>JACCDI010549788.1_pt1 | contig 11272 bp, 11 predicted proteins | sample 7442791 | NCBI WGS metagenome assembly JACCDI01 (sample SAMN15323434, study PRJNA562643) | freshwater metagenome | isolation source: river surface water | place: USA:Blue River Watershed | collected 2017-08-15
AAGGACAGCCGCAAGTACCCCGAGCGTCTGAAAGAGGCCATGGACAACACCGGCGAGACCGATGCGCTGGTGGTCATGGGCGGGGCGGTGCACAGCATCGAGCTGGTGGCCGCCTGCTTTGAATTCGACTTCATGGGCGGCTCGATGGGTTCGGTGGTGGGCGAACGCTTTGTGCGTGGCGTCGAGACCGCGATCGAGCAGAAAGTGCCCTTTGTGTGCTTCACCGCCACCGGCGGCGCCCGCATGCAAGAAGGCCTGCTCTCGCTCATGCAGATGGCCAAGACCAACGCGGCCCTGACCCGCCTGGCCAAAAAAGGCCCGCCTTACATCAGCGTGCTCACCGACCCGACCATGGGCGGCGTGTCGGCCGGTTTTGCCTTTGTCGGGGATGTGGTGATCGCCGAACCCAAGGCGCTGATCGGCTTTGCCGGCCCCCGCGTGATCGAGACCACGGTGCGTGTGACCTTGCCCGAAGGCTTCCAGCGCGCAGAATTCCTGCAAAGCAAGGGGGCGGTGGACTTCATCTGCGACCGCCGCGAGCTGCGCAAGACCATCGCCAATGTGCTGGCCATGCTGCAGCGCCAGAGCGCCGATGCGGTGAGCTGAGCCCTCAGAACATCCAGCTCGCCTGCACCCCGGCCAGCACAATGCCCACCAGCTGCAGCACCAGCAGCAGCACCAGCGGGGCCAAGTCGACCCCCCCGATGAGCGGCACCACGCGGCGCACGGGGTCGAGCCAGGGCTGCACCAGGCGATCGGTCATCTGGAACAAGTGGCTGCCCGGCTGCAGCCACGACATCAAGGCATAGACCAGCACCAGGGCGCTGAGCGCCGACACCAGCAGCTGCAGCAGCCCCAGCAGGGAGACCAGCGGCAGCAGGGCGATCTGGCCGCGGCCCCCCGCCAACAGCCACAGCAGCAAAAACTGCAGCGCCTTGATCAACCAGGCGGCCACCAGGCTGGAGAGGTCCCAGCGGCTCCAGTAGGGGATCAGCTTGCGCAGCGGCATGACGATCCAGTCGGTCACGGCAAAGACAAAGCGACCGAGCGGCTGGTTGAACGGAATGCGCTGGGCCTGCATGGCCAGCCGCAACAGACAGGTGCCGGCCACCAGGCCAGCGATCACATCGAGCACCAGGCTCGCCATCTGGTAGATCATGGGCACAATCCCTTCATGCATGCAGGGGGCATGCCATGGCGTGCGATGATAGCGGCATGCCTCCCGAGCCCGAACAGAAGCCCTCAGACCTGCAGGCCTTGCCCCTGTTTCCATTGGGCACGGCGGTCTTCCCAGGGGCCTTGTTGCCCCTGCAAATCTTCGAGCTGCGCTACCTGCAGATGATTGGCGAATGCGAACGCCAGGGCACAGGCTTTGGCATCGTCACCCTCACACGGGGGGGTGAAGTGCATCGGCCCGGCCTGCCCGCCGAAACCTTCGAGCCCATCGGCACCCGCGTCACGCTGGAAAAAGTGCTGCGGCCGCGGCCCGGTCTGCTGCAGGTCTGGTGCCGGGCCATCGACACTTTTGAAGTGCAGAGCCCCTCGCAAAGAGGCGATGGGCTGTGGATCGGGCAGGTGCGGCCGCTGCCTCCGGAGCCCCGTGTGGCCGTGCCGGAACACCTGGACTACCTCTCGCAGCAAATGGTCGAGGCCCTGCAAAAGCTGCAGTCCGCCCCGCTGGACCCCCTGCCCTGGCCCGAGCCCTGGCTGCCCAAGGACTGCGCCTGGCTCTCCCACCGCTGGGGCGAGTTGCTGCCCCTGCCCACGGCCATGAAATACCGCTTGCTGGCCCTGCGTGAACCCCTGCTGCGGCTCGAACTGGTGGGCGACATGGTCTCGCCCCAGACCCCGACGGCCTGAGCCCACGCTGGAAGCGGCCCTTTAAAATACCGGGTTTTGTGTATGCCCGCGCCGCCAGGCCCGGATGCGCACCCCACACCCCGCATTGCCCGATCCCCCCGGGCCCTCCGACATGTCCGAACAGCACGCCACCCCCGACACCGCCCCGCAAGACGAGAACCAGCTGATCGCCGAGCGCCGCGAAAAACTCAAGGCCCTGCGCCAGGCCCAGGCCGAGGGCAAGGGCGTGGCCTTCCCCAACGATTTCAAGCCCGCGCACCATGCGCAGGCGCTGCACGCGCAGCACGGCGAGACCGCCGCCGAAGCCTTCACCGCCGAAGGGGCTGCGCGGGTGCAGGTCTCGGTGGCCGGCCGCATGATGCTCAAGCGCGTGATGGGCAAGGCCAGTTTCGCCACGGTGCAGGACGGCAGCGGCCGCATCCAGGTCTACATTGCGCGCGACGATGTGGGCGAAGAGACTTACAGCAGCTTCAAGCACTGGGACCTGGGCGACATCATCGGTGTCGAGGGTCACCTCTTCAAAACCCGCACCGGCGAACTGTCGGTGCACGCCAGCCGCATCCGCCTGCTCACCAAGAGCCTGCGCCCGATGCCCGACAAGTTCCACGGCATCCACGACCAGGAGGTCAAGTACCGCCAGCGCTACGTCGACCTGATGACCGACGAAACCGCCCGCCAGCGCTTTACCGCCCGTTCGCGCGCGGTCAGCGGCATCCGCGAGTTCATGGTGCAACACGGCTTCCTCGAGGTCGAGACGCCCATGCTGCACCCCATCCCTGGCGGGGCCAACGCACGCCCCTTCGTCACGCACCACAACGCGCTCGACCAGGAGATGTTCCTGCGCATCGCCCCCGAGCTTTACCTCAAGCGCCTGCTGGTGGGTGGCTTTGAGCGCGTCTTCGAGATCAACCGCAACTTCCGCAACGAAGGCATCTCGGTGCGCCACAACCCCGAGTTCACCATGATGGAGTTCTATGCGGCCTACTGGAATTACCAGGACCTGATGGGCTTCACGGAAGCCCTGATCCGCGATGCGGCAATCAAGGCCGTCGGCAAGCTGGACCTGAGCTACAACGGCCGGGCGGTGGACCTGGCCAAGCCCTTTGCCCGCATGACCATCCGCGAGGCGATTCATGCCCACACCGAGGCCGGCACCCATGTGGACGATGCGGCCTGGCTGATCAGCGCGCTCAAAAAGCTCGGCATGAGCGAAGAAAAAGACAAGCTCTCGGGCCGCAGCCTGGCGAGCCTGCAGGTGCTCTACTTTGAAGAAACCGTGGAAGACAAGCTCTGGGAGCCGACCTTCATCATGGAGCACCCGACCGAGATCTCACCGCTGGCCCGCGCCAACGACGTCCGCCCCGAAGTGACCGAGCGTTTTGAGCTCTACATCACCGGCCGTGAATTCGGCAATGGCTTTTCCGAGCTCAACGATGCCGAGGACCAGGCGGCCCGCTTCCATGCCCAGGTGGCGGCCAAGGATGGCGGGGACGACGAAGCCATGCTGTTCGACCACGACTTCGTGCGCGCCCTCGAATACGGCATGCCGCCCGCCGGTGGCTGCGGCATCGGCATCGACCGCCTGATGATGCTGCTGACCGACAGCCCCAGCATCCGCGACATCATCCTGTTCCCGGCCCTGCGCCGCGAGCACGACCCGAGCTGATCAGGGCAGAACCGCGCCGAGTGCCCGCCATGTGCCCGCCCAGGCGGGTGTTGGGCCGGTGATGGTCGAGGATGGCTGGGGCACCGGCCGGCTCAGGGCTTGCGCTCGGTCAAACGCGGCGCGGACGCCTTGACCTCGCGCGCTTCGACGTCGACCACGTCATCGGCGGCTTGTTGGCCGCGGCCATCGGCCGGGCCCATGCCCGCGCCCCAGCGCATGCCCGCCCCCTGGCGCATCTGGCGAAACTGCTGCCACACCAGCACCACCTGCGGCTTGCGGCCCGTCAGCAGCCAGCGCAAGCTGGCATAGGCGATGTAGCCCAACAGCGCCAGCAACAGACCGGCCAACAGACCCAGGCCCAGCAGAGCCATGACGATGCGTGCGATCCAGTTCATCGGGGGGCTCCGGCTCAGGGCAGGCGGTCGAGCGCCTGCAGGTACTCGCGTGCGCGCACCAATTCATCCCAGTCGCGGGCCGGGGTGCGCGGCAACAGGCCCAGGCGGCGTTCTTCGCTCGCCTCGTCGGGCCGCCAGCGGCCCTTGAGCTGGGCTTCGGCCAGCCCGTCGAGCACCCGGTCCAGCTCGGCGCCGTCTTCCACCGCCGAGCGGTTGCACAGCAAGGCCAGATCGCATCCCGCCTCCAAAGCGGTCAGCACCGCCTCGGTATAGCTCAATTCGCGACCGGCCATTTGGCGGGCGGCGGCCATCGACAGATCGTCGGTACAGACCACCCCGCCAAAGCCCAGCTGGCCGCGCAGGATGTCCTGCACCCAACGCGAAGAGAAGCCCGCCGGACGCCCATCCACCTGGCTGTAAATCACATGCGCAGGCATCACGGCGGTCAGCACGCTGCCCAGCCAGGTGTAGGGCAAGGCGTCATCGGCCAGGATGGCCTTGAGGCTGCGCTTGTCCACCGGCAGCGCCACATGCGAGTCGGCCTGGACGGCGCCGTGTCCCGGAAAGTGTTTGCCGCAGTTGGCCATGCCGGCCTGCAGCAGGCCCTGCATCAGGCAACGCGCCAGCACCGTGACGATGCGCGGGTCGCGCGCGAAGGCGCGGTCGCCGATGACACCACTCTCGCCATGATCCAGATCCAAGACCGGCGTGAAGCTGAAATCGACCCCGCAGGCGCGCAGCTCGCTGGCCAGCACAAAACCGGCCGAGGTGGCGGCTTCGCAGGCCTTCATCGCGCCGGAGCCAGGCCGGCCTTTGTCGTCCTGCATCCAGAGCGCACCCAGCGCGCGCATGGGCGGCAGGTGGGTGAAGCCATCGCTGCGAAAGCGCTGCACACGCCCGCCCTCATGGTCGACCGCGATCAGCAGGTCGGGACGGATGCTTTTGACCTCGGCACACAAGTCGCCCAGTTGCGCCCGGCTTTGCCAGTTGCGGCCAAACAGGATGATGCCGCCGGTCAGCGGATGCGCCAGGCGGCGGCGGTCGACGGCGGTCAGGGCCGTGCCGGCAATGTCCAGGATCAGGGGGGCGTGCAGTGTCATGGGGTGTGCATTCCAGGTCGGGCCGGGGCGGGCGATTTCAAGGCGCCTCGGTTTCCACCACACAGAAGCTGGCGGCGTACTCGCTTTCGTCGGTGAGCGTGATGTGGGCCTTCAGGCCCCTGGCCTCGAACCAGGTCTTGAGCTCACCGTGCAAGACGATCACCGGCTGCCCGCTGGGCAGCTTGGCCACCTCGCAAAGCCGCCAGGTCATGGGCATGCGCATGCCCAGGCCAATGGCCTTGCTGAAGGCTTCCTTGGCCGAGAAGCGGGTGGCCAGGTAACGCACGCCGCGTTCGGGCCAGCGCGCGCTGCGGGCTTTCCAGGTGGCCATCTCGGCTTCGGTCAGCACTTTGGCGGCAAAGCGCTCGCCGTGGCGCGCCAGGCTCGCCCGGATGCGGCGGATGTCGCAGATGTCGGTGCCGAGGCCGTAAATCATGGGTGCAGGCAGGCCAGGTAAGCCTGCACGGTGGCGGGGTAGCCCAGTTCCAGGGCGTCCGCGATCAGCGCGTGGCCGATCGAGACCTCCTGCAAGCCGGGCACCGCCTTGACAAAGGCGGGGAGGTTGTCGCGGTTGAGGTCATGGCCGGCATTGACGCCCAGACCGGCGTCCAGCGCGGCCCGCGCGGCGGCGGCGTAGCGCTGCAGCTGTTGCGCGTTTTCTGGCGTGCCCCAGGAAGCGGCATAGGGCTCGGTGTAGAGCTCCACGCGGTCGGCGCCCACGGCGCGGGCGGCCGCCATCTGCTCGGGCAGCGGGTCCATGAACAGGCTCACGCGCGCCCCCAGGGCCTGGCATTCGGCGATCAGCGGCCGCAGGCGTTCGGCGTCCTGCGGAAAGGTCCAACCGTGGTCGCTGGTGAACTGTCCTTCGCTGTCGGGCACAAAAGTGACCTGGTGCGGGCGCACGGCACGCACATGCTGCATCAGGTTATGAAAGGGGTTGCCCTCGATGTTGAATTCCCGGTCCGGCCAGGCTTGCATGAGCGCGGCGAGTTCGCTGACGTCGCTGGCGCGGATGTGGCGTTCGTCTGGACGCGGGTGGATGGTGATGCCCTGCGCCCCGGCCTGCAGGCACAGCTGGGCCGCACGGCACACGCTGGGGATGCCCAGGTGACGCGAGTTGCGCAGCAAGGCGACCTTGTTGACGTTGACAGAGAGCGCCACGCGGGCGGGAGAGGCATTCATAGGCTTTGGATGTCGAGCATCATCTGGCGGGTGCGGAAGGCCCCCACCCCGCAATGGTAGTTGAGCAGATGGCGCAGGGGCCGCTGCAGCAGGCCCAGCAGGTCGGCGCACTCGCGCAGCAGGGCGGCAAACGGCATCGGGTCGTCCAGCGCCTGCTGCAGGGACTGCCACTGCGCGCCCGTCAGCGCCTGACGCTCCTCGGGCGGCACCCACTGCAGCCCCGCTTCGGGCACCAGCGCATAGCGGTCATCGGGTTTCAAAGGCTGCAGGCTGAGGGTCTGCACATCGAGCGAGGGCAGAAAACCCAGCTCCCGCAGCAGCAACAGCTCAAAGCCGCGCAGCGCCCACTGCAGGGCCTCGGCTTCGCCGCTGGCCAGCAGGCGCACGGTGGCGGCATACACATCGAACAGCGCAGTGTGCGGGTCGTCCCGGGCCAGCAGGCGCATCAGCAGCTCGTTGAGGTAGTAGCCCGAGAGCAGGGCCTCGCCGGTGGGCATGACATGCCCGCCGACCCACTCCGCGCCCTTGAGGGTGCGCACATCGCCGTCACCGCCGTAGCTGATCGACAGCGGCTGCAGGGGCAGCAGGACCGGACGGAAACTCGAGGTGGGGCGCTTGACCCCCTTGGCCGCCAGCGCCACGCGGCCGTGCTGGCGGGTGAAGACTTCCAGGATCAGGCTGGTTTCGCTCCAGTCGTAGCGATGCAGCACGTAGGCGGGTTCGTCGCTGATGCGTCGTGTGGCCATGGTGATCAGGAGGTTTTGCCGCCGGGCCGCCCCAAGGCAAAACGCACCCCCTCGGGGGGCAGCGCATTACACGCACTGAAAAGCGTGGGGGCACACATTCACTCACTCATAGCCGAATGAACGGACCCGTGCTTCGTCATCGGCCCAGCCCGAGCGCACCTTGACCCACAGCTCGATGAAGACCTTGGCGTCCAGCAGCTTTTCCAGTTCGACGCGCGACTCGGTGCCGATGCGCTTGAGTTTCTCGCCCTTCTCGCCAATCACCATGGCCTTGTGGCCATCGCGCTCGACCACGATGGTGGCGGCGATGCGCACCATGCGGCTGGCGCTCTTGCCGGGCTCTTCTTCGAATTTCTCGATCACCACCGTCGAGGTGTAGGGCAATTCGTCGCCCGTCAGGCGAAAGAGCTTCTCGCGCACGATTTCACTGGCCAGGAACTTTTCGCTGCGGTCGGTCAGTTCATCGTTGGTGTACCACCAGCCCTGCTCGGGCAGGTACTTGTCGCAAATGCCCAGCAGGCGTTCAATGTCCTTGGGCTGCTTGGCCGACATGGGCACGAATTCGGCAAAGGCGTGGCGCGCCTGCATGTCACGCAGCCAGGGCGCGATCTCGGCGCGGCGGTGCACCATGTCCAGCTTGTTGGCGATCAGCAGCACCGGAATGCCGGGCTTGAGCAGGGACAGCACCTTGGCATCGGCCAGGGTGAAACTGCCCGCCTCCACGACAAACATGACCAGGTCCACATCGCCCACCGCGCCCATCACGGTTTTGTTGAGCGATTTGTTGAGCGCCGTGCTGTGGCGGGTCTGGAAACCCCGCGTGTCCACAAACACGTACTGGGTCTGGCCCTGGTTGCGGATGCCGGTGATGCGGTGGCGCGTGGTCTGCGCCTTGCGGGACGTGATGCTGATCTTCTGGCCCACCAGCGCGTTGAGCAGGGTGGACTTGCCCACATTGGGCTTGCCCACGATGGCGATCAGGCCGCAGCGCTGGCCTTCCCCTGTCGCGGGCTGCGCCGGGGCGGGCGCCTGGTCCCCCGCATGGGCCACCGTCTGGGCCGCCTCGCTGGCGCTGCGCGGCTGCACCGTCACGCCGGGGATCTCGACGGCACGGCGCTGCACCGTTGGGGAGGGCTGGTCGGTGGGTTGGGGATCGTTCATGCGTGGGTGTTCTTGAGGATGTCGAGCAAGGCGGCGGCCGCCGCCTGCTCGGCGGCGCGCCGCGAGGGGCCCAGGCCACGCTGCGACTGGCGCAGCTCGCGCACCTCACAGGCGACTTCAAAAGTCTGGCGGTGTGCGGCGCCGGTGGTGGCCATGACGGTGTACTGCGGCAGCGCCAGTTTGCGCGCCTGCAGCCACTCCTGCAACTCGGTCTTGGGGTCCTTGGCGGCCGCCTGCATCTGCGGCTGGATCTCGACATTCTGGAACAGCCGCTCGACCAGGGCCTGGGCGGCGCTGTAACCGCCATCGAGGTAGACCGCGCCGATCACGGCCTCGAGGGCGTCGGCCAGGATGGACGGGCGCTTGCGCCCGCCGGAACGCAGCTCGCCCTCGCCCAGCCGGATCACCTCGGACAAGCCGATCTGCAGCGCCAGCGCCTGCAAGGTGTCCTGCTTGACCAGGTTGGCGCGCACCCGCGAGAGGTCGCCTTCAGGCAGTTGGCTCAGTTGGGTGAACAGCAGGTGCGCGACCGCCAGGTTGAGCACCGAATCGCCCAGGAATTCCAGCCGTTCATTGTGGTCGGCGCCAAAGCTGCGGTGGGTGGTGGCCTGCAGCAGCAGGCCCCGATCGCGGAAGGCGTAAGCCAGACGGATCTGCAGCGCGGAGAGAAGGTCGGGCGTGCTCACGGGGTCAGTCGAATGAACCGATGCGTTTGAGATTGCCGAAATTCATCCAGACAAAGAAGGCCTTGCCCACGATGTTCTGGTCGGGCACAAAGCCCCAGTAGCGCGAATCGAGCGAGTTGTCGCGGTTGTCGCCCATCATGAAGTAATGGCCTGCAGGCACCTTGCAGACCACGCCCTCGACGCTGTAGCGGCAATGCTCGCGGCCCGGAAAATCCTCGGCGCCCGGGATGAAGGCCGGCCGCTCGTTGTCGATGATGATCTGGTGGGTCTTGCCCGGCAGCTGCTCGCGCTCATGGCGGAAGTAGCGCATGGTGGAGTCGTCAAAAAAATCGGGTAGCACCTCACGGGCGACCGGCTGGCCGTTGACCGTGAGCTTTTTGTTGAGGTAGGCCACCTCGTCGCCCGGTATGCCGACCACACGCTTGATGTAGTCCACGCTGGGCTTGGGCGGGTAGCGGAACACCATCACATCGCCGCGCTGCACCGGCTGGCCGTCGGTGATCTTGGTGTTGGCCACCGGCAGGCGGATGCCATAGTGGAATTTGTTCACCAGGATCAGGTCGCCGATGTGCAGCGTCGGGATCATGGACCCCGAGGGGATCTTGAAGGGCTCGAACAAAAACGAGCGCAGCAGGAAGACGGTGACGATGACCGGAAACAGGCCGGCGGTCCAGTCCAGCCACCAGGGCTGCATCAGCAGTTTTTGCTGGGCCTCGCGGGTGTCGGTGTCGACCTTCGCGATGCCCATGCGCTGCAGCTCCTCGCGTCGGCTCGCGGTTTCGGCTTCCAGCCGGGCGGCTGCGGCCTGCCGCTGGGGCAGAAAGTGAAAACGCTCGGCCAGCCAATAGAGGCCGGTGACCGCGCTGGCCAGCAAGAGCAGCAGCGCAAAATTGCCTTCGATGAAACCGAAGTACCAGCCGGCGATGTAGCCGCCAAAAGCGGCCAGGATGATGGCGGTCAGGATGGGCATCAATCTTCTACCTGCAAGATGGCGAGGAAGGCCTCTTGCGGCACCTCGACCGATCCGATCTGTTTCATGCGCTTTTTACCCGCTTTCTGCTTTTCGAGCAGTTTGCGCTTGCGGGTGATGTCACCGCCATAACACTTGGCCAGCACGTTCTTGCGCAGCGCCTTGATGGTCTCGCGGGCGATGATGTTGGCCCCAATGGCGGCCTGGATGGCCACATCGAACATCTGGCGGCTGATGATCTCGCGCATCTTGGCGGCCACCGCCCGGCCGCGGTACTGCGACTGGCTGCGGTGCACGATGATGGACAGGGCGTCGACCTTCTCGCCGTTGAGCAGGATGTCGACCTTGACCACGTCGGAGGCGCGGTACTCCTTGAACTCGTAATCCATCGAGGCGTAGCCGCGGCTGACCGACTTGAGCTTGTCGAAGAAGTCCAGCACGATCTCGCCCAGCGGCATCTCGTAGGTCAGCATGACCTGGCGGCCGTGGTAGGCCATGTTGATCTGCACGCCGCGCTTCTGATTGGCCAGCGTCATGACTGGGCCCACATAGTCCTGGGGCATGTACAGGTGCACCGTCACGATGGGCTCGCGGATTTCCTGGATGCGGCCTTGCTCGGGCATCTTGGAGGGGTTCTCCACCATGATGACTTCGCCGTCGCCCTTGACCACTTCGTAGACCACGCTGGGCGCGGTGGTGATCAGGTCCTGGTCGAACTCGCGCTCCAGGCGCTCCTGCACGATTTCCATGTGCAAGAGACCCAGAAAGCCACAGCGGAACCCAAAGCCCAGCGCCTGGGAGACTTCGGGCTCGTACTGCAGCGAGGCATCGTTGAGCTGGAGCTTTTCGAGGGCATCGCGCAAGGCATCGTACTGGTTGGCCTCGGTCGGGTAGAGACCGGCAAACACCTGCGGCTGGATTTCCTTGAAGCCGGGCAGCGCTTCGGTGGCCGAGCCCAGGTTGTTGGGCAGCTTCTTTTCGAGCGTGATGGTGTCACCCACCTTGGCGGCCTTGAGCTCCTTGATGCCGGCGATGATGTAGCCCACCTCGCCCGCCTCCAGACTGTCGCGGGGCTGGTTGGCCGGGGTGAACACACCCAGGCTGCCCGCTTCGTAACAGGCGCCGGTGGCCATGAGCTTGATGCGTTCGTTCTTGGCCAGGCGGCCATCGACCACGCGCACCAGCATCACCACACCGACGTAGCTGTCGAACCAGCTGTCGATGATCATGGCGCGCAGCGGGGCATCCGGGTTGCCGCGCGGCGCCGGCACCTTGGCCACGATCATCTCGAGGATCTCTTCAACGCCCATGCCGGTCTTGGCCGAACACGGGATGGCCTCGGAAGCATCGATCCCGATGACATCCTCCACCTCCGCCTTGGCGTTGTCGGGATCGGCCTGCGGCAGGTCCATCTTGTTGAGGACCGGCAGCACCTCCACGCCCAAATCGAGCGCGGTGTAGCAATTGGCCACCGTCTGGGCCTCCACGCCCTGGGACGCGTCGACC
>JACCDI010078825.1_pt1 | contig 11270 bp, 13 predicted proteins | sample 7442791 | NCBI WGS metagenome assembly JACCDI01 (sample SAMN15323434, study PRJNA562643) | freshwater metagenome | isolation source: river surface water | place: USA:Blue River Watershed | collected 2017-08-15
AATGAGTACTTTTCACAAATTATTCCTGAGCAGGATGGACCAGTGTGATTCATAATGGATTTTCAAAAAATCAATGATCAATCAATTTATAAGCCATATGAGTTTATTGGGGGTCATGTCCAGGTGTTACAAAACTTGTCAAAAATGTACTGAAACTACATAGGAATTTTTTAACTAGACAAAATTTGCTTTTGCCTACCATGAGATTTCCACCAATTTTGGGGACAACCACAATCATGGGAGTGCTTACAATTATAAGCAGCTACAACCAAAACCAAGCATGCAGATCTCTCCCTTCATCATGTGGGAGAGACCTTGTGCATTGATTCTGTCAGAAAATGTAAATTGGTCACAAATAACTAAGTAACTAAAGTACTCTCATATTTAATACTTGCAACAAGGTTGAAATTAAAACTAAATAGACCCTTCATTGATATCATAATCCTCATGTAGTTCATCTTCCAATCCCAGTAACTCATGTAAAAAGACCTCCTTTTTCTCTTTTGTCATGCTTTTAATTGTTGCTTTCATTAGATTCATATTTTCTGTGTTTAACCTCCCAGCAGTATCAGCAATATTGATGGCTTTCAATTTCAATCGATTTAACTCAGATTCTTCTGTATCCAACCATTTTTTGTAAATTTTTGCAGCATTTCCACTCTCCAAAATATCCTGCCACTTCTTCCTCTTTGCTTCCATCTTTCCTTCTGTTACTTTTGGCACCTGATGCCATTGCAAGAGAATTGTCAAATCATTAGCATGTAGATTTTCAACAGCTTGGCCTTCTTGCAAAATTCAAGCTTCCTTTTCAGCTAAACAGACCATAGTTTAATGCATTTTTTATCCATTTCCGTTTCTCTGATTAGTTCTTTCCTTCAATCAACTCAGCCTGCTTGAAGACACCATTTGATGTTAAATGTTCACCACCAGTTGTGGCAAAGAGAGCACTATGGGTTCTTCAGCTATTAATGCCTCTAAGCACTCTCAAGAATGTGTCACTGTGACTGCAACTTTCTTCTCTGCTTCCAAAGTGTAGCACGCAGAAGACTTGGATGTTGCAAGAAGTTGTCTTTTCCTCCTGCATTTTTGTCATGGCAATCTATATTGCATCCTCCCAGCTTGCATCTCCAACTTTCCTCCCCACTTTTGGATCTTTCAAACAGGCATGAGTTGGAGGCACTGCTCCAACCGATTCCCAAGCTCAAAACCACCTGTCACAAGAGAAAGCAAAATTAACTGCGCCTTACTGCAGTATTGACATACTTCCATTTGAAAAGTTTTGTTTTGGCATTATTTGGTATATTTGCCAGAAGCATGCGAACATTGCATCATAGTGAGGTTTAGGTTGGCAATGTTTGTTGCTGCCGCCTCAAGGACCCGTTTGGGTAAAGATTGCTTTTTTGCCATAGTTCATAAAATGAGAAATGAGACCAAGCAAAGCAGCATGCTCTTCCTTTTGGTATTTAAAATTATTTTAAGTAGTTTTGTTGAATTAATTTGCTGAGGTGCCAATCACATTTAGGTGTAACAAAAGTTTAATTTTTGTTTTTGTCATATATTATTTTTGTGATGAAGGCCATCATATAAACAAACTTCTCTCAGCTTCAAGAAGGAGCTATAGAATCTATTGCTCATCAATGGAAAGGGAATTTTTGCTGAATCCTTTCAGAACATAGGTATTACCTTCTACCTTCGTTTTTGTATATATTATAGTTCTAGATCTTCTGAGAACAGGGTACAATATTGACATGTAAAAAATCAAAGACGATATTTGTTACAGCTTGCCAACACCCACATTAAACTCATATCCCTTCCAAAAATTTTGGTCATGCTGCCAAACCTAGAAGGATTCCCTCATGCTACTGTGTCAGATCTCAATATTGAACACTACAACATAAAAAAAACAGATACTGTACTACCATTGAAAAAGTACAGCTACTTTCAAGTCGATATGGGAATTTCTTGATCTCTAGATATCATCCAAGAGAGAACATCTGATCTATTGCATCACCTACAGTGCATACAAGTTTATCTAGATGTCTCCTACCACTAACTGTGACCAACCGTACTGACCATCTACAAGACATAAAAAGTAATCAATTGTTAAATGGTCTCATGGTTTTATATGATTGAAAGAGTTACTTTCTTACAGATGGCATAGGATACCAACTCAGTCATCATAATATTTCCCCTTGTACTGCTATGATTGAGGCAATACTGGCCATAGAGTGCTCCAAAAATGTATGTAAGCTAAATTGATTTCTTGGTTTGGTACTATGCTATGAAAATATGTGGGAAAAGCAAAGCAAAACGCTTGTCTCCCTAACTGATTTAGTCATAGAGGTAGGGCCCACTAGGGCCCATAATGGCAAGATTTGTAACCAGAGCATCTGGACCAGCAAACACAACAGTGCATATAAGATGATTGATGAACTGATACTGTGCAACTTTTTAATAATGTACAAAGAAATTTACAAATTCTTTAAATACATACTGATATCAGTAAATACCAGTTAGGGGCCATTCTAGTTAAGCAAGACATTAATAGTAAGAAATCGCCTAGGGTCTTGGTCTAAAGGGATTATCAAGATCAATGATTTCCTGGATATGGGAGGGTAGTGTTCAATGGGAAGTGATTGACCAATGGGTGCAGGGATAAATGGGGGTAGTGATCACAAGGAAACAGTTGAGGGTGGTGTTGGAAGGAATTGGGGCATTGGTGATGAGTGATGATGAAGGTTCTAGGGTAATGGGAAGTGGTTGTGCTGGAATACAGGGTTTGAATGCATGAGGAAATGCCAGGAGCGGCTGAATTATCAAGGGCTACATGATCAAGGTATTGACAATGGCAATTGGAGTAATTTTCTCAAGGTATTCTGAAGTGCAGCCATGGATAGGTATTGTGAGTGACATTGGTTATGAAGAATTGCAGTGGACAAAGATGCAGGGAATGTGCAAGGTGAATTGTGAATTGATGCAAGGAAAAACCAAGGGCAAGTGTTGCAAGGATGTGTCAGGGAAAATGGTCATGCAGAAATGTCTGGAGCATTGGTTGCCAGGAAAAAACAAGAGCATATGTCAATAATTGCTTGGAGTTAATTGGTGCAATGGGGTGGAGTAGCAGATGCAATGGTGTTGGGTTCCATGGCAAAGCATTGACTATGGGTTGTCAGGGTAAAGGGAAAAAAGGAATTGCCAAGGGCCTGGTTGACATAAGGTACATGGGGCTAAGGAATCTATAGATGACACAAATAGTTGTGGTTGTAGACTGTTGAGGTCAAACAGGTGAAAGGAAGTTCCAGGTATGCAGTTCCATGGGATGTTATGGTGTAATGGCATGTATGGAATGCTGCATGGAATGAGGATGCAAATGTTGCAAAAAAGGTGGATATGTGGGTAATAGAAAAAGACCAAGGATAGAGGCAACAAGCAATGGTTTGATACAGTAGTGTTTAAAGAGTCCCAAGGGCAATGATGGTGGGGTTGCCAAGGGAAGAGTGTCATAGAATTGCCTGGGATAATGGTGTCAAGAAACGTTTGGGGCAACTGTTGCAAGGGTTGTCTAGAATGACAACAGTCAGAAGGAAGGTCCTAGGGCAATGGGCATGGAATTTCTTGGGGAAATGGAGACTGGGAATTCCATGGAAGTGAGTTCAAGGATTGCCAAGGGCAATTGTTGTAAGGAATTTTTGGAGCAATTGAGTCAAAGATTGATTAAGGTAATGGGGACGACATGCCAAAGACAATGATTGCAAGGAAAAGTCTTGATCAATTTTGAACAGGGAATTGCCAGGGGCAATGGTGGTTGAAGATACACAGGGGCAATTGTGATAAGGACGTCCTATGAATTCAATGATCACAGCAAATTCCCCATAGCAATGGTGCTCAAGAAATTGCCTGGGGAACTGTGAGACAGGAATCACCCATAGTAAAAGTGACAAGAAATTTCCAAGGTCAATTATTGAGAATAATGTCCTGGTGCAATGTTGTTTGAGGAAATGCTTGCAGCAACTTGTCTAGGAGTGCTGAGGGGCATAGGGCAAATATTGATGGGAGGTTTTTTCTGGGGAATGTTGGTCAAGGATTATCTTGGGCAATGGTGACGAGGATTTACCAAGGGTAGTGACATAAGGAATGGTGTGAATCAATGTTGGTCAAGGGATGCTGTGGGTAAAGTTAAAAAGGAATTTTTGTGGTCAATGATTGCATGGAATCACCTGTTCAAGGGTTTGTCTTGATCAATATTGGTTAGGTGTAAAGGAATTTGTAAAGGGCAATGAATGCAAAGAACTGCCTGGGGAGATTGTGGTCATGGAATTTCCTGTGGCAAGGGTAGTTGCCAAGGGCAATGATGACAAGAAATGGCCTAGAAGAATGTTGTTTGAGGAAAGGCCTGGAGCAAGGTTCTTCTATGATCACAAGGGCAATGGCAACAAGAATTCGCTGAGAGGTGTGTTGTTTGAGGAACTTTCAGGGACAATGTTGGTAAAGATTTCTCAGGGCAATGACAACAAGGAGTACCAAGAGCAGTGGTTGAAAGGATTTGCCTCAAGCTATGGTATCAAGGAATGCCTAAGGGCAATGATGACATGGAATCACCAAGTGCAATGGTCACAAGGTATTGTCAGGGAAACTCTTTCAAGGAAATGACAGGGACAATGAGTGAAGGAATGGCCAATGCCAATGGCAACAAGGAATTGCCAAGGTGAACAGGTACAAGGGCTTGCTGAAGGCAATGGTGTCAAGGAATTACCATGGTAATGAGTGAAGGAATGGCCAAGGTCAATGGTGACAGTGGATTCCTGCAGCAATGAAATCATGAAGCAGTAGAGGGAGTATCAGGGTAAATTGCTGGGTATATTTGTGTAAGAGAGCTGACGTTGATGATGGGACGTGCTGGTGTAGTGATGGTGTGTGGTGATACTGGACCAGCAGGAGTGAGGAGAGTCCTGATGGATTAGATACCAACAAGGATGTTGAACAAAGGGGGGAACGGGCTGTGTGAATGGAGATGACAAACCAACTGGGGCCTTTTGAGGCTAATTTCATAGGTGGAAAGGTTATGTGTGGGACAATAGGTTGTGGTGCTGTGATTGGCTATGGTGGTGGTGAGAAGTTGTGCTGGGAAGGGAACAATAGAGACAGATGTGGAATGTATAACAGAGCAAGGGTTGAAATAAATTGTGAATAAGATAGATTACAAATGCTCTTTCTCTCATGATATCTTTGCACTTGATGACATAATATGTTATCACATACCCAAAATTTTCCCCTTGAGCCAGCATAGTACTCTTTTCTACTGATTTTTATTACAATAGTCAACAGTAATATTTCAATACTTGCCAAAGCTGATGCAGTACCCTTTGAACTGCTTTAAATAGCCCATTCAAGCCTGATTTTAGTATAGTATTTGATGAATCGATTCATTTACTTGTACCTACTATTCACTTCTTCTCTTATATCAGATACAGTAGTGCCACCAGTACCTGATATTAAGAGTTGATTTTCCAGACAATAAAAATTCTTTATTTTAATGAATTCTGCAAACATCAGTAATCGAAAAGGCCCTGCATTGAATTTGAAAGTTGATCTAATCTTAGGTGTTATGTAGTGGTAAAGCGCCATGACACCAACTGTTGACTGATGGCAACAACATTTGTTGAAATAGTACTCTCTTGCATGTGGAATTATCAAACATGTACCCAATCTACATGGCAAGAGAGATGGAAAAGAATTTGCTAGCGTTTCAATGAATAAACCTATTGCTTTAGAACACAAAATATTGCTACCTCACACTACTTGGTTAACTTCATAAAAGAAAAATTTCATAGATAGTATCTGCAACATTCGTGTGAAGTCCTTTTACTGCAATTGAATGCAAATGTATAATAGGATAATTTTGGACTTTGGCTTTTTCAGCGGTAAGATGACCAATAGTAACATTTACATCAAGATCTGTTGGCATGGATGAGTGCCAAAAATGACACATATTTTTATTCTTTTTTAAGTGAAACAAAGCTGTACTGCTTGAAGATGGCTTCTAATGCTTTAACTTATTGAATGGTTGTGGAATCAACTTTCATGCTCATACTTAAGGCTTTCTGGAGACCATATACATCATGAATTGTCTGGATGTAGTATTTTGTTCTGGTGACAGAAAATATATCTGGGAGATGCGCCTTTCACTACCAAAAATGTTCCATGATTTTGCATTCAAACTGTTCACAACTGAAATATTCTGGATGTAGTATTTTGTTCTGATGGGAGAGAATATATCTGACAGACCGGTCTTGCACTGACTAAGCTTTACCACAATTTTACATCCACTTTTCATCAATCACTTCATGACAAACAAGTTCATAATGATCAAACTTTGATTGTTCAATAGCATTAATATCAGCAAGTGTTGATTGGTTGCAAGCCTAGGTAACAAGAAAAACACTTAGATAATATACATATTGTGCTTCAAACTTGATTTCTTTAAAATCATATCTTACCCAGCTTGGATCAGAAGACCACATGCTGGAAGAAATAACACACCAGAAACGAAATTTTCTTTTTGACTGTCAAATATTGCTGTTTCCTTTTTTGTAAGAAAGTCTTGAATTTAAATATACGCAGTACTTTTTGAAATCATGACAATCATATTGTTAGAAAATTTAAAAAATTTTAATTTTGACATGTCTTTGGCACTAGTGTGTACATTCCATCCATATTTGCATTGACATTGAAAGGTCATAACATTACAGCAAAAAATGGTCAGTAGATGATTTGATACAGATTTCTTTGCTCATATACTGCTCTTATATCTAAATATTCACATAGCACCTTGTACACTGTAATTTTTATATTTCAATTTTTAATGACTTATGTACAACAGACATTTACCAATTCACATTCATACCATATCATATACCTTGTAAAGGTGTTTCCATTTGCAAATACCAACCACATACCATTCATTGTGATGTATACCAACTGTATACCCTTTTTTGAAATTTTTACTTTTGTCTCTTTTGACTTATCATCAGTGGATATTGGTTGTTATCATAATTTCTGTATAAATATATGGCAATCATTCATATATATCATATTATAGAATGTGTATAAAAGTACACAAATCACAAATCTTTTTGGTTAATTGCATAGATATGATATCTATATCTGGACATTAATGCACAATATAATATATTATTTGAATTTTATTGGTGGCATGAGTCTCAAGTGAAATATTACAGAAAAGATATAATTCAAACATTACAAGACCACCACACTTCTTCCTTTCCATGTTAACACTTTACTGCCCCCCCTCTGTACCCATTTCCATCCACCTTCTCTGCAAAAATGTCTCCACCTACAACATCCACTATCAATGTCTCCCCCTGCATGCAATGCCCTCTTCTGCAAAATCTTGTCAATGTCTTCCATGATGCCCCTTATCTGTGATATTTGACACATTACTATGCCACCCTTGCAATGTCTCCTTGTTTGACATCTTCTGCATCAACCCCTCTACAACATTTCATATTTTGACATCCCAATGCCCCCTCTCTACAATGTCTCATTTTTTGATGTCTTCTGCAATATTCCCCTCTGCAACATCTCATTTTTTGACATCCCCCCTGCAACTTTGCCATTTTACAGTGCAATCTTTCTTCCCGCAACATCACCATTTTTCATCACAATGTTCCCACCAGCAACATCTGCCAGCTCTGTCTCCTCATGCTATGATACCATTTTATGGTGTGACATCCCCCAATTCAATGTTGCTGTTTTATGGTATGACTTTTCCCAACATCTCTAGTTCTCAACAAGTCATCGCTTACCACCCTCTCCCCTCCAGCCATGCCCAAAATAATGTGATTGGAATTGTTCATGTAGAGTAAACACATCACAAAAACAAACAATTTATTGGGGATCTTAAATCTAACATGTCAATATCATTGATCACTATTTTGGAGCTGGACTGAGGGGGGAAAGGAGATGATGATCAAAATATGTCAACCTTGAATTCCCAAGAAACTTCAATTTTTGTTTTCAAGTATGTTTGATGATTTTCAAGATTGTTTTATGTGTATCAGACTAGACTATCTTCAATTGAAAAATCAAATTTGACCTTTGTCTGTGTTGTAGGAACTAGCCACTCTCAGGTTCCACAAGTTTGTCACAGTTCAAAGCATCAAATTTGATGTGTTGCAATTTTCAAAAAGACTGGTTGATCCACAAGTTTGAACTCACTTAGAGTTATAAATGTCAAGATAACACCACCACAACAAAAAATAGTACTTCAAGTTTTGTTTTCATGTGTGTTTATTGATTGCCACAAGAGGTCACATTCATGGCATCAGTAGCACAGAAAAACAATAGTAAATGTGAAATGTTACAACAAAGTATTTTCAATGTTGAAGAATATCAAATCATTTGTGTTTCAAATTGCTCCTGAATTTGTTTCATCCTTTTATCATTGTTGATAAATATATAAATTCAATGCAAATAAAACATTGTAAGCAGTGAAGAAAACACTCAAAAGGTGAATAGAATTTGATGCCAAATCTTCATCAGATGTATCATAGCAACTCAAATATTTTGTGTAACTCAACACTGATTCATTTGTCAAAAATCTTTTGTAAATCTACGAATCTGTAAGGACTATACGTGTCAATATGCACAAAGGTAAGCTGCAGCTCATAACTGAGTATGATGTAATAGGGTTGTTACAGTGTAAGCAACAACAATTGAACAATTGGAAAAATCCAATGAGTTTAAACTGTTGGTATAAAGTATTTCCTTTTGAATGCCACAAAATCAATTGCTCCAACCCAATCTGGTTCAACAGGAAAGAACACATTTAAACAAATTCAAAATGGAATGAAATAATTTATTAAAGATGTTTTTTCGATGTTTGAGCAATAAATATAAAAATACAATAAACGGGCCTCAAAATTTTGACTTTTTACACTTAATTTGGTGTACAAGTTGGTACACAGTTTTTTACTTTGAATTTGGTCTATGATTTCAATTATGTTTGGTATATTCTCAGTATATAAAAATGACCAAAAAATTTGACATTGACTGAAAATGTCTGATCAGATTTAACATATTTTGGTATATGCATGAACTGCAATCAATCTAATTTTTGACAAATTAGCTTGTTGCTGTCTCATAGACAGCAAATAGAATAATCTCTCTCTGTTGCATGACAACATTTCTTTTGAATGATAAATAAGAGCAGCAGCTGGTTGTCATATTCATCCTAACTTTGCAAGTCATAAAAAGACTATTCTGTGGTAATTTACAAAGCTGCTCAGTTTAACTACTAATTGGTTTTAAATCCAATAGTGGCAATGGTTCTGATTGTGATGGCACAAGTGACAGAAAAAGACAACTGGGCTTGCAATAATTATTTTAAGACTGATGACAGTGAATGTTCCTTTCATAGTAACAATGATAAATGTAGCATTTGTGACAATTTTTACCAGTGACAACCAAGCAGTGGTTTCAAAACTGGTGGTGACAAGTGACACAATGACACCTAATGTATATTACCAATGGGTGGCACCTGTTGCTATAACAGTGATGGCAAACTTTCTAGATGGGTGGTGATACAGAGCAAATGGTTGCTGAAATGGTGGCAGAAATGGACAACAGGAATTGGCATAAAATATATTGAACCTAGGGATGAGAATGTTTCCAACAGAAGGCAATTGTGATGGAAACAAACAACAGTTCCACTGGTGGTGGCAACTGATGATTTAAAAACTGATGTAGCCAACAATGGCTACTTTGAAACTGGCAACAAAATAATTTGGTGGCAGCTATTATGAAAGCAATTCATATTTGATGTGAACAACTGGTAGGTCCAACAGATTCAAATGGAGGGGTCACAATGATGGGGGACACTAATTGGGACAGAATAGCACATTTTTTTCTAAATCAGTGGCAGTCATTGTTCCAATGGTGGTGGAAATGATTATGGCAACAGATGGATTGTATCAAAACCAGTGCCAAGGAAAGGTCAAATTATGGTCATGAGGATAAAAATGACCAATGGTTGCAAAATAACTAAAGTGATATTGTAGTGTTGACACATGTCAGGGGTGACACGAACAATGATGACATTAATAGCAGCAATAAAGATGACTTCTCTGTGGATATGGGAAGTCAACGACTTGGACGATGGTGATGGGCAGAAGATATTGTTACTTTGTGATCACACTGGTTTCTGGTGTTTGGACAAATTGATGCAGAATCAGCACAATCACACACTCATGAACAAAATTTCAGCTCATCTTAAAAGTGGGCTAGTGTTATTTCCCAATGAAACTTTGGAATTTTGTTAGGGATATAGTGTTTCAAACACAATTTTTCTGATGAACCATTCAAACTGTACACCAAATTACAGTGTTTAATATAGACAGCACAAAAATTCAAAATCTGGTAGCTTTCAGAGATGTGTAACTATTAAAAAAAGAATAAAAAGTACCTCAAAAGTAGAAACACAACTAACACATTTGGGAGTCAATATATTGGCATACATTGCTAGCATTATATTTTTTAATTTGACATTCAGGACTGAGTAACTTTCACTGTTATCATCAGTGATAGTGGGCTATCAATGTGTCAAATAAGTATATCATCAAGCATAATATTTTTTAAGATGATGACTAGATTGGTTAGTAGCAGTCAAAAATGAAATCTCAACTGTTGCTAAAATAAATTTGCCATCCCACTATCTTCTTGGTCTTTTGATGAACATCTTTTTACACATACACACATCCAAAAGGGATTTGAATGACACAATGAAATGCAACAGGTAAGCTATAGACATATTTCATTGATGTATAAAAATGAAGCTAGCCAATACAAACCCTATATTTTAGCTATATTTGACCAGTTTTTTCATCCATGAGCAGTATAGTATCCTGATTTTATTTAGCTAACAAAATGACAAGTATTTAACACAGCTTATTAGAATGTACCTATGGGAAAATTTGGCAAGTTTAAATCACTTTTGTCTGTTTCTCTGGTATTTTCCATCCTTACCCCTGTATTCTATTGGTAATTGTTCCCATCTCCCATCTATTGCATCTATACAATTTTACTGTCACATACCTTCTTGTCAGATCTCATTGTTGCAATTGCTGTAGCCACTTACACAGCAATTTTTGATGTTACCAAGATTGCTTTAGTGTCTGTCATTACCCATTACCCATAATTTTCATTTCTTCAGCAATGGTATTATTCAACCTAACTTTGGGAGGTTGACTTTA
>JACCDI010013788.1_pt1 | contig 11267 bp, 10 predicted proteins | sample 7442791 | NCBI WGS metagenome assembly JACCDI01 (sample SAMN15323434, study PRJNA562643) | freshwater metagenome | isolation source: river surface water | place: USA:Blue River Watershed | collected 2017-08-15
AAAAACGGGTGGTGAACCTTGGCAACGCCCCTAGCTTCAGATAAGGCCGTTGCAATTTCAAACGCGGAATCGGCCATCTTGTGGACCCGCATCTCCATGGTCTCCAGTGACTTCAGTAGCACCCAGGCATTGAAGGGTGAGAGTGATGGACCGGTGTGACGGGTGAATGGTTTGAGCTGCTGGTCGATGTAATCCTTGGATCCACACAGCGCTCCACCCAAGACGCGACCTTGTCCATCAATGTGTTTGGTTGCCGAATACATCACAACATCGGCACCTAGCTCCAAGGGCTTTTGCAGCACCGGTGATGCCATTACGTTGTCAACAATCAAAAGTGCACCGGCTGAATGAGCGAGGTTTGCCACCATCTCGATGTCAACAATCTCCATCAGTGGGTTGGATGGAGTTTCGATAAAGACCGCCTTGGCCTTTTTGCTCAGTGCTCGCTGCCAGGCAGCTTCAGTGTTTTCAACTACCACCTCGACTTCGACTCCCCAGCGAGGCAGGATCTCGGTTAGTACCACATAGCAGGAGGAGAACATTGCCCCAGACGCCACAACTCGGTCACCGGCAGAAACCAAGCAGGCCACTGAGGCAAACATCGCGCTCATGCCGCTTCCAGTGGCGTGAGCTGACTCAGCTCCTTCAATCAAAGCAAGACGGTCCTCGAACATTTGGACCGTTGGATTTGAAAATCTGGAGTAAAGATGGTGCTCTTCGGTTTCAGCGAAGCTGGCCTCGGCTTGTTCAGCGCTGTCATAGGTGAAACCCGAATTTAGAAATAGCGCCTCGGAGGTCTCCTGGAAACCAGTGCGGGTCAGCCCACCACGGACGGCGATGGTGTCCGGGTGCAGCTCACGAGTGGTTGGAGATGAGCTGTTTGGGTTGTAACCCCAGGGTCGATTGCGCTTTGTCATTGCCCAAAAACATACCTGCAAACCCATAGTCTTTGCAGCGTGGAATCCAAAGTAGTTGCGTTAGCGAGCGAGCTTTTTCAAAAGCACGGCATCGTCAACTACTCCTTTGGTTTTGACAGGGCGATTCGCAGAGCTGGACTTTGCGATTACACCAAGCGCAGAATCACCATTTCAAAGCACCTGTTGGCTGGCTCTAACTTGGATCAAATTGAACAGGTTTTGCTGCATGAGATCGCTCACGCTCTAGTTGGTAAAAGTGCCGGTCACGGCAAAATCTGGCGCCACAAAGCCAGCGAAATTGGCTATCGCCATGAGCGAATTGATGGCTCATCGCTAGCGGCTGAGGTTGCGAGGTGGCGGGGGAGCTGCCCGCAAAACCACGAGCACTATCGTTCTCGCAAACCTCAGCGTCCGCTGTCTTGCAAGTTGTGTGCACCGAGCTTTTCTCGGCGCTATCTAATTAGCTGGGTTGAGGTCCGATGATGACGGCGCTGACGATCGCGCCAGCTAAGAAGTTCAAATAGATAAAGCGTCGCCAACCGCGATTGGCAACCTCACAGTTCTCGTCCGTGATACCCCACTCGCGACCCACCACAAACAGGTATGGGATTGCGGCTAGCGCGGCTTGTGGATAGCGATCACCTAGGAAAAGAGTCACCACGCCAGCCACCAAATACATTGAGAATGCGATTCGCACCGTGGCCTTGGCACCTAAGACGGTGGCGATCGAGGAGATACCAGCTTCTCTATCGGCCTTGATGTCCTGCACCGCACCAAAAGCATGCGAGGCCATGCCCCAAAGCGTAAAGCTCAGCGTTATGAGCCAAACCCGCTGGTCAAAGCTTGCTCCCGCGAGCGTGAGGCCGAAGAGCATAGGTCCAACAAAGTGCATGGCGGAGGTGAAGGAATCCAAGAATGGAATCTCTTTGAACCTAAGTCCTCCAAGGCTGTAGGCAACCACCGAGAACAGCACAAGAAGAAGCACCGCTGAGCTAACTAGGTCTCCAGCAAGCAGTAGATAAACCGCGAATGGGGTCGCAAGTCCAAAGGAGACCAGCAGGGTTGGGCGGTGATACTTAGGCTCTAGTAGCCCACCCTCGATGCCACCTTTTCTGGGATTGCGCAGGTCGGATGGGTAATCGAATACGTCATTCACCCCATACATCAAAAGGTTGTAGGGGATAAGGAAGAAAAGACTGCCGACAATCAGATTCAAATCCACCTTGCCGGTAGCCAAAAAGTAGGCGGCGGCAAATGGAAATGCGGTGTTAATCCAAGAGATTGGCCTAGAGGAGACGAAGAGCTTTTTCAGCATCACCTTCTCCTAAACATTTCATAGAGCGATGGGGTTAGCACCAGCGCAACTAGCGTGTAAGCAAAGTCCTCGATCGGGGCGTAGCCGAGCATGATGCCTAAGAGCTTTTCTTGGTCGTAGGCAACTATCCCAGTTCCGATGATCACGTTATCGAAGATCAGGGTGAGTGTGAGCATCACCAATGCGGTAACAAGAAGTGGCCTTGCCCTCAAGTTTTTTCGAACCAAGACGGTGTAGGTGGCAAAAATGCCCAATACCAGCGCGGTCAGTTCCGGATAGCTCATTTTGCTGCCCACCTGTAAACCACGAGGGTGTTGTAGCAGAGCAGCGTGAGGAAGAACAGTTCTTCGAGCGGGAGCTCCGGAGCAAGCAGGATGCCACTTAGGTGAGGTGCATCTCCGCGGAAGAAGATGCCGTTGATAATCCCAACTATGTCCCAAACCAAAAAGACTGCCACCGAGAGCGATACTGCGATCAGGGTTGCCCTCGGGTCAACAAAGAGTGCGAGTTTGTGGGTGTAATCCAAAAGCCCAACGCCCAGGATGGAGAAAATCAGTGCAATCAGGTAAAGGTAGGGGACTACCTCCTGAATCACTGCAGACCTCTCCAGCTCTTGACTGGGGCTAGCTCACCCTTGGTTGGCCCGGCACTGCGGTCATCAATCAGGTGCTTATAGACCAGCTCTGCGCCAATTAGACACATCGGCAGTCCAATACCTGGGATGGTGTTGTGACCGGTGTAGAGCAGATTCTTGACCTTCTTGGACTTGTTGGACGGTCTGAAGAATGCGCTCTGAGTGAGGGTGTGAGCCATGCCCAATGCAGTTCCACTCCAAGCGTTTAGCTCAGACTCGAAGTTCGCTGGACCAACGGTCCTTCTCACGACGATGCGCTCCTTGAGATCTGGAATCTCACACCACTGAGCAATTTGATCAATGATGCGGTCGGCTTCAGCTTCAAACGCTGGGTCGCCAGAGCCGTTTATGCCTCCGCGGCCAATGGCTGGATCGGCGGCGATTGGAACTAGGACAAACAGGTTCTCGTGATCCTGAGGTGCGACACTAGCGTCGGTCTTTGAAGGCATGCAGAGGTAGAGCGAAGCAGGGGATGGCACCTTGCTCTTGCCATCTGCCTTCCGGAACACCTCTTTGAAGTTTGATGCCCAGTCCTTGGTGTAGAGCAGGGTGTGGTGATCGAGCTGTGAAATCTTGCCCTTAATGCCCAGGTAGATCAGAAGCGCTGATGGACCGGGGACCTTCTTGTCCCAAAAGCGCTGCGGGTAGGTCTGGTGTTTTTCTTCGAGCAGTTTGGTCTCGACGTGGTGCAGATCGGCGCTCGCCACCACAACATCGGCGCGAATCTCGGATTCGCCTACCTTCACGCCAACGGCCTTACCGTTTTCGACCAAGATCTTCTGAACCGGTGATGAGGTGTGGATCTCAACACCGTGCTTTTTTGCGAGTCGTTCGATGGACTCGATGATGGTGTAAATGCCACCGCGTGGGTAAAAGACTCCCTGGTTCATATCAACATGTGTCATCAGGTGGTACATGCTCGGGGTGTCATATGGGGATGCACCGAGGAATACCGCAGGGAAATTGAGCATCTTCTTCAGACGCTCATCCTTCACAAACTTGCCAGAGAAGGTCCAGAGCGGAGTAACCAAAAGCTTTAGGAACTCGCCAAGTCTTGCCAGCACCTCAGGGTGGAAAAAGCTTCTGGGGTCTTTGAAGTTTGTGTAGAGGAAGTGCTTGATGGAGAGCTTGTAGGCATCCTCCGCACTATCTAGGTAGCGCTGCAGCGCAGCTCCTGCTCCAGGTTCGATGGACTCAAACATCGACTTGATCTCGTCAACGTTCTCACTCATCAGAAGTTTGTCCCCCTCACCCTCGTTGCGGGTTTGGTAGGCGGGGGAAAGTCGCACTAGGTCAAGCTCGGCGCTCGCGGTTGTGCCCATCAGGTTGTAGAACTGCTCGAAAGCATCCGGCATCAGGTACCAGCTCGGGCCCATGTCAAAGCGGAAGCCGTCCTTCTCCCAAAGGTAGGCGCGTCCACCGAGTGACTCCTTCGCCTCATAGAGCGTGACCTTCATGCCAGCCTTGGCTAGTAGGGAGGCAGAGGACAGTCCGGCGATGCCGCCACCGATCACGATGGCAGTTTTTTGACTCATGGTTTAGCTCCTAAAAACGCGCGCGCAACCAAGATCAACTTCTTGAAATTGCTCACGCTGATACGGGTGTTAATCAAATCCTTGGCCGATGTGTTTCCGATTTTCTGATTTAGTTCGGCAAACAACAGCTGCGCTGCGGTGACGGCGACTCTTGCAGAGTTGGGAAGCAGTGGTAGCGATTGAGCGCTGATGCGGAGGTCATTATCGATGTCCTCAACCAATCGCAGCTTGGTTACCTCATCAAAGTTGTTGACGTTGACTCCTGGGAAATAAGAGCGTCCCAGACGACCAAAGTCGGCAGCCAGGTCTCTCAGGAAATTCACTTTTTGGAAGGCGCTACCAAGCGCTCTTGCGCCCTTGACCAGTTGAACTTTTTGTTCCTGGGTGTAGCTCTTTCCATGAACGAAAGCTGCCAGGCACATCAGTCCCACCACTTCAGCCGAGCCATAGACGTAGCGGTCAAAAGACTCCTGGTCGTGCTCCGACTCAGTCAAGTCCTGACGCATGGAATAGAAAAACGGTTCGACGATGTCCTTGGCAATGCCGACCTCTCTCGCGGTTACCGCAAAGGAGTGCAGGATCAAGTTGGTTGAAAAGCCACGCTCCATTGCCCGGTAGGTCTCTGCCTCAAAGGCGTCGAGTTCTAAAGCTGGATCAATGTCCTTTGAATTCTGCGCTGCCTGCTGGGCGGAGCCATCAACGATCTCGTCAGCAACTCGCACCATCGCATAGATGTTTTCAATGTGGTGACGTAGTGATTTTGGGAGCAACTTGGTGGCTGCACCAAAGGATGTTGAGTAGCTGTAAATCACCTCGGCACTCGCTCTGTGAGCGGCCTTGGTGTAGAGCGCTAGACCAGTAGGCACTTTGGTGGTGTCTTGGGATTCCACTCGCCTAGGCTACCCCCTTTATTGGTAGCTAAGATTGGTTTATGCCAAGCCCAATGAAACCTCGTAGTCACGTTGTAACGGATGGAATTGAAAGGGCTGCCGCGCGCGGAATGTTGCGTGCAGTCGGAATGGGTGATGAGGACTGGGAGAAGCCGCAAATCGGCGTGGCCTCGTCTTGGAACGAAGTAACCCCCTGCAACCTCTCACTTGACCGCCTGGCCGATGCCGCCAAGATGGGTGTGCATGCAGCTAAGGGCTATCCGCTTGAGTTTGGAACCATCTCGGTCTCTGACGGTATCTCGATGGGCCACGAGGGTATGCACTTCTCACTGGTCTCTCGCGAGGTTATCGCGGACTCAGTTGAAACCGTTATGCAGGCAGAGCGCCTAGACGGCTCAGTTTTGTTGGCCGGCTGTGACAAGTCGCTGCCGGGCATGTTGATGGCAGCTGCCCGCTTGGATTTGGCTTCGGTATTTCTTTATGCCGGTTCTATTGCTCCGGGCTGGGTGAAGCTCTCTGATGGCACTGAAAAAGAAGTGACCATCATCGATGCCTTCGAAGCGGTAGGTGCTTGCAAGGCCGGCAAGATGAGCCTTGAAGACCTAGACCGCATCGAGCGTGCGATCTGCCCTGGTGAAGGTGCCTGTGGCGGTATGTACACCGCTAACACCATGGCTTCAATTGGTGAAGCACTTGGCATGAGCTTGCCTGGTTCCGCATCACCACCTTCCGCAGACCGTCGACGTGATGCTTGGGCTCACCGCTCCGGTGAGGCGGTTGTGAACCTAATTGCCAAGGGCATCACCGCAAGACAGATTCTGACCAAGAAGGCCTTTGAAAATGCGATCGCAGTTTTGATGGCCTTCGGTGGTTCCACCAACGCCGTGCTGCACCTATTGGCAATTGCTCGTGAAGCCGAGGTTGACCTTCAGCTTTCAGACTTCAACCGCATCGCAGACAAGGTGCCACACCTTGGTGACCTCAAGCCGTTTGGTCAGTTTGTAATGAATGACGTGGACCGCGTTGGTGGTGTGCCGGTGGTTATGAAGGCGCTGCTAGACGCAGGCCTAATTCACGGTGACTGCCTCACCGTTACCGGCAAGACCGTTGCTGAGAACCTTGCGGACATCAACCCACCAGATCCAGACGGCAAGATCATCCGCGCGATGAACAACCCAATTCACAAGACTGGCGGCATTACCGTGCTGCACGGCACCATCGCTCCTGAGGGTGCGGTTGTAAAGACCGCAGGCTTTGACCTTGAGTTCTTCGAGGGTCCAGCTCGCGTCTTTGACCGCGAACAGGGTGCCATGGATGCGCTATCCCGCGGCGAGATCAGCGCCGGTGACGTAGTGGTAATTCGCTACGAGGGACCTAAGGGCGGACCGGGTATGCGCGAGATGCTCGCCATCACCGGAGCAATCAAGGGTGCGGGATTGGGCAAGGATGTCCTACTATTGACGGACGGACGATTCTCAGGCGGCACAACCGGCCTGTGCATCGGACACATAGCACCAGAAGCAACCGATGGCGGACCTATTGCCCTGGTGCGCGATGGAGACCTGATTAGGGTCGACATCGCAGCTCGTTCTCTTGACTTACTGGTCGACGAAGAAGAGCTGGCTGCCCGCAGACAGAACTGGCAGCCGCTTCCCCCGCGTTACACCCGCGGTGTTCTAGGGAAGTACTCCAAGCTATTCAGATCTGCCGCAGAAGGTGCCTTCTGCGGTTAATACCGACTTGATAAGGAATTCGATGGCTACCGAAACCCTCACCGGAGCGCAAGCAATCATTCGCTCTTTGGAGATGCTGGGTGTCGACACCGTCTTTGGTTTGCCTGGTGGCGCAATTCTGCCTACCTACGATCCACTGATGGACTCCAGCAAGATCCGTCACATTTTGGTGCGACACGAGCAGGGCGCAGGACACGCAGCTGAGGGTTATGCCGCAGCCAGTGGCAAGCTCGGCGTCTGCATCGCAACCAGCGGTCCGGGAGCTACCAACCTGGTCACCCCGATCATGGACGCGATGATGGACTCGGTCCCAATGCTTGCAATCACCGGTCAGGTGAATTCACACGCAATCGGAACTGACGCTTTCCAGGAAGCCGACATCGTCGGAATCACCATGCCAATCACCAAGCACAGCTTCTTGGTCACGAAGGCTCAAGACATCCCGGCAACCATGGCAGCGGCCTATGAGCTTGCAACCACTGGTCGTCCAGGACCCGTTCTGGTTGACGTCGCTAAAGATGCTCAGAACGCCAAGTTTGAATTCAGTTGGCCACCAAAGGTAGACCTTCCTGGCTACAAGCCAGTCACTGACCCACACGGTAAGCAGGTAACTGCGGCCGCCGAACTGATCCTGGCGTCGAAGAAGCCAATTCTTTACGTCGGTGGCGGCGTTATTCGTGCCGGCGCTCACCGCGAGCTCCTAAAGCTAGCCGAGCTAATCAATGCTCCCGTCACCACTACCCTGATGGCTCGTGGTGCGTTCCCAGACTCCCACCCCAACCACCTCGGTATGCCTGGCATGCACGGCACTGTGCCGGCCGTTACCGGATTGCAGAAGTCTGACCTACTGATCACTTTGGGTGCTCGATTTGATGACCGAGTCACCGGAGACGTCAAGAGCTTTGCTCGCGAGGCAAAGGTCATTCACGTAGACATTGATCCTGCTGAAATTGGCAAGATTCGTCACGCCGATGTCCCAATCGTTGGTGATGCCAAGGTTGTAATTGCGATGTTGATTGCCGAGCTTGAGAAGCAGCTCGGTGGCACCAAGCCTGACTACTCGGCATGGTGGCAGTTCCTAAACGGTCTCAAGGAGCGCTACCCACTGGGTTACGTCGATCTAGATGATGGCAAGCTCGCGCCTCAGACAGTTATCAAGCGAATCGGTGAGCTCTCCGGACCTGAGGCAATCTACTGCGCAGGCGTAGGTCAGCACCAGATGTGGGCGGCACAGTTTATTAATTACGAGAGACCAAACTCCTGGGTCAACTCAGGTGGTGCTGGAACCATGGGTTACTCAGTGCCTGCAGCCATGGGTGCCAAGGTCGCGCAGCCAGATCGTTTGGTTTGGTCAATCGATGGCGATGGTTGTTTCCAGATGACCAACCAGGAACTAGCCACCTGCGCCATCAACAACATTCCAATCAAGGTTGCGATTATCAACAACTCTTCCTTGGGCATGGTTCGTCAGTGGCAGACCCTGTTCTACAACGAGCGTTACTCCAACACTGATCTCCACACCGGTACCGACACCTTGATGATTCCCGACTTTGTCAAGCTCGCAGAGGCCTATGGCTGCCTTGCGATTCGTGTTGAGAAGGAAGAGGAGATTGACCCAGCTATCAAGTTGGCCATGGAAACCAATGACCGACCAGTGGTGATCGACTTCATCGTTGGTCGCGATGCAATGGTGTGGCCAATGGTCCCCGCCGGTGTCTCAAACGATGCCGTGCAATACGCCCGAGATGCCAGACCAATCTGGGAAGGGGACGAGTAAATGAGTCAGCACGTACTCTCGCTACTGGTTGAAGACAAGCCAGGTATTTTGACCCGCGTTGCGGCGCTCTTTGCACGCCGCGGATTCAACATCGAGTCTTTGGCCGTGGGAACCACAGAGGTTGAGGGTGTCTCGAGAATCACTGCAGTGGTGAGCCTTGATGGCCAGCCGCTTGAGCAGGTAACCAAGCAGCTCAACAAGCTTGTCAACGTTTTGAAGATTGTTGAGCTCGAGCAGGACAATTCAGTAGCCCGCGATCACATGCTCATTAAGGTGAAAACCGACGCTGCCACTCGCTCTCAGGTACTTGAAGCCGTTACGCTGTTTCGTGCCCGAGTCATTGACGTGGTCAGCGACTCGGTTGTTATCGAGGTCACCGGCGACACCGCTAAGTGCAAGGCATTTCTGAAGGTGCTCGAACCATTCGGCATTAAAGAACTCGTTCAGTCTGGAGCTATTGCGATCTCTCGCGGCTCCAAGTCAATGAGCGAAAAAGTGCTTCGCTAAGAAATAGATCTACCAAACAAGGAGAAATAAGAAGTGGCAGAAATCTTCTATGACAAAGACGCCGACCTGAGCATCATTCAGGGACGCAAGGTGGCCGTATTGGGATTTGGTTCTCAGGGTCACGCTCATGCTCTAAACCTGAAGGACTCCGGCGTTGACGTCGTAGTTGGTCTACCAGAGGGCTCAAAGTCCCGCGCTAAGGCGCAGGAGCAGGGTCTAAACGTGCTAACTCCTTCCGAGGCAGTCAAGTGGGCCAATGTGATCGTGGTGCTTGCTCCGGACCCTAAGCAGCGCGACCTCTACACCAATGACATCGAGCCAAACCTCTCCGCAGGTGACGCACTGGTCTTTGGTCACGGTTTCGCAATTCGCTTCGGATTCATCAAGCCTCCAGCCGATGTTGACGTATTCCTAGTGGCTCCAAAGGGCCCAGGTCACTTGGTCCGCCGTGAGTATGTCGCAGGCAAGGGTGTCCCAAACCTGATCGCGGTCGAGCAGGACGCAACCGGCAATGCGATGGCAGTTGGACTTTCCTACTCCAAGGCAATTGGTGGTACCCGTGCGGGAACCATCAAGACCACCTTCACAGAAGAGACTGAGACCGACCTGTTCGGTGAGCAGGCTGTTCTCTGCGGTGGTGCTTCACAGCTAGTCATGTACGGCTTTGAGGTGCTAACCGAGGCTGGCTACCAGCCAGAGATCGCGTACTTCGAGGTGCTACACGAGCTCAAGCTAATCGTTGACCTGATGTACGAGGGTGGCATTGCCAAGCAGCGCTGGAGTGTCTCTGACACTGCCGAGTACGGTGACTACGTCTCCGGTCCTCGAGTCATTGACCCAAGCGTCAAGGAGAACATGAAGGCCGTTTTGGCTGACATCCAGTCCGGCGCATTCGCTGACCGCTTCATTGCGGACCAGGATGCTGGTGCTCCAGAGTTCAAGGCACTTCGTGCCAAGGGCGAGGCTCACCCAATCGAGGCAACCGGTCGTGAACTGCGCAAGCTGTTCAGCTGGATCAAGCAGGACGATGACTACCAAGAGGGCTCAGCTGCTCGCTAGTTTCAACCTCAAAAGCCCCCGATAACCTCGGGGGCTTTTGACTATTCTGGGCGAATGTCAAAAACCATCTTTTACGGCGTCATGTCTCTCGACGGCTTCTTAGCCGCAGAAAACGAGGACATGGGTTGGGCGGAGAAATATCTCAGCCCTCAAGAGGATTACGGCTGGATGGAGCTGATTCAAAGCTGCGGTGCAGTTTTGATGGGGCGCAAGACTTTTGAGTTTGAACTAAAGAATGCCCCGGATCTAGATCGGATTTTGCCCACCTATGTGCTGACTGAGCAGCCGCTTCGATTCGATGGGGTTCACACGCAAAACCTGCACTTCATAGCCGGCGATCTTCGCGAGGTGGTTGAAACCATCAAGACAAAGCACCCGGGCAACTTGTTTATCGGCGGTGGCGCGATGCTACTCGACACCATGATGGTGATGGGCTTGGTCGACGAGCTTCGGTTATTCCTCGCACCCGACCTACTGGGCGGCGGGACGAAGTTGTTCAAAGGCTCAAAAATCAAAGTGCAATTCAAGCTTTCAGATACCAAGCATTACGACTCTGGACTGGTAGAAATGCGCTTGGAGAAAGCTAGCTAGCTATACCCATGGGGGTATACTAAAAAGGTAAACCAGAAACAAAGGATGCTCTGTATGTGCTCACAAGTTATGTGCTACGACTGCTCAAAGCCAACCTGGCAGGGTTGCGGACAACACATTGAGGATGCTCTAGAGGGCATCGCCGAGGCCGACCGCTGCCAGTGCCCGAGGGACTAATTAGTTTTTCCTCGCTAAACTAACGCTGTTCCCCCCTTCATTGTCGAATAGACGTTAGGTCAGCCATTGTCTAAGCCAGTAGTTCTAATTGCCGAGGAGCTTTCGCCTGCCACATTGGAGGCGCTCGGACCT
>JACCDI010071168.1_pt1 | contig 11265 bp, 28 predicted proteins | sample 7442791 | NCBI WGS metagenome assembly JACCDI01 (sample SAMN15323434, study PRJNA562643) | freshwater metagenome | isolation source: river surface water | place: USA:Blue River Watershed | collected 2017-08-15
CTAATACAGTTTGTGTTTCATCAACTCCAAAAGTATCGTTGTTTTTAGTAAAAAGGTATTTAGTGTCGTTATCACAAGTTACAATTACGATTTCGTATGGTTCGACTATATAAGCAGGGTCTAACGAATTTATAATTCCTTCGGGGGTATTTTCTCCTATATCGCCAATTACTTCTGTGATTTTTAATGTACCACCATCGATAGGGGAAAGTCCGTTTATGACAAAGTCTTTTAAGGCTTGAACGGAAAAGTTTTTTGTTGCGTTGTTATTGTCGCCATCAGTTCCTAAGATTATATCATTTGAACTAATTGCAGCGTCTAATCCGTAAGTTTCTATTCTTGCCATAACTATATCATTTTATCGTACATTAATGTTTTTTCTATTCGAGGGTCGATTCTTTTTAACTCTCTACTTTCAATATTTAATTCCTTGTTTATACTTTGGGATAACTCTATGATGTTTTCTATTGTAACTTCTCTCATTAATCCCCACAACTTATATTTATCAAAAACAAACTTAGCATTTTCAAATAAATATTTATCAATGATTAGATTAGGATTGCTAATACAATCATCCCCTACAAAATTACTAAATTCTTTATGAAATAATCGACCTTTTAATTTAAAAAAGCCATTACCTCTAAAAGTGTATCCATCTCCACTTGCTTCATCTCCATTTCCGTACTTATTAGCATAGCATCTATTGGCGATATTTTGTGGTTTATTGAGATACATTTTAATCATTCTATCATCAAATAATTCGCTATGTTCCTTATTAAGTTTTAATTTAGAGAAGTTTGTCGTTTCTCTTTTTGCTTCAAAATTAGTAATAGCATCAATTTGCCCTAAAAAGTGGATTAATTCCTTTCTACCTAAAGATAGTTTTTCTTTTATTTTTAGGGCGGTTTCTTTGTTTACTACACCATTAACTTTTAAATTATTTTCTAACTGAAACCTTTTGATGTGTTCACTCATTTTTTGAAACAACTTTCTTTTTTGTTGCAGGTTTTACAATTTCGTGTTCAACATCTATTTCGTTGATTTTTTTTGCTTCTTTTGGTGCAATTTCTTGTGGTTTTTCAGCATTTTCCACTTGTCCTAATTTGTACTCTTGCATAATTATTCGTATTTATAGTTATCAAATCCGTCTGTATTGTCGTTCATCATTTTAATAATTGCTTCTTGGTATGTTTTATCCAATACTGACATTGGGTTTTTCCAAAAAATAGGGTTAATATCACCTCTTTCCACTCCATTCATTAATTTAAGAAGTTTTTGGTAGAAAGCATCTATACTTCTAAGGCAGGAATGAGAAAGTCCGTAAAACATAACAGGAGCTTGTACATATTGTTCAATAGGTTGTATTTGGTTTACCAATCCTTTTTCTATTAAATGATTTAGTCTATTTGTTTTTTTAGGTAGTAATTTACACGCTGTATTGATTTCGGAGCGTGTCATAGGTGGTTCAGAATAGAGATAGAGTAGTAATTCAAAAACATCTTTAGAGATATTATTCTTTCTACAAAAGGAATACGACATAATCATATAATATTTAAGAAAGTTCATTGGCTTTTCGGCACAAATAAGGGATAGTGTTTTACTTCTATCCTTTCTAATCTTTCTTTTTATGTTATATTTTACGTATTGTCTGTTATAATCGTAATAATAACTTTTAGTAGACTTTTTTTCTTTGTTGGCTTTTTTCCATTCTAAAAACGATTCTTCTGCCATAAAAAATTATTTTGGTTTGCTTAATCCTTTTCTGTACGCTTGATATTCCGCAGTTTTTGAAAGGTTTTCTAAATTTTCATTATACACAGTTTCTCTATGTTTTTTTACATCAAAACCTTTTTCTGTGGGTAGTTTTTCGTAAACATAAGATGATGGTTTTCCACTTTTTCCGTCTGTAACCCCTGTTTGTATGTGAACTATTTTTTTAGTTCTATACATTTCATCTTTTGTTTTAGGTTTTCCACCTACTGAAGGAGCATTTCCTCCACCTACTGCTGATATTTTAGATACTTTCATAATATAGGTATTTATTTAAGTAACAAAGATATAAAAAGTTTAAATACAAAATGAAAATAAAAAACTCAAACAAATTAATGCTTGGGTAGTTGAATTTGACTGTTACAGCAATCAAATTAGTTAATTTTGGTTAGGACACCGTTTTTTAGCGAGTAATTATTGTAAGACCTCTGTACAAAGGTAATAAAAAAACCCAAATAAACAAATATTTGGGTGGTGAAGCCGTTGGTATTTTGCCTTAACCTCCTTTTTAAATTAATAATAAGATAAGACTTCTTAGCAAAGATAATAAAAAATCCCCATCTTCCTGTGTTTTCGGAGTGGGGATTTTAAAATTAACTAACTCTTCTTTAATCTTATGAAAGACCAAAGATAATAATTTTTTTATTACAAATGAAATTGGGAGTAGTTTTTTTGAAAGGCACGATAAATAAATCCTGATTGCTTTTCCATTTTCTTCCAATCTGCGTAAAGCATATCTTTTTTGCCTACGAAATTCCCTTTTGAATCCAATTTAACAACCTCAATAATCGTACTATCTGGAATTAAATCGTGTGTAAAAATAGGTTTAGCCATTAATATATTTTTAAAAATAGTCTTTCCTATTAGTCAGTCTTTACTAGAATTAAGCATTATATGAAATTGTCCGTAAGAATTGCTTTTTGAATCACTCTTCTAGTATGCCTACACCACCGACAAGTGGGGATTTTTATCTTCTATCGGAACTTATTTTTATCTTCTTGTTTTTCTTTTAGGCAATGTAGTAATGGTTACGAAATTATTTGGGGCGGATTTATTCCCTGATGCGTCTTTTGCAATAACATAAAAAGTATATGTTGTAGATGGAGTTAATCCTGTTACGGTATATTTTATAGTATTAATAGATGTAATATAAACACCGTTTTGATAAATATCGTAAGTAATAGTCTGCCCGAATGACTTTATTGCAATAAGCAAAATTAATAGATACTTCATAATTTTATTTTTTCAAGGTTTATATTTAATTAAATACTCTTTCAAATGCTCCTCGTCATCAAAAACCAAAGCAGTAGTAGGTGTATCTTTGTAATAGCAAATATCGCTAAAATCATCCTTCAAACAAGCATATCCATTTACCATTATCTTCTTAACAGCCGAAGGTATAAATTTAGTTTGATAAGGCTCTTTTATCTTCTTCTCTTTAACAACTACAGTAGGCTCGATAAAAACCTCCTTAATAGCAGATTGCTCATAAGACTTCAATACATCGTAAAACTTACTACGTATTTCGTCTTTCTTTGATTCAGGCACTTTAACCGTCAAAGAAGTAGTAGCCTCGCCATACATCAAAAAAACAGTCTTTCCTCGCTTAGTAGTTTCCATTGCTCATATCTTTATTAGTAATACCAAAGGTAACACCAAAGGTAACACATAAGGTAACACCAACAAAATTATTTAATACTTATTTTTAAACTAGTATTTTAGACTTAAGCAAAAACAACAATCCCAACAAAATCAACACTTCACGTTTTTACAATCTACCAAAAACAACAAAACCAAATTCGGTCTCCGATACCACCAACATTGGTACTCGCAACGTTTTTACACCCCAAAAACAACCCCTTTCAAACCAAATCATACCTAAAACTACTCAATACAACCAATAAAAAACACATTAACAACCAAAACCGTTCACTTTTACACAACAAAATGTTCACTTCAAAATTCTAATAAGTAAAGTCGAGAAGGGGGGCTACCACTCCATATCACAACCCTACCCCTCCCGCTCAAAACCCCCACAAACAAAGGGCGGGGGGTCGCTTTCCAAACATTTCTCCCTATCTTTTTGCCTTTTCCCTAACTACAATACACATCACAACGAATAACCTACTAAACTATACTAGACCATCAGCAACCCCAACAAATACAACCTATTTAACAAAATTAACCTCCAGGAACCGCAACCGACTAACTAATCAATCCACGAATCGTTAAATATCCTACTCAGTACACTTCAATAAGCACGAAAAAAACTACAATAAACATACTAAATAACTAATGATATTTTAATGAGAAAACTGCGGAAAGGCTTGTAAATAGGGGGTTAAGTCTATTAATCATACTGTAATATCATTTTAATATTTCGCTTTTTTAAACTTTTTTTAAATAATCTTAAATGTTATTTATATATTCTTGAATTGTTGAGTTATTTGTGTATGGGTTAAGCACTTAATTATATTTATGCGTTTTGGTTGGTTTTGGTACGTATTATTACTTAAGTATTTTTTATTGTATTTGTCGTTGTTGTGATAGCTTCTAATCTTGTGTATTTTATCGATATTTTTTTAATTATGGTCATTTCAAGACGTTTTTTTTAGGCTTTTTTTGCTCCTGAATGAAAAATAATTGAACTTTTTTTGTTTAACCTTTGCGAAGCCTTGATTTTATTGACTTCTTTACTTTGTATTATTTTATACTTTTTTATCTTTTTATTTGTTTTTTTCATATTACCGTTATATATTTGGGTATGATTATTAAGGCAAAACAACAATCTAAATTTAATATTATAAACTTCTTAAAAAATAGGAATTATGACAACTTCAAAAATAAAAACAATCGATGTACAAGCAAAAGAATGGTTTGACAAAGTAAACGGAAATAGTTATTTTTCAATGACAATAACTCTTAATTATGGTTTAAAAAGTCAAAAAATTATATATGTACCGATGCAATATGGTTACGGTGATCATTATATGCACCAGGCTTTTAAAGCAATAAAAAAAGAATGTAACTGCTTTAAAGCAGTTGAAAATAATACTTCTTATTGGCGAGCATACGAAAAATATAAAATTATATCACGTCACTCAAAACAAAATAATTGTTTGAAACGTGAACTTTAACACAATTCCATTCCCTTGTAAGTTTAAAGACTTTTAACCTAAATTCGGTTGAGGCAAGGGAACTAAAAACAAATATTAATTTAAACTTTATTTATTATGAAAAGTAGAAACGAAATTTTAGAAAACAAGTATATTATTAATTCTAGTCGGGGCGAAATTGTTTTTAATAATGATACACCTAAAAAATTGGCAAACGAGATAGTTTATCTTATTGAAAATCAAACTAGAATCATTTTAGATTATGGTGATATTAAAACCAACAAAAGTTGGGGCGAAGTTTACGACATTACTGGAAAAATAGGACTTTCTAAAGGGTTTTATGACTTAAAATACCCTATTCTAGTTCACAACGAAAGAAGTATTGGAGGAGCATCTATTTTGACAAATTGCATCATAAAAATATCAACTTCAAAAGGTAAAAAATTAATTTACCAAAATGAAATAAAATGAAAAATCCCTTTGCTAATTAGAATTAGTTTTTTGCTCGAGCGCACGCACAAAGGGAGCTAAACAAATATTAATTTAAACTTTATTTATTATGACTTCAATCGAATTTTTGAACTTTGCAAATGACTTTACAGGTAAAAATATTAAATTATATAAACCTGAAAATAATTTAAAATATGCGTCTTATTTGCCTTATAATGGGATTTTAGAACCATCGACAAAGTATGGTATTTCGTTTGGCGATTATATAGTTTTTGATTTTGTAACAGGTAAAAACGAGGACAATTTTTTCAAAACATTTGTAACTCAATTCATAAACAAATACCAGGTTAAACAAATGATTTTTGAAAATGGCGAGTTAATTCACCCTACAAAAATTCAATGTATAGAAAAGATTAAAAACCAAGATAGGGTTAATAAAAATTACTTCTATACAACGCTTTACGGAATTGGTTGTTTTTGTTTTTTTATGCGACAAAGTACACTAATAAGTTATTCTAAAATTTTAAGCGATTATTTAAAATCAAAAAATATAGCTTTTAAAAATGAATTTTCAGAAGCTGGTTGGGTTTATAGATTTTGCATAAACAAAAAAATTGAATTGCATAATCAATTATTAACAGATTTTGAATTTTAAAATGAAAAACCCGCTCCAAACAAAAGTAATATTAACCCTTTGTCTTTTCATTGGGTTAATTGTTTCAATATTAGTACAAATTTAAAAACTTTATTATAAATATGACTACAAAAAAAATTATTACAAATATTGCAAATATTCAAATAAAATGGTTTGAAATTTTTGGTTATATTCCAGAAGCATTAGAATTGAAAAAAGCTTATACAGATGGAGATTTGATATTGACAGATAGCGAAGAAGATAGTTTGCTGACGTGGTTTGATATAAAAAAATTATAAAATAAAAAAAAGAAATTCTAAAAAATAATTATTAATCGGTGCAACTGTAATAGGTTGCACCAAAAAAACTAAAAAAAATGAATGTAGAAAAAAAACAAATTTTCTATTATTTGCCTTTAGATTTTTACGGGCAACCCAACGGAAATGTTGAAAAAATAGAATTGACTGAAAAAGATTTTTTGAACTACAAAAAAAACGGTAGTTATATTTTTGATAATGAAGCCGATGCTGACTGGCGGGCGCAATGTTAAAAAATCACTTTTAAAAATTATAGTTATGAAAACTCAATTAAACCAGTCATTGCCTATTTTTTGGAAAGGCAAACTTTGCAAATTTATTAAATGGGAAAGCTTAAATTTTGGAGGTAAATTAAAAATTAAAATCGATAAAAAGTTTATCGATGTTGATATTGACGAATTAAAAAACTAACCCAATGAAAAAGAAACCACAAATAATATTCATCGCCTTATGCGGTGCGTATTTTATCTTGAATATTATTTTAAGATAGCAAAAAACAAAAATTAACTCAAAAAATAGAAATTATGATTTTAAATTTAAACAAAAGTACAGTTATGCAATTATGTAAATGTTCAAATTCAACCGCTATTGAAATTATGTATAGCAATTTATTAACAAGTAAAAATCTTTACTTGAATAGAAAGAACAACAGTACTGCTACTTTAAATTGGCTTAAAAAACACTTTGAAGCTAAAATTTCAGAAATTAAAAACGATGCTCCTAGAGGTGGTAAAGTAGGCGATTTTATAACTTTTACGGCAAATGAAAAGTTTGATAATCTTTGTAAATTGGTTTTAAGCGAAAACGATAATTTTATTAAAAAAGAAAACGAACGTAAAGTAAGCCAAAAAAAAGCAGTTGATAGTATGGTAATTTCAGAAATCGAAGCTAAAAATTTTATTGAAAAAACCAAAGATTTAAGCAATAAAAAAGCTCGTGCAATAGCGCATAATTTTGCAGGCAGAAAATTAGGCTTTTACTCAAATGAAGCAAAAGATAAATTTATGAATTTAAGATAATTTATTAATCGGTGCAACTGTAATAGGTTGCGCCAAAAAAACTAAAAAAAATGAAAATAGAAATAACAAATGTAAATAAAGGAATTTGCCAAAGTAGAACACAACAGGGCAAAGATAGTTTTTTTGTTAATTGGCAAGAAAACGGACAAAATCAATATCAATTTTTCAATATTGTGTCTTCAATGTATAGACTTTACGATAATTTAAAGGCTAAAGAAACCATTAAAAAATAAAAAAAAATGAATGTAGAAAAAAAACTAAAATCAATACAAAAGAAAAGTAATGATTTTGCAGAAAAAATGGAAATTGAAATTTATTCACTTTGCGAAAATTTAAACTATCAAGATAGTTCTCGATTTTCGTATAATATTGACCGTTTGAGACTATTTTTAAATGAATTAAACGACTTTAAAATCTTGTAAATGAAAACCTCAAAACAAATAATAGACGAATACAACGAGAAACTTTTTGCGAAATTGTTCCCCGATAAAAACGAGCCTATTTACTGTAATTCAGTAACCGACCCAAACGACGAATTTTTTAATTTATCATTTGAGGAAATTGCAAAAATACATCTTCACAAAATTTTGGAGGAGGAGGAATTTTTTTTGGAACTTGAAACAATAAAACACAATTTAAAAATAGATTAAAATGAGAAATTCAAAACGTACTCCACCTGAAAAAAGAGAAAGTCTAACGGATTATAAATACAATCTTCGGGAACTTGCAAAAAAAAGCCTCAAAATTTTGAAACAAAACGAAACAAAAAAACCGATTTACTTACTTAAAAATTAGAAAAAATGAAAACTCTATCTAAATTATTTCATAAATTATCTTTTTTTCTATTCGGGGGAAAACGATATTCTAATAGAATGTTTTAATCTTAAAACTTAAAAAAAATGTGGGATACAAAAAAACTTATACAGCATCACCAAAAAATGGTGCACATTTTAGAAATGATAGGAACTTTAAATAATCAAATTTTAGGTCATTTAAGGGACGAAAAATTGGCAAATGATAATGACTTCTTAGGAATGAAAAAACATATCCAAGAAAGGCTAAAAATCAACGAAAAAATGAAATTACGACTTATTAACTACTATAAAAATCAAACGAAATGAAAAAAAATTCATATTGGGAAGTAATAAACCCAAAAAAAGCAATCGAATTATATAAAAATGGTACTGAAATTTACAAAGTTTTTGAGAATGAAGCGGAAATATTGATAGTATCTGAAAACGATTTGTACGATGCTATCGATTTGAAAATACGATTAGCAATAGAAAAAACGTTTTTTTAATAAATTTTAACTAACTTTGCTTTTATTAACTTAATTTTATTCTTATGAACACAAACTTCACCGTAAACGATGGGGAAATATCCCCGTTTGACAAATTTATTATCGTCTATAATTTTAACGGACTGAACGAAATTTTTAATCAAGGATTTTCATTCTCTAAAAAGAAAATTGAAAAAAAACCTGATGTAGTTGGTTGTTGGAAAATTATACCAAAAAAAAATGCGTAAACTAAAAACATTTTTAGCAGAAAAAATAGAAGTCATATTCTACTTATTAATAACTATTTTAATAATAATATTTACAAAATGAAAATGGAAATAAAAATCGAAAACGGAAAATGGATAGGCGATTTAGTATTAATTGACTTATTCATAAACCTAAAAAGGACTTTTAAAAAGCCTTTAATAAGGACTAAAATCGACAAAAAACACAATTATAAATTTAATTTTGACAAAAGATGATAGGAATAATAGTTTATCTTGGATTAATAATTATAGCCTTTGTAATCGTTTTAAAATGCTATATTGAAAGCCTTGAAGAAATAGAAGAACTAAAAAAAAGTAATAAAGAATTATTTGAAGCAAATTACGAATTATCAATTAAAAACAAAAAAAATGCAAAGTAAAAAAACCGTAACAAAAAAAGAAGCTGCACAACTTTTAGGAATTACCCTCCCGACTGTTGATGCTTGGATAAAATCTGAAAAAGTAAAACTTTCTACAATAACTGTAGGGCTTAGAAAACGTGTATTAATGTCCGAAATTGAGGAACTGAAAAAAAATCTGTAAAAAATGGAAGAAAATAAATTAGCTTTAATCGATGCTAAAGATTTGAGTTTAGTTGATGATAATTCTTTAAATGCGAATCAACTTGCTTTAATCCTTAAAAAAACTCCTGCACAGTATGTAAAAGCTCGTCCCGCTAAAGGAGGAGGCACTTGGGATTATGTTACAGGAGGGTACGTAAAAAAGTGCTTAAATTTGATGTTTGGATGGGATTGGGATTTTGAAATTCTCGACGAAAAAATACTTTTTGGAGAAGCAATTGTAAAAGGAAAATTAACTTGCCGTTCAAACGGTAAAGAAATTGTAAAAATGCAATTCGGAAACAAAGATATTATGTACCGTAGAGATGTAGATAAAGATGGGAATAAAATTCCTTTGAGTATTGGAAACGATTTAAAAGCAGCCACAACGGACTGTTTAAAAAAATGTGCTGCTGAAATTGGTATTGCTGCTGATATTTACAATAAAGAGGATTTTAAAGAAATAAAAGTAGCGCAAAATAACACTTTGCAAGAACTCACAGAAATTTATAATCTTAAAAAAGACTTGGTAAACCCCGAAGAACAAATAAATTTTGAAAGAATTATCGAAAACAAAGAAAAACTAAGCTACAAAAAAGCTATTGACTTTTTAAACAAACTTTAATATGAGCGATTTAAGTAAATTAAGAGATGGGAATTTCACTTCAAGCAATGCTTTTAGACTTTGCGCTTCCTTAAAATCGGGCGAACCCTCTGAAGCATTTTTTACCTATGTAAAAGAAAAAATGTTTGAAAGAAAATTAGGTAGAAGTTTAGAAATGGGAGCACATTCAAATTCTATGGTTTGGGGTAGTTTTTTAGAAAAAAGAGTTTTCGACAATTTGCCAAATAATTACGAAATGGTGCATAAAGAAACTTTTGTACATCCTGAATATTCATTTTTAGTTGGAACACCCGATTTTATCGTAAAAAATGAAAAGGATGTAGAATTAAAATGTTTTGAGCCTAAAAACTTTGCTTCTTATGTTTCTGCTTTATTAACCGAAGATTTGGAATACATTAAAAAAGAACACCCAAAAGAATATTGGCAAATTGTACAAAATTCGTTGATTTTAGACGTTAAAAAAGGAGAAGCGATAGTTTATATGCCTTATGAATCAGAAATGGAGGAAATAAGGGAATTAGCTAATGACGAAACGTATTATGGCGATTTAGGATTACTGCCTTGGCAAGTTCGTTTTATTCAAGAAAAAGCAAATAGTGATTTAGCTGTGCTTCCTGATGACAGTAAATTTAAAAACTTAAATATTTTCGAGTTTGAAGTTCCTAAATCAGATAAAGAATTTCTCTTAAATAGAGCTATAAGAGCAAACGGAATTATAAATCAATAAAACTAAATCAGATATAACGTTAAAAATAAACGATAAATTAAAAGCTTTAAAATATGAAAACAGCAGTAGAATGGTTAGCAGAAAAATACAACTATGTTACTTGGATGAGAAACCGTGATGAAATATCGGCAGGATTAGCTGATGAGTGGCGTAAACACTATTTGGAGCAAGCTAAAGAAATGGAAAAGCAACAAGTAATAAATGCACATCTTACTGGTTTAATTCATCCATTGGAAATGGAAGCCTCTAAACAATCTGAACAATACTATAATGATAATTTCGGTGGTCAATAGGGTTGCCAATAACATTTTGCAACTATACGCCTGTTGCGTAAAAGTACAAAACAATCTTTCAATTTAACACGAATTTGAAAGATACAAAACAATAAATAAAATAATCACAATGTAGCAATAGCGTGTAATTGCTGTTATAACTCGTTTTTATTATGGAAGCGTATAAATTAGAATTTGATTATTTTTCTGGAGTAGAATGGAAAAATAAA
>JACCDI010369734.1_pt1 | contig 11265 bp, 6 predicted proteins | sample 7442791 | NCBI WGS metagenome assembly JACCDI01 (sample SAMN15323434, study PRJNA562643) | freshwater metagenome | isolation source: river surface water | place: USA:Blue River Watershed | collected 2017-08-15
CTGGCGAATCCATCGAAATACCTGAAGTCGATAAAGAAACAGCTTGTAAAGCGATGTGGTTAGTAATTGGTTGGCCAAAATTTGGACTGAAAGATATGGCAGAAAATAGAGAGAATTTTGTTGACGGATGTATTACGACAATCGGGTCTTAGGTTTGAGTTACATGTTACTAACTCCTAACGACGTGTCCTTTTCTGTGCTGACGCTTAATATGACATGTGAAGACTCTGTGCATCCCTCTAGCCAAAAGGAGTTCAAACATGACTTCATGGGGTGAAAGCACAAATACAGGCTGGGACGTTAGCGACATCCCTACTGACTATGGCTATTCTGAAGTTAAGAAACCACCAAGATGGCCATTGTTGGCACAGGCTTCATTAATTTTCTTGAGTGTATTTTTGTACTTTGCGGGGCCATACATCTTTTTATCTCAGAGATTAGCCATAAGTGTGATTGGTTACTTGCTAACCCCATTCCTAGTGGCCTTTTTCCTTGCAGTTTTGAGAACAAAGGATTTAAGAAACAGAAGTTTGCCTTGGTACGACAGAGGTTTGGGCAAGGTGTATATCGCATGGTCGCGTCGGCTGTGTCTAGTCTCATTTCTAATCGCTATTCCAATTCTTTGGACACTAGCCGTAGAGATAGTTAATTGATATGAGTAGACACAAATTAATTAAATTCAACTTCAAGAAGTTTTCTATAAAAGTATCAATTTTGTCCCTTTTAACTATTGCGATTATTCCGATGGTTCCTGCAAATGCCGATAAAGCATTTGATGGATTGGCAGCCTGCATTAATAAAGAGACTTCGACCCAGATAAATATTATGTTTTTGATTGATTCATCTGGCAGCCTTAAGTACGCAGAAGACAGGAAATCACCAGGATCGGATCCTGAAGACAAGCGAGCAGAGATTATCGGCAGTTCAATTGAATTGTTTGAGAGAATCAATCAGGAAAAGAAGCTTTTCTTTGCTTTAACTACCTTTGACAGCACATCTCCGGGTCAAGATAAGAATGGCAAGAAGTACGAGGAATACTCTTGGAAACAAGCCAACAAGGAGAACGTCGAGGACGCTAAAGAGTGGTCAGAAAAAATTAAGAACTTTGACAATGGTCAAAAAACTGACTGGGCTGCTGGCTTAAGAAATGCACAGAAGAAGTTAACAGAAGCCCCTAAAGCTGAAGGCGGAGTTTGCCAAGCAATCATTTGGTTTACAGATGGTGGAATTGATGTAGGAAATGGTCCAGCAGATGTAGTGAATTCAATAAGAGAACTATGTGGAATTGCTCCAGGAGAAAAAGGCATCCCTCGGAGTTCTGTCATTAGTTCAATTAGAGAATCTGGAATTCATTTAATTGGCGTTTTCCTCAAACCACAGGTGATAACAGATAAAAATCGGGGCCGAGTCTCTCTATTTAAACCAGTAGTTCTTGGCCAGGGTGAAGTCGAACCAGGCGAATTTAGTCAGGGAGCTTTTAATTGTGGTGAATACCCTATCCCTGATAGTTATGGCCAAGGTGAACTAATCGAAGTAAACAACACCGATGAATTGGCTGAACGTTTCTTGAAATTGACCATGCAAATTATTAATGGTCGCCCTATTCAAACTCAGTGCCAGAGCGGCGTAACAAACTTTAACTTAGATGCAGGAATTAAAGATGCCGTAGTTCTCTTGCCTTCACAGAATTGGAAGATCTTAACTCCAAGCGGAGCTCAAGTTTCGAAAGGCTCTCTTCCTGCTGGTTGGGTAGAAACCACTCAGCTCGATCGATTCTCGATTCTGAATATTCCGGTTAAGAAGGAATTGATTGGTAAGTGGACAGTAAACACAGGAAATACTCAATTTTGCGCAACTGTTTTTCTCGATGCCGGATTGAAGCTGCGCATTGACAAGCAAGTTGTGTTGACTTCTGGAAAGCCAAATCAGAACATCACAGGAACGATCGTCAATTCTGACGGATCAAAGGCAAACCTTGCCGACTTTAGCGAAGTGAAGTTAAGTGTTGATGCCATTGATAACACTGCTCAGAATAGAAAGCTCACGACATTTCCTTTGAAAGTCAACCAGTCAGCTTCATCCTGGGATGGCTTGATTAATCCCTACACAGGGGCTACAAGTGCTTCTTTGCTTCTTAAGCTAGATCTAACAACTAAGTCAGGGGTAAAACTTCCAACAATTAAGAGTGCCGTAGATGTCCCTCTGGTGTTACCTGACCAACTCTGCAATCTGGCACAGACAAACGTATTGCTGAGCGACCTCTATACCAAGACGCCGGCTAAAGCGACTTTAGAGATTCAAGGACCTAAGCAGGGCGATTGTCTTTTGAGTATCAAGTCACTAGAAATTAAACAAGATCCACGAGGAAGAACTTTTGGAGACTTCGCTTCATCAGTTGTTAACAAAAATACTGGTTCAGAAATAGGGATTGGCGATGAAGTCTTGGTCAAGCAAGGTGATTCCTTAGAGCTTGAAATTTCTCTTGCAAGCGAAATCGCAGCTAAGGGAGTTTCAAAAGGTTTAGTGATTCTTAATACTAGGACCCCAGATTCAACTCAGAGTTTGGATTTACTTGCAAATATCGAATTCAACTCTAAAGAGATTCCGCCACCACCATGGTTGCCCGCTGTCTTAGTACTTCTTGGAATTTTGATTCCCTTGAGCCTGTTGCAATTAAACAACTATTTCTTTGCAAGATTTAGAATGAGGGATATCAGAATTGCAAATATTCCAGTAAAGGTTTCTATCTCGGATAGCAACGTCTTGGTCTCAAGAAACGATGATCAAAAAGATCTATTTGAAGATCGTAACTTCGAGTATCCGTCCGTTAGCACCGATTCTGAAAGACTACTGAGACAGGATTGGAATTCTTTGGAAGTTTTCACACTGAAAACAAAGCTTCCAAAGAATCCTTTCGGGGAGGTCTCAGGAATTCTGGAATTTAGTGAGGGCCGCATTGGGTTTGCTAATGAAGAGACCCTGAATGATTCGGCTGGCGTGCGACTTGCAGCCCCCTTGAATCCAAATGGTTATTGGGTCGTTTCGGCTCTCAAAGGTGCAGCCAGTGAAGCTGGTGGGAAATTTGAGCTAACGGCCTTGATTACGGTCTATCTAAACATTGACCCTAGCCAAGCTGATAGTCAGTTCAATCAGTTAAAGGATCAGATCCAGACGAGTGAAGAAGCTTGGGCCCTACTGGCCAAAAACCTTGGTCAGTCCGGGTCAGTTGACGCAAACGCATTTGATGCGGGCACCCCGCGCGCAGTTGCTACAGAAATTTCTCCGCAAGTTTCCCCGAGTGCAAGTTGGGATGACTTTGACTCACCTAGCACCACAAGCGCTGTTAGCGGAAGTAATACAGAGTCAGTTGCTACCGAACCAGCGGAGAAGAAGAAGTTTTTCGGTAAGAAAAAATCGGAAAAAGCGAAAGAAAGTTCCAAAGAACCAACTCAGGCACCGCAGGTGGATCCAGATGATCCATGGGCGTAAGAAAACGATAGGAGATTCTAAATGCTAGGTTCAATGTTGTTTGTCGGCGTTGGTGGTTCTGGAGGTAATACTGTCCGGGCTATTCGCGAGATTCTAACCGAGCGCCTCGAATCCCTTAAGTGGGAAGGCCCATTCCCTGATTGCTGGCAGACTCTTTGGATTGACACAATTGCAGAACAGGGACGTGGGGGTTTCCCATCACCAATGCTTCCATCAGACTCTTATTTGGGACTAGTACCTGGACAAGTTAGTTATCAGACCGTCAAAGACCAGATCATGAATTCTACGCCTGCGTCAAGTCGTAACGAAGTTTTATCCGGTTGGCTTCCATTTTCTACTCCAGTTCCAATTGCGAAAGGTGCAGGACAATTTCGCGCAATCGGAAGAACTGTTGGCGTTTCGCAACTGGGAGCTATGAATAGATTCTTGACCGATGCTCACAATCGATTGACGTCAGCACAAGCCAACAGGGATCTTGCGCGACTCAATCAACTCTTCGACATTCCAGTTTCTGCTAGACCGCCCCACACTTCTGTATTTGTTATTTCCTCAATGGCGGGTGGATCAGGCTCTGGTCTATTCCAAGATGTGGCTCAGTTAATTAAATCTGTAGATCCTTCCTTAGACGAGTTTATGCACGTAATGCTCTACGGTGCCGATGTGTTTTCGCTTAACATCCCTGAAAACATGTTGAAATCTGTTCCGGGTAATACGTTAGGCGCTCTATCTGAAGTTGTTAACGGCGTGTGGCGAGAGAAAATGACTAATGCCTCAACCTTCTTATTTGACGGAATTGGAAGACCTTCAACAGGCCGCCGTTATGGTGGCAAGCACCATTGGCTAATCGGTGCAAAAAATAATGATGGCGCATTGGGTGCGACAACTAAGGAGATCTACTTTGCTGTGGGCTCCTCATTAGCATCTTTGACTATGAGTCCTGCAACTCAACAATGGCTAGATGATTATGTTGTTGTGAATGTTTTCCCTACAAGCGCCACAATGACCGACAAAACACGGTTGAAGGTTGCAAATAATCTTGAGCACTACCAACCTTTCGCTGCCATGGGCTTTAGTCGAGTTTCATTGGGAATGGACCGTTTAGTCGAATTTGGTGCGGAGTGTATAACTCGAAGTGCCGTTGAAAGATTGCTATGGCCAGATTTTGAGCCAGTAAGTAAAGATCAATCGATGAATAGAAATGTCCAGATTGATACGAGAGTAGATCAGCTCTGGAGTGGTTATTTAGATGAGTCTGGTTTAAGAGAGAGAAATCCAGAGAACGATGTCCTGGACGCTCTAAAGGGTCAGGATAGTTTCTATGTGAATTTTGCTAACGAATGTATTGCTAATGCCTCTGGAAAAGATACAGCCTTGGACCCATCCACTTGGGAACAGAGAATCATGACTTACTTCAATGCAAATAAGGTGAAACTTTTGACTGCAGAAAAAACTTCCGTTTTTGATTCTGTTCAGAGCTGGACCCAAGACATTCAAAAGCGTGTCCTTGCTGCTACTTCAAGTGCTGTTGTGAGCGGTGGCCTTTATGTGGGTGTAGAGCTCCTTAGAAAATTACGTAAAGAAGTTGAGTTTCTGGTTAAGGTTGAACTTCCAAGTGATGCAGAGCAGAAGAGGAATCTCACGGATGAAATCCGTGGTCGAGTTCTACAGTTCCTGAGCACTGGAAAAGCCAAAATTGAGAAGAAAGATCAAGAGATTCAAAAGGTTCAAGATGTAGTGAAGAAGGGCATCACTTTCCTTGGTGAAGTCGATCGAATCATGATCGCAATCGAGCTTCTTAGTGACTTAGACGAGAATTTCCTAGCTCCACTTCTAAAGAAAATGTCTGAGGAAATTGAGAACCTTAAGGAAGAGCGCTCAGCTGATGAAGAGTATGGATTCTCAAGCTTCTCATCATTCCCGACTTCAGATAAAGCATCGGTTCAAGAAAGATTTGCTCCACCAAACACTGAACAAACCCTTATTGATTATAAGGAGTTTCCAAGGTTGTTTCGGGAGTGGTCACAGAGTGCCCTCGAGCCTGAAATGCAAAGTGCTTGGGACATACGCATGACTGAGAGAGCTTTACTAGGTATACCTTTTGATAAAGCTGGAGATGGTGCAGAACAAAACATGATTGAGCTCCGTCCAGGATGGCAACCAAAAAATAGTAATTACCGGGCAACAATTGGAAATGCGCAAAAAGCGAGCTTTACTTTCCAATTAGGTATCGGCGATATTTATGATCGTGCGAAAACTATGATTAATCTCCATGCTGGCTCTCTAAGTAATCAAGTAAACATGGGAATTCGCCCTTATCTTGAAAACTTAACCGATCCTGCTGAAAAGTCAAAGCGACAGAAGGATTTTGAGGCTAAGTTCAGTAGCGCTCTTAAGTATTCAAAGCCTATGGTTGAGGAAAATATTAAGGTACTGAATGCAGTTCATCCTGGAGCTGCTGGTGGAACCTATACATCTTTTTCCACAATTCCTCTAGAAAACCTTGAGCTACAAGAAAAGATCGTGGGTTTGGTTAATAGTTTCGATCCTGGCAATCAGGCGATACAGGACAAAGAAACATTTAGTAGCTCAGATAGTGCAAGGGAAATAACGATATTCTCAACCACAAAAGGTGCGCGAAATCCTGTTGTCTTCAACACACTAATGGGACCAATTCATAGAGATTGGCTAGCTCGATCAAATGCTTCACAGACGCGTCAACAGTTCTGGACATTGAGGCGCACCAAGCCCGCACCAGAGGCCATTCCTGTTTCTCAAGAAGTTCTAGATTTAATGTTCTTGGGTTGGTTAGCTTTAACGTTTGTGGACTTGCGAAAAGTCGTAGACACCGATGTAAACAAGGGTAGAAAAGTCTCTGTGTACAGCTATGTCGAGAAAAATTGGGTCGACTTTCCGCACCCACTTCTAGGATTAGGTGATGCACCAAGATCCTTTGACACTTTCCCAGCCGTATTGAGCTCACTTTCAATTGCTCTGTTGGAAGTAAACGCAACTGCTTCAATTACACCTTTATTTGCCCACCATGCACTCATGGATGCAGGTACTGACATAGATGACGATCAAGAGTATGGCGTCAATCGTGTATTGAGTGATTTTGTCAAGGGCACAGGACCAGTGGTTACTGATAACAGCCTCACTCCTGAAGAGAGAAAGGCCAGCCTGATTGAGGATATAGAAGGTGAAATTTCTATATTAAAGCAGCGCTTTGCTGATGCAGACAAGAATGTAAATCCATTTGAAATGACATCACAGTATGAATGGAGTGCAATCTGGCTTAGTTCTCTAGAGAAGCTCTTGGCACATGCTAAAGCGGTTGGTGACTCTGGCAAGAGTAAAAAGGCTCGAGACTAGTTATGTCATCCTCTTGGCCAGCTGAAGGCACTTCAATTGTATTGCTTCCAGATGAACCTTTTGGTTCTCAAATTCTGGAAACAGCGAAGGAGTGGACTAAGGAACGCCTTCTCGTCCCGGCGATGTATGTAACAGTATCTGCCCAAGAGAGTGACTGTTTTCTGCCCTTTGACTCATCGAATCCAAGACCGATTGTTTCAACGGTCGTTGGGTTAAACGGTTCGCGAGAAAGAGATCTGTTTGATGAGCTCGCAAACTCACAACTAGATACTTTGCGAGTTCTTGCGGTACGGCATATCTCTAAGTCCAGTGATATCAATGAAAAGCAATTAAATCTAGCAAACCGCATAGGAGCCCAATTACGACTTGCTTCAAGTAAGCATGAAGAAGGTGATCGTGGGTCTTCTCGACGTGGAACTAAACTATTCCTCATAAATATGCTTGCAGGAAGTTCAGGCTTGGCTCTTGGTGAAAAATTAGACCACTCTGAGACTGTATGGGATTTAAATGTAATCGTCGCCCCTGAGGATAGGTCTTCGCCTATGGGAGTTGACTCATTTGTGTCGGAGTCTGACCCGAAATATGTTGGATTTCTTTTAGCAAACATTGCAACATCCCTGGGCCTATGGGTGGGTGTAAATAAAACGGTTTTGGAAAATTCTGAAGTTGATAGATCCGCGACTTTTGACAAATTCATTCTTCAGAGAACATTTGTAAGAGCGGTGAAGACCGATGATGTAGCGGTCAAAGTTGCTGCAGCTGCGCTCAAGCAGATCGAGCAACACGGAAGCCCATTGGCCGATGCCAACTTCCATTTAGAGGGCAAGACTCTTCTAGATGGCTCTGAACGAGATTCAGCAATTAAGTCTTTTGTCGAAAAGACCCTGAATGAAGATGGAAAGGCTTTGATCTGCAAACTCGAGAAAAAGCTACCAGATGAGAGCCAGATAAAAATTGGACTAATTGGTGGACTTAAGTTATTTATGCGATTTCTGTTAGATAACCTAATTGCTCTTCCAAGAAATTTGTTCACTTCAATAGTTGAAGGATTTAATAAAAAGGCAACGGATTTGCTTTTCGGTGCTGATGGGGAATTTACGATTGATGTTAGAGAAGACTTGAATAAATCCAGAAGTAAGTTACGTAGATACGGAATCATGCCCGAAGAAAGTGAAGATATAAATAAAATCGCTGATGTTCGTGAAAAAGTGAAGTTGAGACTCTCTGACATTCCGTTGGCAGTTGACTACCGCTTTGATCATGGGTCTCTTTGGAAAAGCATAAGAACAGATCTTGTGAAACTACTTGAAGGAGACTCAGAGATTGCAAAAGGCAAGGTGATTGCGTCTTCGACTGAGCTAATTCCTAAAGAAGGTTCAAACTGGAGCGTTCCAGAATTCGCTCGAGATGTAGACGAGGATGCGGAAACAGTTAAGTCTTCACTAGATTGGTTGGACACAGACCAAGCCATCAAACTAACAGCCCAATTCACGGAGGTCATTTCAGAACTCCAAGAGGAAGCTCGTGCGGCAATGTCTGAGCTTATCGCTGCAGAAAATGAAAAAGAGCGGGCCAAGAAATGGGTTCGGAAGTGTCGTGGTGAATTAAGTAAAGTTGTAAGTCGAAAGCGTGGCTTAGAGCGAATCCTTGATGAGCTTGAGACAGCACCAAGAGTTGAGGCAAACCATGAGTGATGAAAAAGATTTAGCTGAAGACATGGACCAGATGAATGAATCTCCTGGTGAAATTGGGGAGGAAAACAATCACTCAATTGAATCTGTAGAGGCTCGAGATATCTCTAGTGATGAACATGATGTTGATGTATCAGAGCCTGAAGTAGGCATCAACTCATTGGGTATCCAACTTGGTAAAGCCCTAAACGAAAAGGCTATTTCTGGACCAGAAGAAGAAGTCGAAGTAGTCGTCCAACAGACCGAAGATTTGGCGGGATCATCTGATGGTGAGGGATTAGAGGAAGAGTCCTTAGAGGAACTCGGTGAAATCAACAAAGAAATTGATGAAGATTTAGCGGTTGATAAAGACTTTGAAGAGGAGATAGTGCTGAACCCTTTTGAAAGGAGAAAAAACCGCTACAAGAAAGGCACTGTTAAATGGATAAAAGAAGAAAACCAAATAGTTTCAGAGAACATTGATTTCCTTGAAAAAGAATTTGAGAAGCTAAAGAATGTACTCAAAGTTGGAATTGCAACTTACAAGTCAGCAAAGGAAACAAACCAAGAAAAAGAGGAGCACTTAGAGCAATTTCTGTCAGCACAGGAGTCCTTGAATGAATGGATTTCGGAGCGCAAGGGAACTTATGCTTGGCAATTGCTTGCCGCCCTAAGCAAAGAGCAAGAAAGATTGGCCACATTTGAAGCTGATATTAGTAAATGGGTAGAGACCAAGACGCAAAGTCTTTATGAAGAGGCTCGAGATAATAAGAAGAAGTTCTTGAGGAAATTTAGGTTCTCTTTTGGAGGACTTTTGTTCTCTTTATTGTTTGGTTTCTTGGTAAATCTGGCTCTTCAGGCCATGGGCTTAGGTTGGATTCCAATGGTTTTGAACTTTTTAGGTATAACTAACCCGATCAGCATTATTTCCCAAGTCATTGGATTTGGCGCAGTCTTTAGTTGGTTCTTTGCCTTTGTTTTCTACTTCCGTGATTACTCACGATGGAGAAAGCGTTTAAATCGGGAGATTGCTGAAGCTCGGTTTTATCTAAAGGCTGTATCTGAACTATCAACGGAAAAAGGGCGCTTACGATTCCTGCACCAAGAAATGCATGAATATCTTGGGTTAATGGCAAAAATCCTACATAATCCTTGGTTTGTCTCAGAGGAGTGGATTGACTACGAAGGAACACGCTTGGATTCAACAAAGTTGCCTAAGTCTATGGACGTAGCAGTGCCACGAGAAGTGGGCGCATTCAACGATGTTAAAACACGTGCGCTAGAGCACTTTATATCTGGGAACTGGCGCACTGAACAAGTCTCAATTCTGTTTGAAGAGTACGAAAAATCTAATGCGATGCGAACCTCATCGATTTCTAGTCGAATAGATGAAGATGGACGCCTAAGAAGAAAACTTAGAAGTGACATCGCAAGTGACCAGTACTTAAAGCGTGTCGGAGATAGACTGATCGAGAAATTAACTGAGTATGTCCAGAGTAAAGTTTTGCCCGAGGAGACGGGATTCAGCGTTGACTCAATTAAGCCTGATGAATTAGCAGGATTGAAAATGAAAGCTTCAATCTTTGATTCATCCGATGATTTAGTGAAATGGGAAGACTTTATTTCTGAAGTCTTAGGCAAAGTTGGATCATGGCAACAGATTAACTTCAGTAGCAGTGGCCAACTTGATAATTTGTTCGACCGTCGAAGTATCACTTCATATGCGCTAATTCCGGAACGTTTGGACAGAAAAATCGATGAGGAAATCAAGAAGCACGTTGTAGACAAGGATGATAAGGCTGGCGTTGAAGTAATTGTTCGTGTAGATGTCTCCAACTGGATAGATGGAGACAAAATCAATTGAGAGAGGTACTAAATCATGTCAAACTGGGACGTTAATGCGGAATCAAGTCAAATGGGCCTACCCTTTGCAACTCCACTACATCGCTTTGGAGCTGCAGTTCTTGAATCAGTCCTAGCGATCATCACGCTGGGAATTGGTTGGTTCATCTGGTGGTTAATCCTTCTAGGCAAGGGACTAACTCCAGCTCGTCAAATACTAGGACTCAGAATTGTCGATGCTAAGACAATGCAACCTGTAGCAAATGGTCAAGTTTTTCTACGAGGTTTCGTAGTTTACTTCTTGGCATTCTCTGCTCTTGCAACAGTGTTGTCACTAGTGTTGTTTGGAGCTGGATTATTGTTTACTCTAGTTTCGGCGCTTTTGGTTTTTAGATCATCTCGCCAAACATTGTGGGATCAGATGACAGGAACAACAGTTGGGTTTGAAAAAAAGTAAGAGAAACTAAAAACTAGGCCCAGGGATCATTTTCAGCCTTGTTTATGGTGATTTCTCTACTCTCAACAAATTCACCTCTTGATTGAGAGTCAAACTCGAGAATTGCTCTTGCCTTTTTGTTCAATTCCTTTTTGTACTGCCTCCTATCTGAGCGTGAAGTCAACTGTCGCATCCTTTCTTTCCGAGAAGCATGAAACAAGATCTGATCGATTTCATTCTGAGAGATGATTCCTAGTTCGACTGCCTCTGCGCCATTCTTTTTGATGTGCGCTGCCTCTTTTTGCCGCACCAAAATGCAGGTTATTAGCAAGACAACTGGGGGCCAAGCGGCATAAACAATAAAATTGAGTAAGAGGCTAATAGAAGCTAAATCAATGGACAAAGAGAGATTCCAGAGAAAGTGAATTAGATAAGAAAAAATAAAGCCTAAAACTATGC
>JACCDI010471737.1_pt1 | contig 11263 bp, 8 predicted proteins | sample 7442791 | NCBI WGS metagenome assembly JACCDI01 (sample SAMN15323434, study PRJNA562643) | freshwater metagenome | isolation source: river surface water | place: USA:Blue River Watershed | collected 2017-08-15
CTTATATGGATTCGACCGCTCTGCTAATAATACGATTATGGCAGGTGCTGGTAACAATGGTGTTTTTATCTATCAAAATGGCAAATGGCAAAGCTCAGACATTGCTGGTTTTGCCAATAAGGTAGTGGCAATTGGTGATAGCCTGAGGTTTGCAACTGTCATTTCTAATAAGAATTTTAGTACTTCAGATAATGGCAGAAATTTCAAATATGCCCACGCTGGTTCAGAGAAAATACACTCACAAATTGCTTATCATTCTTTAACAGGGAATTTTTTCATTGCCAATACTCAGCTTTTCAGAAAGCAAGGCAATGGCTATTTCGAGTTGCTCAACTCGGGTATCAATACCGAACACCAGCAGATTGCTGCTTTCTATGTTGATCCTCTCAACGAAAAAGATATCTGGTTGGCTTATCAAAATACAAGTAACAAGTCAGAAAAAGTCCTTTGGCATACCGATAATGGGGGTGTGTCCTGGAAAGATTATTCTGCTGTATTACCAGTCCTGAAAAAAGCTTCGGTCTCTGGTATTCATAAAAATAAAAAATTGGAAATTGCGATTAGCTTTAATCAGCTGGATAAAAAAGATGAACTAAACAAGGTCTATATTTCTTACGATGGTGGCAAAACATTTCACAACCAGTCAAAAGGCTTACCTAATTTGCCTGTCAGTTGCCTGGTAAATGCTGCCGGAAGGTGGATATGTGGCACAGCTAATGGCGTGTACATCTTTGATCAGAAACAATGGAAACCTCTGGGTAAAAACTTTCCTGAAGTGGGCGTTTCTGATTTGAAATATTTTCCGATTGATAAAATGCTAATGGTTGCTACTACCGGTAGAGGCTTGTGGGGAATTTCACTAAAGTAATTATACTTTCTGACTTCTGGTAAAGAGCTTTTTGATTTTCTCTATTAACTTCTGATATCTGTCTTTGTCAAAAATGGCAGATTCGTTGGCCGCTCTGTTCAAAACAAAAATACCAACCGGTAGTAAAATCATACTTGCCATCCAAGCTCCAAGCCATTCAGATACTATTCCTTCACGTCCCATTTTTATTCCAATCATGTTGATTACATAATAGAGAATAAACATAATGATTGATACAACCATTGGCATACCTATTCCACCTTTTCTGATGATAGTGCCAAGAGGTGCAGCAAGTAAGAATAAGACAATTAACACAAATGACAGTGTGAATTTCTCGTGCCACTTGATGGTAAACATGCGGTCGTCATTTTTTATTTCTTCCAGTTGCTGAGCCGATGATTCGATGATGCTCTTAAGGTTTCTGGTAGAGCCCAAAGCCATATCTAATATGGTATAGCGGTTGAGTTTGTTAAAGTTGTTAATGATGGTGTCGTGAATCAGAACGGGACTGTCTAAAACATTTGAACCTTGCATTAACTCTTTTGGATTTGGATAATATGGTCTGAGATAATCTCTGGTTGCAGTGTTTCGTTTTTTGATTTCTTTTTTTGAAGAATCTATAGCCAGTTGAAGTTCATTGATGTTCATCATCACAGCACTGCCTTTGAAAAGTTCTTTGTCAGTTTGTTTTAAATCAAGATCACTTAAATCAAAAGTCATTTTCTGCTCTTTGAAAAAAGTGGTAGTGGCAGGAATGCGTTTGTTGTAATTACTGTTCTCTACCAGTTCTTCGTATCGGGTGCCATTTTTAAGCGTGAAATAAAGCAAGCGTTTATCATCACTTAATTTCATCTGCCCAGATTCAGCTCTTACAATGGATAGTTCACTGTAGCCTGGTTTGGCTTCATAGATTAATATATCTCTGATCGTCTCGTTGTCTTTGTCTTTCTTGCCTATTTTGATTTGATAGCCTTCAATCCCGTCATAGAATACACCTTCCTGAATATCAAAAGCTGGTTTTTTGTTGCGAATATCCCATAACAGACTTTTAGCTTCAAGGTTGGCTTTTGGAATCACCACATTGGATACATAGAAAGTGACAAATGCCAGAAATACTATTATGACAAAGGCTGGTGCCAATGCTCTGTATATGCTGACACCAGAAGCCTTTAAGGCTACCATTTCATAGGATTCGGATAAATTTCCGAAAGTCATCAAACTGGAAAGTAATACGGCAAGTGGCAAAGCCATTGGAATTAAGTCTGCCAGCGAAAAGAATAATAACCTCGCTACAACATGCCATTCTAATCCTTTACCGACTAGATCATCGATGTATTTCCAGAGAAATAACATCAAAAACAAAAACATAGAAATGAAGAAGGTGCCTAAAAAAGGACCTATAAATGCTTTAATTACTAAAAGATTGATTTTCTTCATCCGGAGTTTGTGCCTTAGCGCACAACGTTATGCAAACAGTATTCCAAAGAATCAGGCGCCCATAACATCTTTCAGGGTTTCAACCTGAGCATGCCATAATTCTTCAATTTCTCGTCTTTCCTCTTCTTTACAAAATTCAGTTACTTTTAAAGCAACATCCTCTGTCAGCTCGTCAATAATGATGTCCATTTCGATGTATTCATCTTCAGGACTGTTTTCAAAACGGAAACGAACAGATTTATTATTTACGGTTTTTAACAATGTAGCTTTTAGTTCTTGTCCGTCATCAAATACGAATACGTAGTCGAGGCGACTTTTCAAAGTTACTTTATGAGCGAACCATTCCTGAAGTCCTGAGGCTGTACTGATGTAATTAAATAAGATACTTGGGGAACATTTTATTGGAAATTCCAGAATTACTTCAACTCTTCCTTGTTTTTTTGGCATAAATTTCAAATAATTATAGTACTCGCAATTAAATCAATTTTTATTACCTTAAAAAATAAAATTTGTGCAATATTTGTAAAATTTTCAATTGAAGAAACTCCTCAAAGATAAAAGCACTTCCCTTATTTGTCATTTCATACTGGCAGTAGGTGTCTTGCCGTTTGTTCTAATGTATCCCAAATCTGTTTCTTTAATGTTTATTAATGGGCATCATTCATCTTTTTTGGATGTTTTAATGTATCATATAACCAGACTCCCTGAACTGGCATTTATCGTTTTTGTTGTGGTTTTGGCATTTTTCGCAGAAAAGAGAGTTTTACTGGCTGTCGTTTTAGCCATGGCTTTTTGTGGTATATCCATTGTCCTTTTTAAGAATTTTATATTCCCTGATTTTTTCAGACCCTATCATTGGCTTAACGGAAATAAAGTGTCTTTTCACCATGTGCCAGGTATTCATCTTCACTCTAATGGTAGTTTCCCTTCTGGTCATACTATTTCAGCTTTCTGCGCACTTGCATTAGTAGGCTTTATTAGTAAGAAACCATGGGTGCAATTTTTGTTGTTTTTGCTGGCCTGCTTGTCTGGCTATTCTCGTGTCTATGCTGCTCAACATTATTTAATGGACGTGTATGCCGGAGCATTGTTTGGTTTTACCGTCGCCCTTGTCTTCTATCATATCTTCTCAAATAATTTCAAAACACCATTCTGGAGTCAGCCTCTGATTAAATTTTAATGCATGAAAAGCAACGTTAATCCAATTCATTATTTTTTAATTATCCTGATTTCTTGTGTACTATTCCTGCCTTATCTGGGCTCTGTGCATTTGTTTGACTGGGATGAGATAAATTTTGCTGAATCAGCCAGAGAAATGATATTGACAGGGAATTACTCTCAGGTACAAATCAATTTTCAAGCCTTCTGGGAAAAGCCTCCTCTGTTTATATGGATGCAGGTGCTGTCTATGAAGGTGTTTGGTATCAACGAGTTTGCAGCCCGCTTTCCTAATGTGGTTTTTGGTATTCTCACACTGTGTCTGATATATAAAACTGGAAGAAAATACTTCAAAGGTCATATCGCACACTGGTGGGTGCTCAGCTACCTCGGCGCAATTACACCTCATTTTTATTTTAAAACTGGCCTGATAGATCCCGTTTTTAACTTCTTCATTTTTCTGAGTATTCTCGAGTTTTACAAGGTTATAAGTATCGCCAATACTGCCTATAATTCAAACAGACATTTTTTAATGGCAGGCGTTTATACTGGAATTGCTATTCTTTGTAAAGGTCCTGTTGCCCTGCTGGTCGGCTTACTGGTGCTTTTTTCAATGGTTTTTGCTAAACGGATGGTCTGGTTCTTTACTTTAAGCAATGTATTTATCTATCTTTTGTTTACCGGCTTAATTAGTTCCATTTGGTTTATTCCGGAAACCTTAAAGAATGGGCCATATTTTTTAGTGGAATTTATTAATTATCAGATAGGACTGTTTTCTCAAAATGTGGCTGGTCATGAACAACCATTTTATTACCACACTCTGGTGCTGCTGGTGGGATGTTTCCCTATTTCTTTGATAGCTCTTGCTGGATGGAAAAAGAATGAATTCTATACCTATCAGGAAAATCTGTTCAGAACCACTATGCTTTGTCTGTTTTGGGTTGTATTGATACTTTTCTCAATAGTAAGAACTAAAATTGTTCATTATTCTTCTCTTTGCTGGTTGCCACTTACTTTTCTAAGTGCTTATAGCATAGAAAGTATCAATCATAGAATCTTTGTCTTTAAATGGTATTTTAAAGTTGCTATCATTTCTCTCGGTGTCATTCTAGCCTCTGCCTTTATTGCTTTCCCTCTTGTTATGGCATACAATCGACAATGGTTGATAAATCTGATAAGCGATGATTTTAGTAAGGCAAACTTTTTGGCTGAAGTGCCATGGGGAGCAGGCGATGCTGTGCCAGGTGTATTGCTGTTAATTGTTATAGTTGTTTTTGTATACCATTTATTTAGAAATAAACCTGTATTAACTTTCGGTGCTTTGCTCATGGGGAATGTAATAGTCATCTGGATGTTGTCTATCAGTTTTACTGGCAAGATTGAACAACATACTCAGGGTGCTGCAATCAATTTTTTTGAATCTGTGAAGAATGAGAAATGCTATATTTTTAACGCTGGCTATAAATCGTATGCGCACTACTTCTATGCAGCAACGAAACCATTAAAATATATGGATGGGATGAATTTACTCAATGAAAAATTCTACCGTCAAAAACATAAAACTTCTTATCTGCAACTAAGTGAAATTGAAAAGTCTGAATTAGATGATCTGCAAAAACGATGGCTAATAGAAGGAGCCGTTGACAGAACAGTCTATTTTATCGTTAAAGTTGACGATAGAGAAGATATCCCAGAGTTTAAAAATCTGAAAGAAATTCTTAATAAAAATGGCTTCGTCGTATACAAACGAATCCAGTAATGTCATAAAAAAAACCACATGCTTTTGACATGTGGTTTTTAAATAAAAAAGTCTTTTTTACTTTGTAGTTAAGGTTACGTCTGTAAATGTACCATCAGTGATAGTCATTGTTGGAGCTCCAGAAGTAGAAGTCATAGTCGTATTAAATGTACCAGAAATCTTTTTGTTGGTAGCGTCAAACTTAGTGATGTTCAAAGTAGAACTAGAAGTATAACCAAAGAAAGTGTTCAAGAAAGTCATGAAATCAATTCCTGAGAAATAATAGATGTTGTAATCAGTTCCAGTCATTGTGTATGTTCCAACTCTTGGGTTTTTCAATAAAACACTGAACAAAATCATCGTAGAATCTGTAGAAGTAGTTTTGAATGCCATCATTGATAAAGTATCTGCTTCTACTGATGCATTTACTGATGGAATCATAGAATCAAGGAAAGGAACCATAGTGCTACGTGGATTTGACTCCCATGCTGTGCCGTTTACTTTGCAGGTAAACACATCAGTTTTAGCTGTAGAAGTAGATGGTGGAGTTTCTTCATCTTTGCAAGAACTGAAGCCAATCGCCAAAGTTGCAAATAGAACAATTGAATAATTAAGAATTTTTTTCATATTACTTTTTAACAAATAAGGCTGCAAATATACATAAGTAGGTTTATTATTACATTGTGAACTGATAAATATTGGCTTTCTTGTTTCTAAATCTTTGTTTTTGTCGATTGTACATTATTTGTTTTTGTTTGATAATCAAGTTTTTAAGTCTTGGAGCCTGACTTTTTAACGATTGCTTTGTTTATACAATCTGTCTATTTGTTAAGTACATCCTAAAACAATACCTTTGCAGCCCAATTTATAAAGAAATTAATGGATCGTAATTCATATATAGGCCTAGGACTGATTTTCGTTATTTTAATCGGTTATTTCTACATCAACAAACCAAACGAAGCAGAACTCGCTATTCAGAAACGCTATGCAGATTCAATTCAGTCTGTCAAAGTGCTTGCCGAGAAAAAAGCTGAACTTGATAAAATTAAAAAAGAACAAGAGAAGGACAGTATCAAAAAACTAATTTTAACAGATACTAATGCGCTTAAAGGCAAATTTGGTGGTTTTGCATCTCAGGCTATTGGCGAAGAAAAAACAATTGTACTTGAAAATGCAGATCTTAAAATTAGCCTGTCTAATAAAGGTGGTAAGATCCAACAGGTAGAACTAAAGAAGTACAAAACAGACTCTCGTAAGCCTGTGTTAATGCTGGATGAGAAATATTCTGAAAATTATATTCTCTTTACCAATAAAAACCTGGAAGTTAAATCTGATGAGTTTTTCTGGGAGCCTGTTAACCAAACTGCAAACTCTGTAAGTTTCAGATTAAGCAATGGTCCTGATAGCTACATCGAGCATATTTATTCCGTTCCAGAAAATGGCTATAATGTCACACACCGAATTGCTACAAAAGGCATGAATGGTCAGCTTGAATCAGCCAAAGGTATCAGATATGTCATGAGTACTGATATCAACTTACAGGAGCGCGATATCGAGGAAGAAAAAAAGAAAACAACTTTTTATTTTAAATATGCTGAAGAAACAGCAGATTATATAGGCGAAACTAAAAATGAAAAACAAGATCTTGAAAATGCTACAGAATGGGTGAGTTTCAAACAACAGTTCTTTAACTCTACTATCATTTCAAAAACGCCATTTCTGAAATCAAGTTCTGTAACAACTGATAATGCCAAAGCTAATTCTAATGTTAAACATTTAAGTGCCAATCTGATTCTGCCAGTGAAAGTTGGTTCAGAACAAGACATAGAACTAAGCTATTTCTTCGGTCCAAATCAGTATGAACTTCTAAAAGAACAAAAGAATGGTCTGGATAAAATTATTCCATTAGGATGGGGAATCTTCGGTTGGATGAACCGTTTCATGATCATTCCAATTTTTAATTTCCTTAAAACATACCTGACCAATTATGGTGTTATCATCCTGTTCTTAACCCTTATTATTAAAACGCTTTTATTGCCGCTTGTATTTAAATCGTATAAATCAACTGCCAAAATGCGTCTTCTCAAGCCAGAAATGGATGAGATAAAAGAGAAATACAAAGATGATATGCAAACTCAGCAAATGGAAAACTTAAAGCTTTACAAAAAAGCTGGCGTGAATCCTTTGGGTGGTTGCTTGCCAATGTTGTTGCAAATGCCAATCTTAATTGCGGTGTTTCAGTTTGTGCCTTCGGCTTTCGAATTCAGACAACAGGCATTCCTTTGGGCTGATGATTTATCGATTTATGATTCTATATGGACCTTTGGTAAATTGCCAATCATCAACTCTATTTATGGAGATCACGTGAGTTTATTCACGCTTTTAATGACAATCTCTACACTTATTTATACCAAGATGAACAATGAACTCACTGCTGGTATGAATGAGCAAATGAAATACATAAGTTACATCATGCCAATCTTGTTCCTTGGTTTCTTTAACAAATATGCTGCAGCTTTGACATATTATTATTTCCTTTCTAACGTGGTGACCTTCACTCAGCAATGGGCTATCCGTAAATTTGTAGACGAAAATAAATTAAAGTCTCAGATTCACGAAGCTAAGAACAGAAAAGAAGACGATAAAAAATCTGCTTTCCAAAAGCGTCTCGAAGAAATGGCTAAAACCCGTAACGAGATGCAAACTGTAAGAAAGAAAAAGTAATATGCAATTGTTCTTCTGCCACACTGTAAATGGTGCCAGCGCTTTGCTGAATGAAGAAGAATCGAGACATCTTAAAGTTTTACGCAAACAAAACGGCGAAACCATCACTTGTGTGGATGGTAAAGGTCAACTTTTACAGTGTAGAATTGTAAAAATGGGCAAAGACGCAACTGATTTGGAGGTCTTGTCTGCTGAATTAATGCCATCTGAACGCGATTACGAGTTGCATCTGTTTATTGCGCCTACAAAAAATAATGAACGTATCGAGTGGATGCTTGAAAAAGCTGTAGAAGCTGGAATTGATTCGCTTAATCTGATAGAAACAGAACACTCAGAAAAACATAGGGTTAATTTGCAACGCCTTGAACGTATCGCCATATCAGCGTTAAAGCAAAGCGGTAGATTTTATCTGCCTGCTATCAATCCTTTGCAAAAATTGTCTGATGTTAATCTTGATTCAGGCTTCTTTTTTGCCCACTGTGCAGAAGATGATAAAATAACACTCAAACGATTTTTTAATCATGATGAACCTAAAGGGAAATTTCAGATTCTGGTAGGACCTGAAGGCGATTTTTCTGCTTCTGAAATACAGAATCTAAAGGAGAGGGGAGGTCGAGCCCTGAGTTTGGGCAATGCCCGTCTCAGAACAGAAACAGCAGGTTTGTATATCGCAATGACATTCAGCGCCTTGTCTTGAGTTTGCCCGTTTTCACTTTTTTGAGTATATTTGCACTTCTTTGATTCCCGACTGGGAACCGACTTAAGTTTGATTGTTAATCAAGTACTTAAGCACTTAAAGAACCATTATATGATAATTCAAAACCAAGCTGTAAGGCTGATATTGGCAAAATGTGATACAGGTGCAGGTAAAAAAGGTGCCGAAAATGGTCCTGATGCCTTGCTGTCTGAACTTAAAAAGCTAAATATAAATTTCGATGATGTTCAAACTGTAGAAGTTGAGAGTGTTGCAGAAGATGTGACAATGCAATTGAGTAAGCATATCGAAACTGTCACTAATAATGCTTTGCGCCTTTCTCAGGAAGTTTTGAACTCTGCGCAAACTGGTAAAAAGACTTTTATTTTTTCAGGCGATCATAGCAATGCTATAGGAGGTTTAAGTGGATTTAGCAACGCTCATCCTGATAAAAAAATCGGAGTTGTTTGGATTGATGCTCACGCCGATCTTCACTCTCCATATACCACACCATCTGGAAATATGCATGGTATGCCTCTAGCAGCCTTATTGGGTGTCGATAATAACAGCGAAGCTACCCATGTTCTGAGTGAGAAAGAAATTGCTGCCTGGAACGCCCTGAAATCTGTCGGAGATGGACCAATTCCTAAAATTCATCCGGAAAATCTGGTGTTTATTGCTATTAGAGATGCAGAACCTCAGGAATGGCACCTGATAGATCAGTACAATATTAAAAATTTTGAACCGGAGTATATCAAGGAACATGGCATTTATAATGTCATTAATAATAGTTTAAAGCACTTAGAACATTGTGATACCATTTATGTGTCCTTTGATGTCGATTCAATGGATCCAGAAATGGCAAATGGTACCGGAACACCAGTAGATAATGGATTAAGTAAAGCAGAAGCAGAAGCTATTCTGAAATCATTCATCCATCATCCTAAAACAGGCTTACTTGAAATAACAGAAATTAATCCTGGCCTGGATTCAAAGCCTCTTAAAATGGCCACATTGACAGCCGAAATTTTAGCATCAGCTTTGAAAGGATAAATCGAGTAAGTTCTATTCTTGCTTTTACGGCAGATTTCACATGTAATTTTCTTTATAATTATTTAAAATCAGGGAATTAATCGTTTTTTGACGATTGTTATTTGGTTTGAAGAAAAACTGTGGAAACATTTGTAGAAAGTGTTAGTTTTAGCCGTTAAAATTTCGTACTTTTACACTTTATTTACTAATACAAAATAAGTATGAGCGGAAGCACAGACAAGAGTAATTATGGAGCGGATAATATCCAGGTTCTTGAAGGATTAGAGGCCGTAAGAAAAAGACCCGCGATGTATATCGGGGATGTAGGTCCTAAAGGTTTACACCATTTGGTGTACGAGGTAGTCGACAATAGTATTGACGAGGCGCTGGCCGGATACGCCAAAAATATAGAAGTTTTTATCAATCCAGATAACAGTATCACTGTTTCAGATGATGGTCGTGGTATCCCAACTGGTTTGCACGCTAAAGAACAAAAGTCGGCTTTAGAGGTTGTAATGACCGTTCTACACGCTGGTGGTAAGTTTGATAAAGATACATACAAAGTATCTGGTGGTCTGCACGGTGTGGGTGTAAGTTGCGTTAACGCACTTTCTACCTTATTAACTGCTACAGTTTATCGCGAAGGAAAGATTTTCCAACAAGAATATAGCTGTGGTAAGCCACTTTATGATGTTAAAGTAATTGGCGAAACTGATAAGCGTGGTACTACAGTGCAATTCAAGCCAGATGGTTCCATCTTTTATAACACTGAATACAATTTTGATACTCTGGCTAACCGTTTAAGAGAATTGGCCTACCTAAATAAAGGTATCCGTCTTAACCTGACTGATTTAAGAGTGGAAGGTGATGCTGAACCTCGCAATGAAGTGTTTCATAGCCAGGAAGGTCTTAAAGAGTTTATTATGTATCTGGACTCAACCCGCGAGAGCATTATACCTGAACCAATCTATGCCGAAGGTGAAAAACAGGGTATTCCTATCGAAATTGCATTCCAGTACAATTCTGGTTATAGCGAAAATTTACATAGCTACGTTAATAATATCAATACCATCGAAGGTGGTACTCACGTGGCAGGTTTCAGAAGAGGTTTAACCAGAACTCTGAAAGCCTATGCCGATAAAGAGGGACTGCTGAAGAATCTTAAATTCGAAATCAGTGGCGACGACTTCCGTGAAGGTCTAACAGGTGTTATCTCAGTTAAAGTTCAGGAACCTCAATTCGAAGGTCAGACTAAAACTAAATTGGGTAACAACGAAGTTATGGGTGCTGTCGATGTTTGTGTTGGTGAAATTCTTGGAAACTACCTGGAAGAACATCCTAAAGATGCTAAAACTATTGTAAATAAAGTAATTCTTGCTGCTACTGCCCGCCACGCTGCACGTAAAGCCCGTGAAATGGTGCAACGTAAAGGTGCAATGAGCGGTATGGGTTTGCCTGGTAAGTTGAGCGATTGCTCGAGCACCGACCCGGCAAAATGTGAGATCTACTTAGTTGAGGGAGACTCAGCAGGTGGTACCGCTAAGCAAGGAAGAGACAGGGTTTGCCAGGCTATCATGCCACTCAGAGGTAAAATCCTTAACGTCGAAAAAGC
>JACCDI010835053.1_pt1 | contig 11257 bp, 12 predicted proteins | sample 7442791 | NCBI WGS metagenome assembly JACCDI01 (sample SAMN15323434, study PRJNA562643) | freshwater metagenome | isolation source: river surface water | place: USA:Blue River Watershed | collected 2017-08-15
AAAATATATGCAACAATATTTTAGTGGCAACATTACAAATCAAGAGAAAGCTGATTTCATAAAAAAATACTTTGAAGCAGCTGAAAAGTTTATGTTGAGTAGGAAAAAGGAATTTGTGGATAGATATTCAAATGCTAACACATTATACTATGAGTCGGATTGGAATGAAGTAGTTCTTACTAATATTAAAATGGAAAAGATTTTAATTATCCCAGCCGATGAAGATGAAAAGGAAATACAAAAAATAAAGCAAAAATACAAAAATGTAGAAGTTGCAAAAAATGAAGCTGATATTGAAAACTTTATTAACAATAATGGTGGTAAAGTATTGCATGAATCGATAAATCAATCTAAAGAAATATTATCAGAAGGTGGGGCATATGGACATATGAGTCATCCATTCGATGATATGGATTTAACTTTTGGTGATTTAAAAAATATTATCAGAGGAGCATTGACTGGTAAATTAGAATTGACAAGAGAAAAAACTGATGGACAAGCATTGGCAATCAGTTGGAAAAATGGTAGATTAATTGCAGCTCGTAACAAAGGACATTTACAAAATGCCGGAGCAAACGCAATGGGCATTGAAGATGTGGCATCGAAGTTTGGTGGTAGAGGTGGATTAACCGATGCTTATAACTTTGCTATGAGAGATTTATCTGCGGCAATTAGTTCATTATCGGAAGCACAAAGAAAAAAGATATTTGATGAAGGTAAATGTTTTATGAATTTGGAAGTAATATGGCCAACTTCGGTAAATGTTATTCCTTACGGACAAGCATTATTAGTATTCCACAATACAACTTGTTATGATGAGAAGGGCTCTGCTATTGGTGCAAATCAAGGAGCAGCAACTATGTTAGCAGGAATGATTAAGCAAGTAAACGCTGATGTTCAATCAAAGTATACAATACAAGGTCCACCTGTAACAGAACTACCTAAAAATGAGGAGTTAAGTTCAAAACAAACAAAGTACCTTACTCAATTACAAAAGATACAATTTCAGTTCCAATTATCTGATAAGGATGGTGTATCTGAATATCATCAAGCATGGTGGGAAGATTTTGTAAATAAATCAAAAGTTAAATTACAAAAATTAGAAAAAGAAGCATTAGTAAGAAGATGGGCATTTGGTGATAAATCATTCCGTTTAAATACTATTGCTGATAAAGATGCTCAAAAGTGGGCAATTGATAATGATAAAGTAAATGTAGCAAAACAACAAAAAGAAAATGTTAGACAATTTGAAGAAATATTTTTGGGTGTTGGGGCAGATGTTCTTTCATTTATGGGTTCAGTTTTAACTGTAAATCCAGATGCGGCAGTTCGTAATATGAAGGATAGATTGAAATCAACCGCAGAAAAAGTTAGAGGAAGTGGTGACCCATCCAAAATAGCTAAATTAAAAATGGAATTAGCTAGATTGGCTAGTATTGGTGGTAAAGATAAGATAGTTCCAAATGAAGGTATTGTGTTTGTTTACAAAGGAAACACTTATAAACTTACAGGCACATTCGCACCATTAAATCAGATATTAGGTATTTTTTACGAATAAAAATTATATATATATACATATATACAAAGGTTATTAAAATAATATTATGGCAAAAAGAACAAGTTTTGAAGAAAAAAACAAACACATTCACAAATCTCGTAAACTAATCATAGACACTGTCTTTGGTAGAACGGATGATAATCAGAATGTATTTGGTTACGAAAAAGAAGCTGAAAAAAAGAGAGAAGTTGGTGAAACTTGGGTAGATAGTGATGGTAAGGAGTGGGAACAAAAAGAAGGATTTAAAATAAATAAATCCAAATTAGATGATGTTAGAGCTTATTTACAAAAAATAAGTAATTGTTCATCTGAAAAATGTGAAACTATAAAGTATTCATCGGCTGATAAAAAAACTATAATTAAAACGGGATTATGTGTAACATGTCTTGCTAAACAAGAAACACAATTAAAATTAGATGGCACATATGCGTTTTATGAAGATTATAAAATAACATTAAACAAATTAGGATTTGTTAGAGATTTAAAAGTTCAATATGAAGAAGCATTGGATGGAATCAAACAACAAATTGAAATGGTTAATGAGGATGGTACTATTAGTAAATGGCAATGGGATATCGATATAGATGTTGTTAAAGCTGATTTACAAAAAGATATTGATGGTGCTTACGATACAATTGAGGCTCTATTGGAAAGGAAAGCAGCATTAGAAAATAAGTTACGTGAACTTAATCATTCAGAGCTTATAAAAAACTAAATTATGAAAAAATTCTTAAACATTAAGAACATTGCAATTGCGGTATTAGTAGTGATTGTATTATTAGAACTTTGGAATCCAGGTGGAGTTATGCCAGGTAAAACTATCAGAATCGATGGTAAAAAGTATGAAGTTATTAAACATGAAATTGATACAATTGATGTAATCAAAACTAAAGTGGTAACTAAAAAAGGTGAAGATATTTTTCACGAAATAATTCAACACGATACTACTGTTAAATTAGTAGATGTTGATTCAGCTGCAATTCTTAAAGATTATTTATCTAAAGTGGTTTATAAAGATGTATTAGTATTACCTGATTCATTAGGAACAGTGGCTGTAACCGATACTATTACAAAAAATAGAATTTTAGGTAGAACTTTTAATGCAAATGTAAAACAAAGAACTATTAAAGAAACTACAATCGTAAAAGAATTACCTAAAACAAAAATATTCTACGGATTTGAAGGTGGATTCAACAAACAAGATGTTGTATCTCACATTGGAGCGGGTGTATTAATAAACACTAAATCTGATAAAATATTTAATTTAGGAATTGGTGTTGCTAATAGAGTAATAGATGGTACAAATGGTGGATTATCTCCTTACATCAATGGTGGTGTTTATTGGAAAATCCGTTTAAGAAAATAATATGGCAGTTCAAGGGAAACCAACGAAAAGTCTAAAAGAAATAATTGCTGAAGAATATCGTAAATGTGCGGCTGACCCCATTTACTTTATGAAAAAGTATTGTGTTATTCAACATCCGGTGAGAGGGAAAATTCCCTTTCACCTTTATCCTTTCCAGGAGGATTGTTTAACGGACTTCAAAGAAAACCGATTTAATATCATCCTTAAATCTCGTCAATTGGGTTTATCAACTCTTTCGGCAGGATTTATTCTTTGGAAAATGATATTCAATCAGGACTTCAATGCGTTGGTTATCGCAACAAAAGTAACGGTAGCTAAAAACCTTGTAGAAAAAGTTAGGGTTATGCACGATTTACTTCCCGTTTGGTTAAGAGATGGTGGTACGGCAGCAGCTGAAGATAATAAACTATCACTTAAATTAAAGAATGGTTCGCAAGTAAAAGCAATTGCATCTTCTCCAGATGCAGGTCGTTCTGAAGCCTTATCACTATTAGTTGTGGATGAGGCGGCATTCATTAGAGATATTGATGAAATTTGGTTATCAGCACAATCAACTCTATCAACGGGTGGTTCTGCTATTATCCTTTCTACACCAAATGGTGTGGGTAACTTTTTCCATAAAACTTGGGTAGCAGGTGAAGCCGGACAAAATGGTTTCAATTGTATCAATCTACATTGGACTGTACACCCTGAAAGAAATCAAGCGTGGAGAGATGAACAAACTCGTATTTTAGGAGTTAAAGGAGCAGCACAAGAATGTGATTGTGACTTTATTGGTTCAGGTGATACCGTAATCGACCCGGCATTATTGACTTGGTATAAAGATACCTATGTAATGGAGCCTGTTGAAAAAAGAGGATTTGATGGTAATTTGTGGGTATGGGAACATCCTAATTACAATAGACAATATATGGTTGTAGCGGACGTTGCCCGTGGTGATGGAGCTGACTTTTCAACTGCGCAAGTTATTGATATTGAAGATTGTTCTCAAGTGGCAGAATATAAAGGTAAAATAGATACAAAAGATTTTGGAAACTTCTTAACATCATTAGCAACTGAATATAATAGTGCATTACTTGTAGTGGAAAACTCAAATGTAGGTTGGGCTTGTATTCAACAAATTATAGATAGAAATTATGCAAATCTATTCTATATGAGTAATGATTTGAAATATATAGATGTTGAAAGACAAATGAGTAACAAATATTATAGGGATGAAAAGCAAATGGTTGCTGGATTCTCTACTACATCTAAAACTCGTCCTTTAATCATATCAGCATTGGATACATATATGAACGATAAAGATATTCTCATTCGTTCATCACGTCTTATTGATGAATTATTTACATTTATTTGGACTGGTGGTAGAGCTGAAGCTATGAAAGGTTATAATGATGACTTGACAATGGCATTAGCAATTGGATTGTGGGTTCGTAATACTGCTCTTCGTTTAAGACAAGAAGGTATAGATTTAACAAAAAGTATGTTGAATTCTACAACTGTTCAGAATAGTACAGGTGTATATTCTTCTAACTGGCAAAAGCGTAATCCATATGAAATGGAAGTAGGTAACAAAGAAGTTGAAAACTTAACTTGGTTACTTCGTTAAATTTTATATATTTATATGTTGAAACTATTATAGATGAACGAAGATTTAAATAAATGGTTTAAAGAGAAGTGGGTAAACATCGGCAAAAAGGTTGATGGTAAACACCCACCATGTGGAACTTCGGGAGAAAAGAAAGGTTATGCAAAATGTGTACCTGCTGCAAAAGCGGCTAGTATGAGTAAGAAAGAGAAAGAAAGTGCAACTCGTAGAAAGAGAGATGCACAAAACGATGCAGGGAGAGGTGGTAAAGATAGTAAAGGACAAGGTAAAACACCAATATATGTTTCAACAAAACCAAAAAATGAAACTATGAATATAGAAGAAAAACTAAATTTATTTTTAGAAAAGAATTGCCCAACAGACCCAGGTAAATGGTCAGCATCCAAATCAGCGGCAAAATCTAAATTTGATGTATACCCATCGGCATACGCAAATGGTTGGGCTGCAAAAAACTACAAAGAAAAAGGTGGTGGATGGAAAAAATGTAATGAAGGATTGGAATTAAACGAAGGCCCTTGTTGGGATGGATATAAGCAAGTGGGTATGAAAGATAAAGGTGGAAAGCAAGTTCCTAATTGTGTACCTGTAAATGAAGATATTGAATCCGATGATGATGTAAATTACGGAATTGTAGAACCTGAAGAGGAGTATGATGTTGATAATTACGATGATTATGAAGATTTCATCAAATTTATGAGAGGATATAATAAAGAATTAAATGAAGGATGTGCATGTTTAAAGGAAGCAGAATATCAGGGTAGAAAAGTTCAATTGGGTAAACCAATGGCAGGTGATGTTAAGAAATTTAAAGTTTATGTTAAGAATCCGGCAGGAAATGTTGTAAAAGTAAACTTTGGGCAAAAAGGAGTTAAAATAAAAAAGAACAACCCAGAAAGAAGAAAGTCTTTTAGAGCAAGACATAATTGTGAAAACCCAGGACCAAGACACAAAGCAAGATATTGGTCTTGTAGAAAGTGGTAAAATTTGGAATTCCAAAAAATTTTACTTATCTTTGTAAATTAATATAAATTAAAAAATGGCAGATAAATCAATATTTAGCAGGTTACAAAAATTATTTTCAACAAACACAATCGTTAGACAAACGGATAAAGGTGTTAAAGTCGTAGATACTGATGAATATCAGAATATGACAACTAACCTTATAGACCGTTATTCTCGTCTAAAAGTGACAAACTATGGAGCTGGATTGGGTGGGTTAGAATCGGCTATGGCATATCAACAAGTTCGTATTGACCTTTTTAGAGATTACGATTCAATGGATATGGACCCGATTTTGGCATCTGCATTAGATATTTACGCAGATGAATGTACTGCTAAAAATGAACAAGGTAATATTTTAAAAATACATCACGAAGATGATAATATTAAACAAATATTAGAAAACCTTTTCTATGATATTTTAAATGTTGAATTTAATCTTTGGCCTTGGACAAGAAATTTAGTTAAATACGGAGATTTCTATTTACAATTAGAAATGGCTGAAGAATTGGGTGTAGTTAATGTGCTACCAATGTCTACTTACGAAATGAGTAGAATTGAAGGATTTGACCCTGAAAATCCACAAAGAGTTAAATTTGTATACGCTCCATATCAGAATCCAAATAGTATGTATTCTGGTCAATCGGCTAAAAAAGAATACGAAAACTACGAAATTGCTCACTTCCGTTTAAATGGTGATGCAAACTTTTTACCTTACGGAAAATCTATGATTGAAGGCGGTAGACGAGTTTGGAAACAATTACAATTGATGGAAGATGCTATGTTGATTCATAGAGTGATGAGAGCACCTGAAAAGAGAATCTTTAAAGTAGATGTTGGTAATATTCCACCAAATGAAGTGGATAACTACATGCAAAAAATTATCAATGCATCGAAGAAAGTTCCATTCGTTGATGAGAAAACAGGTGAGTACAACTTAAAATATAATATTCAAAACCTTATTGAAGATTACTATATGCCAGTTCGTGGTAACGATAATGGTACATCAATTGATACATTAAAAGGTTTAGAATATAATATGATTGATGACCTTAACTACTTAAAAGGTAAGTTAATGGCGGCATTAAAGATTCCAAAAGCGTATTTAGGATTTGAAGAAGATACCAATGGTAAAGCAACATTGGCATCTATGGATATTCGTTTTGCTAAAACTATTGAAAGAATTCAAAGAGTAATAATTTCTGAATTAACTAAAATTGCAATCGTTCACTTATATGCACAGGGTATAGATGATGATAGATTGACTAATTTTACTATTGAACTTACAACTCCATCAAAAATTTATGAACAAGAACAAGTAGAACTATATACATCAAAAGTGGCATTGATTCAGCAAATGCAACAAACTAAAATGTTCTCTAAAGAATGGATGTATGAATCCGTTATGAAGATGGCAAAAGATGAGCAAGATGAATTAACACTTGCTGTATTAGATGATACTAAACAAATGTTCCGTTTAACATCAATTGAAACGCAAGGTGTAGACCCTGCTAAAGAAACGGGAACTGAAGGTGGACCAACCAATGTAGAAGAAGAATTGGATAGATTAAAAACTGAATTAGAAAACGAAGGACAGGTTGGTAGACCAAAAGACCCGGTTAGATATGGTAAAGATGACCATCCGGAAGGAAGAGACCCATTGGGAATAAAAACTCTAAAACAAAGAGAAGGTTCTGTCCCTTATAAGCCAAGAAAAAATTCATATTTAGAAATATTTAAAGATATGAATGGTAATAAAAAGACTATTTTGACAGAAGATTTAACAAAAGAGTAATAAACCAATAGAAAAATATATTTATATCTGACAAATTATAAAAATTGATGAAAAAAATAAAACATTCGAAGTTTAAAAATACTGGATTTATATTTGAATTATTAGTAAGACAAATTACATCAGAAATTATGTCTTCAAATAAATCGGTTGCGGAAAAAATATTAAAAGAGCATTTTAATGGTAAAAAAGAATTATCAAAAGAATTGAAATTATATCAATATCTTATTAATGAAAGATATAATTCTGAATCAAAAGCTGAACAATTCATCAATACAATATTAGAAGCTCGTAAAAGATTAGACGAGAAAAAACTTACAAAAGAAAAATATAATCTTATCAAAGAGATTAAAGAAACTTATGGATTAGATGAATTCATCAAATCTCCTATCTCAAATTACAAAACATTAGCATCCATCTATAAAATATTTGAAACAGTAACATCTACGGAACAATTTGACCCAACAGATATAGTTTCATCTCGTTTTACAATCGCAGAAAATATTATCAACACATCTATTCAGAACAAAGATTCTAAAATGAAAGATGCTGTTTTGGAAGAATATAGAAAGCAAGATGAAGATTTAAGAGCGGTATCATATAAGTTATTAGTAGAATCATTTAATAACAAATACAAAAATTTATCATCAGAACAAAAAGGATTATTAAAGGAATATATTAATAATATCAATAATACTGGTAAATTAAATGATTATGTTTCAAACGAAGTATCAACTTTAATTCAAAATTTAAAAGAAGTTGGTTCTAAAATAAATGATAAAGTTACTCAAATTAAATTAGCAGAAACAATAGCAAATATTAAAAAAATTAAATCAGCTAAAAAAATTAGAGAGCAACATTTATCTGCTATGATGATGACTTACGAATTATTGAGTGAATTAAAAAATAGTTTAAAGAAATAAACAATGACAAATTATAGAATTTTTAAAGTTAGTACATTCACTTCATCAAGTGTAGTTACTAAAATTGGTAGACATGATACAACCGGAGAATATGATAGAGCTTGGGGAATTATGTTGCCAGTTGGTATAGCTACAACAGGTAGTGTATCAGTAGAAGGTGGTGGTTCATTATCTCTACAAACATTAATACCTGGTCAAGTTTATCCTTGCCATCCCGTAGGAATTCAATTATCAGCAGGAACTGCATCAGTATTATCATAAACTAATTAGAAATGCCAGCACAATCAAAAGCACAACAAAGATTTATGGGTATGGTTCATGCAGCTCAAAAAGGTGATATGGAAAATCCATCTCCAGAAGTAAAAAAAGCGGCTGATTCAATGTCTGATAAAGATGCCAAAGATTTTGCATCAACTAAACATAAAGGATTGCCTGACCACGTTAAGGAATTTATCATTAAAGAGGTTAGGGGTATAAAAACAATTAGCAAAGAATATTCCGATGTTGTAGACCAAATTCAAAAACATTTGGATTTATACAAACAAACCAAAGGAACTCCTGCTGAAAAACAACACATTCAACAACTCAAACAATTAAACGATAAAAAGAAAGCATTAGCGAACGAATTAGACCAAAAAGTTAGTGGTTTATATAAAGATGCTGAATTAAAAGTTGATGAGATGAATGTTACTGGTAATGCCGATGGATATGGTACTCCATTTGCATTTGGTAAAAAAGAAGATGAAAAATCCAAAGGTAAAAAACAAGCGGATTTAACAGGATATAGTGTAGTTAATGAAAATCGTTGGTTAGAATTAAAAAAGGATGAATCAACTGCACAAGCTAAAATTGGTAGAGGTATATCTAATATCAATAAACAATTAGCAGAAATGGAAAGATTTCTTAATTGGTACGGAAAAATTAAGAATGAAAGTGGTGTAGATAATAAAAGTTATTGGAAAAGAACAAATAGTCATATTTATAGTATAAAAGAAAGACTATTAAAATTAGACCAAAAAATTAGACAAATTTCAGAATAATGAATCTATCTCAATTAAAAGAACTTGTTAAGCAAGTGGTAAAGGAAGAAAACGATTATCAACAATTGTTTAAACATATGTTAGATAAGAGTGGCAAGAATATTAGTTCTATGTCTGATGATGAAAAAAAGAAATTTTTTAATGCCGTAGATACTGCTTACAAAGCAAAATCGGAAGGTAGATTAAAAGGATATAACGAAGCTGAATTAACTGATAAACAAAAGGAAATTGATGTGGACAAGGATGGTGAGATTGAAGGTTCAGATTTAGCAGCATTAAGAGCCAAAAATGAAGGGGCTCAAAAAAAAAAGTAAATGAAAATATGGCTATTGATATTGCAACCATTTTAGGTGGTCTTATCATTGGTAAAATTATTTTTTATTATATTGTAACTTTAGCTGAAAAAGGAGTAAATTATTTAACAGCTAAAAAAGATTATAAAGAACCGGTTCAAAAAATATTAACTTCATTATCTAATAATGATAATTTTATAGATAAAGTTAGTGATATGATTGATACCAAAAAAGGAATTGATAGTTCAACGGCTGATAAAATAGTTAAGTTACCATATGTACAAACTCAAATCATTAAAATGGTGGATAGTACAAATGGTGATTTGGATGAAAAAGAATTAGAAAACCAATTAAAAACTGTATTTCTAAAGTCTTGGTCAGATAAATCGGTAACTGATAAGGCAATAGAAAAAGTTAAAAAAGATATAAAGTAAGATGAATAAAGGATTATTGATAGAAACCCATTTATTTGAAGCCAAATTGGTTGAACAAGATAATGGTACTTATTTGGTTAAGGGAATCTTGCAAAGAGCAGGTGCTGCAAATCAAAATGGTAGAAGATATCCTAAAGAAATCTTAATGAGAGAGGTTGAAAAATATAGACAACTAATTAAAGAAAGAAGAGCATTGGGTGAGTTAGACCATCCAGATTCTCCCGTTATCAATTTAAAAAATGTTTCTCATAATATTAGAGAAATTGCTTGGGAAGGCGATGATGTTGTTGGTGTAGTAGAAATACTTTCAACTCCATCGGGAAACATTTTGAGAGAATTATTAAAAAACAACATTCGTTTAGGTATTTCATCGAGAGGTTTAGGTTCAGTAAAAGAATTAAAAGATGGAACTGTAATGGTTCAGGAAGATTTTGAATTAGTGGGTTGGGATTTTGTATCTAATCCATCTACACATGGAGCATTTATGGCACCAATGAATGAATCTAAACAATGGAAACAAATTGCAGATGAGTGTGGTAAGTGGTGTAAGTCACAAGATTTAATGAGAGAAATTATAATTGAATTAAACTAAAAAATATGAAATTAGTAAATTTAGTACCTGGAAAAGCTATTAACGATAAAGTGGTTAAAGAATCATTAGAAGATTTAGACACCAACTTACCAGTATCAGTAGAAAGATATTTAGATAGAATGGTTTCTCAAATTAAAGGAATGAGTCTTTCTCGTAAAAAAGAAATGCTTGTATTAGCAAAGGTAATTGATGCTATGGGAATGGATAAGCAGGAATTAATGAGATACATTCAAAAAATTAAGAAAAACGATATTTTAAATAAATAGTATATGATACGCTTAAAAGACTTGTTAAACGAAGCAGATGAACTTCAACAATTACCAACCGAACTAAAAAGACATTTTTTAGAAATAATTTCTACCTATGGACAACATAGAGAAGGAATGGCTAGAAAATCCGATATCAGACAAGTAGCTGAAACTTTGGGTGGTATTGCTGATGCGGCACAAGAATACACTTTGAGAGAAGGTGGTGATTGGTTCGATAGAGTTACGATTAAGCGTAATATGGGTGAGTTAAAAAAATTACAAGCCGCATTTGAAAAAGAAGCTATTGAAGCAAAAGCACAAGAACAAAGATTAGAATCTCTATATGAAGATATGGGGCATGTTTTAGGAAGATATTTTGAAATTGCAGATGTATCCGAAGATG
>JACCDI011237605.1_pt1 | contig 11256 bp, 8 predicted proteins | sample 7442791 | NCBI WGS metagenome assembly JACCDI01 (sample SAMN15323434, study PRJNA562643) | freshwater metagenome | isolation source: river surface water | place: USA:Blue River Watershed | collected 2017-08-15
GGTTTGCTTTTAGGGTGGGCCCTTATGATCTTTACCTAACAAAGAAAATAGTGAATAAGGAAAAGATAACTACAACCTGGCACATGAATGATATGAAAAATGTCACACATCAGCAATGATGTAATGTCAGAATCGATGAATTGGTTGTCTGAAATCTTTGGAGAGGTAAAAGAAGACAAAAACATGACTATATTATTCTGAATTCAAGTTACAATATCACAAAATACAAGTATCAAGAATTCTCTACACAGGGAGCACCATAAACTGACTCCCTGAGAACATTTGGAAAGATGCAGCAACACCACCTGGTGACCGCACTTTCCTGGTTTGTGAGGAGAATCAGAGAAAATACTACCAAAATAACAAGCAATCATTTTTTATTATGTAGTAACACAGCTGCTATTTGTGACTAAAAGATCTAGAAAACATTCTAACAGGTGTGACTATTCTAACATTGTGATTGGAAGAACCCAAGGGGAAGTTGAAGAATGTATATTAATGTTTGAAGGGTTTGATGTACATGTATTTAAACCTATTAACAGACTCCTTGAGTGTAACAAAAATGGTAAGCAGGCATTGCACATGCATTACATGGTGATTGTAAGATCCACTCTAAGGTGGAAATGACACTGGGTGAAGGGATGAGATTTCCTTTTCCAGGAAGAAAAATCAAAGAAAGAGAAACTAAAAGCAAACTGATTTGAGTGTATGACGCAATATGCAATGCCCCATATACTATGGCCACAATACTTCCTCATAGAACAATGCTTCATACTGGGGCCAAGCATCATCTACCATGATAAAGAAAGTAAAGTCCTCTAAAAAACCAATGGATAGGTCTCAAGTTCCAAATGTACTAAATACATCAAGGTTGGATATTTCTTTATCACAAATATGGTGAATCAAGGGGAAGCCATAGCAGATTTTTTCAAAAAGAGCAAATATGGACAGACATCCTCACAATGCCAAAACAAGACTAGGGATTTCAGTTGTTCAGATCCAAATCAATGAACATCCCTGAGATTCCAAACAATAATGAGCACTTCACAATTAAAACAAGTGACTTTCTCCCCAGGGACAAAATTAGGAGTTTCAGTTTGTGTCCAAAACCATGAAACTGCAGTAGTGTGTTGACCACCACAGAAATGAGAAAGTTGATAAATGGAGTAAACTGTTTGAAACAAAACAAAAAATAAATCTCAGAGGAGAGGGAAAACACATGGTACCAAAAATTTCTATGACAAGGCAAAGAAGTACTGCGGGGGTAGGTCATGTAACAAACATAACTGTCACAGAGTACAAAAGGCATGGTACACAACCTTGGTATGGAAATCTTTCATGAGTACAACACCACAGAGAGAATAAAAAGAGGGGAGATTAGGTAAAACTCATGGGACATGGGAGGTATTCAAGAAAAACAGATAATAATTTACTTAATATATTGTTCTAAAACCATCTTTATAACATAGTACAAGATGAATCAACTCCCAAACAGGGCCATGGCACCTAACAATCACATTCAATCAACAGAGATGAGATATTAAAAATTAATATCTATGTCAAGAAGTATTTGAAACATTTTTGAAAGAGTTAAAATTGTTGCAAATAATTCAAAAACGAGGAAAAATAATTGAAGATTCATAATATATATATGTGTTTCGAAATGGATGAATTTAAAGTATTCATTTTGAAAGGTGTTTGTTTGTTACAAAAGAAATTCATGAGGTTTTGTCCTCTTTCGCAACATAGTAATAATATATACAATAGTACATAGTACAAGTTCGCAGACACGCTTTTTTTCACAACCACACACGTAACAAAACCCAGGACATGTGTATTGCTGGCGGAGTCATGCAATTAATCTTTCTGCCAAAACAGAGTTGTAGGTGGGATTAGGACTATGACGACGACACCGACTGAACTAGCGACGGCGCCAACGAAAGGGGACGTGTACGCACGTTGCCGGACAGGAAATACAGCCGGTCGCGGCGTTATCGCTGGGTGGACTACTTGTCCACTATGCGTCCAGCCGAATTCGGCCCCGTCATCGTTTGTCAGCTCGTCAAACGGCGACAAAATGATCTCAGGCAACACAAAGAGCTTTAACATTAGCGAAGCCTACATTTTAGATTTTTTTTCCAACCCCCCTAAGAATAAAAAGTCTGTGAAGCTGTTTACTCACGGTAGAGGCCTTGCGGCGCATCTACACGCTGTCCACACTCCTTGGAACCCAGGCAAAGTGGAATTGAAGCGGAGAAAGGCACTTCAGAGGAGAGTAGAGAACGAACAGAGACTGCGAGAGCTTCAAAACAACAAAGCAATGAGTTCGTCGGAAGAAAATGTCAACAGAAACACCAAGCGGTTGAAAGTTTACCATTGCGATTCAGATTCGATTAACAACGAAGTAGGTGAAAAGTGGATCCCCACCGATGAAGACATCAAAAATTGGAACGAGAGAGTGATGGAGATCGTATCTTTGGTTGAATCGGAAGCGAAAAAAAATGAAACAAGGGGGAAAGATCTGCAAATATTTGCATCAAACAATAAACAATCTTCACACAATTCAGTCCGTGGAACAAATGGCAGAGATCGTGAAGGTAAAATATGCCTATCCTACCGAGAAAGTCTTCACCCATTTCTCGCGGCGGCTGCAGAAGGTGATATCAGCGCCCTCCAGGGATTCGTCAATAATGATGTGGAGAGGAATTCCACCGAAGGAACACATGGTAATAAGCTACAGCATGTCAAAGGCTTACTGTCCCTTCGCGATAGAAACGGTTCTTCTGCCGAACATTGGGCTGCTGGTGGCGGCCACATCCACTGCCTATCTTATCTTCTCGATCTCCGTGATGCAGCGTTTGCGGCATCACTCGAAGAACCTTCTGCTGATGCCGATAATCTTCAAAATACCAGCAGTGAAACAAAATTCAATACTGGCAAAAAGATCCGGAGAAGACGAGATGGGAAAACTAGTCTACATTATGCCTCTAGAAACGGACACAATAATTGCATCGACCTTCTACTTTCTCGCCCGGATGCCCTAACCGTGGATGTTCCGTCGGGCGATGGCACAACACCTCTTCACATGGCATGCTACGGTGGGCACATATCAACGGTGAAACACTTGATCGAAAAGCATGGTGCAAACGTCCATGCGGTCAATGAGTGGAAGTGTGGTTCTGGACACTGGGCCGCTATGAGTTTGGGCAACAGTGGGCCAGATGCAATGATTGAATTATGCAATTATTTGAAGCTGGACTGTCAAGTGGACTTCGTTGCACGACAGAAACAAGGTCACACCCCTCTTCATAAGGCTGCATCTAGGAAAAACCGTCGGGTTATTGAATGGATGGCGGGAAAGGCAACCATTTCGAAAGACAGAGATATGGTTCTACCTTTGTTTTCAGATGACGAAAAGGCGACTTTAGGAATGGTTGACGAAGGTGGGAATTGCCCCAGTGATATTTGGATGAGTGTTGGTGGAGACAAGGAGTTTGGCACATGGATGAAGAAAAACTGCAATTGGTGATCGAGAAATTTAACTATATTTTCATTTAAAACTAATCAGAATTGATGTTTATTGTATTCATCGTCAAACTCCAGCCGAAAAGTTGGAATAAAAAATCGATTTAAAATTCATCCAAGTCACAAGTACACAATGGTTACCTTACATATCAGTGACTTGAACTTATTTTTGCACGACGCATTTCTCTATACGCAGCCGTATCGTTGTCTACATAGTCAAGATCATATATGCTTGTAACAGGAACGCGATTACAAGGCGGAACCTCTTTCCACTTGACACGTAATTCGAATCTCCTCTTTGCATGATCTCGAACATCAACTACTTCATTGACTGATTCTGAAATGAATTTCCAAGAGACTGGGGCTTCATCTACTAAATACGGTTCCTCGAAACAATAGCGCTGAGTATTGTTACCTTCACCAAATTTCAATTTGGCAACGTTTTCGCGATGCAAAATGCAATCCATAGCACGACCAGCTGCAGCGATTTCAGCTTCCTTTTTTGTTCCTATTTTAAATAAGAGCAGTGACGTCATTGAGAGAAATGTAGCTGGATATAAACAGCGATCGAAGGAAATGAACTGAGTGCAAGCTAATCAAGACTCACTGTAATGAACAAACTGCATTCTGAACTTATTAACCCAGTCAGGAATTTTGTCCTCGCACTCTGTGGGCCACACCTTTGCCGTCAAACCGTTTCCATCGGCAGAAGGCGTCAACGCAAAAATACACTCGATCTGGGTAAGTTTTTCCTCGCACCCAACCATCTTGCCACTGGCAAATCTTTCGCCAGTCCAAGGACAAGTAAAAACTGCCGTGAAGAGCCCGTTGGATGCACCAGTCCAACAACTAAAACACTCTTTACTTGCCTGGCGTTCTCCGCTGAATGAAGGGATTGCACCGATTGCTTCTAGCCTCTTCCCGATTTTCATGCACCATTCATTTATAGCTCCTTTTGCCGGGGTTTTAGGTGTTCTCATCGATTGCATTGGGAAATTCCGCAGTTGCGTGTTTAGAAGTGTGACACTATTCGGTAAAGCTGGGAGAGGTGGGGCATCACATACTAAGTAAGGATCATCTTGGCACCTTTTGGAAGGTCTCCTGTTGGTTCCATGGCATTTTCGAAAAGAGAAACAATCAAGCGCACGTGCTGCTGCTGCGTTGATTGCATCTTTCTTCGATTCTTTGAACAGAGATCGATTCATTAGTTTCAAAACAAGGATTAGTGCATAGAAAGGAATATGTAGAAAGAAAGTGAATATAAAACAATTCATCACATGCCGAAGTAAAATAGTCGAGACTCACGAAAAAAATAAAAATGTCCATCATTCCATACCCCTCTATCATTCCTCCAATTCCCAGATCCGAAACGTTCCCCTGTAATGGGACAAGTAAATATAGATGTGTGCTTCGGCTGATTCTCTCCGGGAATCAGCGTCATCCACGAGGTAAACACGTTGTTCATTTCTTGGCTCGAAAACCCCTTTTCGCCGATGTAATATTGATAGATCTCTGCCTTGGGGGCCCCTTCCGTCCCAGCAATAACGTGGTCTCGCGGTATGTCAAAAAACTCCACCTCCATATCTTCGTTGCTGAGCGTATCATCTTCTTCTAAAGACAGTGCCAATGAGTAGTCACGCGGTTGGAATATGTCCTCAAATTTGGGGCGAGGTCGTCCCCATCCGTCATCGTCGACCATTTTCCTTAAAAGATGGGCCTTGTTGCGGTTTTTAGGAGGAGGTGTATGATCACACAATCGATCACATCAAGTGCATCTTATTTCTATCTATCAGTATCTAAGGTATTACCATTTTCTATTCCTGATAGTAAGGTTAATAAGAAGTATCGTACGCCACAATATCCTCGAACTACTACCACTGCCAGAAATTACTTACCCATGGTTCCATACCCAAACATAAACATGAATCTTTCGTGATTTGATGGGGTGGATTTTTCATTGCTCACGAAATAACATCAAAGGTGAGAGATATAGTTTTTCTTAGACAAATTCGTACCTCTTCTATTGGAAGAAAAGTAAGACCCCTCATGACGATAAGATGCCGAGATATGAAACCAGCGCGCCATAACAGCCACAAAAATCATCATATTAATATTATTTGTGGGTGATTCCGGTTTTCTACTACTTATGGGTGATTGCTAAAGAAATGATACTCACACATAATATAATAAAACTTAAGAAGTGCTGCGGAGATTAGATCATGACAAGAACGCACAGACACTTCATTATCTCAGCCTGCCCTCTCTCCTGCACTTACCTGGCCTATTGTCACAACCCCTCTTACTATTGCACTCACTTCAGTCAAGTCCGTGTTTCTCTTGGTCGGGAGGAGGATGCCGAACTCGATGGCTGTTATTTGATCTAACAATTGCAGACACCGGACCCACCCTTTTGTGCCTCAAGAAAAATGGACAACAGCAGTAGCCGTCGGCAGTATCCACAAGATCCCCCTCATGACCAGGCCGGCTGCATGATGCCCTCGAATTCTACAGCGCCTCACCCAGAGCCGCCAGCCCAAAGCAAGAAAAAGAAACACAAGAACGATTCTATGCAAGAAAACTCTATTTTACTGAAATTACTCGAGGGGTGCGCAAAACACAAACGCCGCCATGAAACCGGTGATTATGACGTCGAGAGAAATGATGACGATAACGAAAAAATGGACGGGAGAGAGAAGTCTTCTGGCAAGACATTACGTGGCAATAAAAAGTGTAGGGATGAATTGCGGTCATTGGCGCCGGTATTGCCACGGGTGGAGAATTGTATCTATATCAAGGCAACTAACCTCGACGAGTATCACTTCGAGAGTTGTGAGAATGGAAAGGGCGAAAGAAATGATGGGAATAACCAAAAGGAAGTTAGGCGCGACGGAGGTGGAGAAAAGGATGCAACAAATCCATTGGAATCCAGAATAGAAGAAGACGACGTCAAACATCTCTGTGCATTGTATCGGGCAATTGCACGGGGGGCGTTTTGTCCTCTGGCTGCATGTTACTTGTTTGGAAGTGGTGCCAATTGTTCACCAAACCGTGACAAAATGGGATCTAATAATAAGGGGGATCTTGTACGGAATAGTACTGAAATGCTTAAAGGCATAATGCCAAAAATCCTTCAATTACTTCGCCATTTGGCAATGGACCCTGAACGGGCTGCATTTTTGTTTGTCGAGCAACTGTCAGAACATCATCGTGGCTCAGGGCCTCCGAGGAGTGTCAGAGAGGAAGTTGGTTCATACTTACAATATGAAGATGTTGGCGCCACGATTGCGGCACTGCTAAATCTCGTCGACGACAACGAACTTCGTTTATCAGCTGCTAATGATTTGATCACTGTTCTAAAGGATTTGCACACAGTTGAGGAATCAGGAGTGCTATTTGATCCTTCGATGGCATGCGAACTTAGAGATTCCAACCGATATTGCCGAGAAGGGAAAATCAAAATCCATTTGTTTTCCAGAATTTCTGACTATTTGCAGAAGGAATCCAACAACGCAGAGGGTTTCGTTTTGGATCGTGTCATAGGCATATTTTCCCGCAGGAGCCTTCTTGCGTTGCAACTAGGAATTTGGACTGCATTGTATCATTTTACACCAACTCTTTTTACAAACACATCCAGAATGTCGTTGCACGATGAAAAGGATAATTTTTCAGATATGGCATTTGTCACACATGAACGTTTCAAAGACAAAGACACGAAGCGAAATCTTCAACTATCAGTGATGTCTTGCGCGCGAACGTCGTTGTTGTCTACACCTAGATTGCCGTTGTCGTACGATCAGCATATTTCATTATGGAGATATTCCAACTGCGATATGGACATTCATTCTTTGCTCGAGCTTCAGACTAAATTGGTGATTCTTGGGATTTTAGTGCAGGGACTGACCAATGCCGCGTATGTATCGTGTGATGTCGGTAAGCTCCCATGGGAATACTCCGGAATTGAGCTGTCTGTTCTGTCATTGGAATCAGCAAAATCGCACCTCTCTTATCAAAAATACGTACGCGTTTGCGACCGTAGTGGTGTTCGAAAGCTAACCATGGAAAAACAGCTGATTTTATGGTGCACTTGGGGTATATCCGAATTTGTTGCGCATGCAGTTCTGTTTCCGGATGATTCGACTCAACCGAGGAGAGATATTTGGTCCTATTCGCTACCACACCTGGTGGATTGTATACCGTTCATTGCTGATTATTCAAGCCGATCAACTGACGATGAGAAATTGCTCTGTCGAGTATTACTCCGTGCAATACATGCAATAATTCTTCAAGACTCAAACAACGACACTCGAAAATGCTCAGTATCAAATTTAAGTCAACCCAGTGCTACGATGATAGATCTGTTCCTGCGGCGATGTTTGGCTCACGGATATTTGCCATATTTGTTTGAATTGATAACAGATTCTTCCGGTTTTATATGCACTCCAGCGATATCAATAATTGTATATTTACTTGAGAAGTACAAGCTTCCCAACGAAGTTGATCTGCAGACTTTGACAAAGCAGACATCTTCAATTGACTTAGTTGACATGGCGTGCAGTTTGAGTCTTGATCATTTCAAGGCGAGTCAGGATCACGGGGATCGAGATTTTGGAATCGAAAAAGCATGGGATTCGATGTCCCAAGTTCACAAACGAACAAAGCTAAACGATGATGCGATATATTCGGATGCGAATCGTGGGCGACATTACGAAAACTTCAATCGAGAGAGCCCTAAAAAGGCTTCATCCTTGATGTCATCTTTAACGCATGTCATCGGAAACGGATTAACTCAATCATATCTCGTCATGATGACAATTAATGATACAGATAAAGCAAACAGCAAAAACAAGGCCGATCCGAATATGGCGAGTCAGGATCCCTTCCCCCTCAGGGAGGTTGCAGGCACTCTTCGAATCTTGTTGCATTTCTTACCTGCAGATGAAAACGATGACAATCCTAACAACTCCATTGAAAGTGTTGTAAAAATCTTATTTGAAACCGTCGCATGCGTTTCTGAAACATTGACAAACCAAAGAAGTGTCAACGGTGATCTGTGTTATCTTGAGCCAGAAAATCGAAACATGGTGGCCGAAACTATTGTGCAAATTGGTCTACAAGCGTGTCGAGCAGAAAAACGAAATATTGATGGTAAGGTTCGAAACGTGATGCCGAGAGAGGCGATTTCGCAGTTCGCATTGTCGATTCTTCCATTCCTAAGTTCCGATGAAAGCCCTCGTTCAAATGATACTGCAGCTTCTAACACCATATCCGGTTCTTTTGACCGGAGTTGCATGAAGTTTTGTACTCGCCTGTGTGCTTCAATCGGAATTACTCCAAAACTACAAAATGGAGTGTGCCTATGCAGGCTTTCTGGTATTTCCAACAATCGGCTTTCTAGCGAATGCGGAGATATGGCGTTAGACGAATCATTGCCTTTGTCGTGTCGGTAAGATTTCTGTTCCTGCTTTGCAACCTTCTTTTAGAGTACTGCGAATAATCACTCACATATGTCGTTTTGTAAATTTGTATAGTTGTATATTACTAGCAACTCTTTTTCCTGTTGCATCAGATTCAACAAAGCATGATCCTACCATTTCATCAGTTCGTGGCATACTGCAAAACGCGACCAGCTCTCAAGACTCTCTCACAACAACGACAGCGTTATGTGGGCTGACAAATCTATTCATATCATTGGCTGCTCGCAAGTATGGTCATTCTCAGCAATCTACTAAGTACCTCCAACGTCAGATAGATTCTTTTTGCATCAAAGATGTTATCCTTCCGCATTCATGCTCGGCAAATAAAGCAAATTGCTACGCGGCATTTTTATCATTGGCCAAGCTCGCATTATTGAGTAAGACTGTTTCAATTATTTTGTCAGAAGAATCCAATACTGTTTCAAATAACCAAGCCCGGGTCTCATCGAGATTCCTGTGGGAAGAAATGAATCCTCTGGTACATGATATCTATACTCTCGTCCTCCGATTCAATAGTCTTGATGAACATATTTTTTCTTCTTCCCTTGGACACAACGAGTTACATCATGATTTTACAATTCAACTAAATTCCAAGGATTATTTTGGCAGCATTCCAACAAATTGCTATGACGATCCTTCGATTCAATTGGCTAAATTCGTGTACCTTCAAAGTATCGTGGCAATGACTCCTGCAGAAGCATTGAAATCAAAAAAATTATCTTCATTTTTTACCGGGGATGGAAGAATGATGATTTATCAAACGATGGCAAATAAAATGAATTCAAGTGATGCAATCGACCACACAGTGGCCACACTGATCCCTCCACCCATTTGGATTCTCACAATGCCTTTCATCGCGCAAGATTCAACCATTCAACATCTTGCTGCAAAATATGTTGCACCTGCCCTTCTTGGAAACCATTGCAAACTTCTCACATTATTTTTCGGCGATCAGGAAAATGCAATTTCATCGCTATTTCAGGAAATAGACCTTTTGCTATCAGTATTCTGCGATGTGGATCGAAGATGCCTCGTTTCAAACATTCCTGGTAAATCAGACGAAGCTGATGATTTCCCAACAAACCCTCGATCAAATGCCTCATTTGCACTCGGTGTATTTGATTCTCTGTGTCAATACGCTCTTATAGACACAATCAACGGGATTCAAATACTTGAAAGATCGCTCCTTTCGTTGTTGAGGATATGGATTGGGTACTCCGAAGGGAAAGTGCGTGTGGTCCTCGACGAAGATTTTAACTGTTCTTTGGTAGTTGCAAGCTCAGCTTTTGATATCATTTGCAAACTATTCAAGAAGATCAAGCAGTCATGTAATTCCAAGCCCCCAAGAGATCCTTTTATTCGTATCCATCCCATCATGCCCATGATTTTTTTAGAATTTTTTCTTCCTCCTTTTCAGGAATTGCTTCCTCCCTGGTCCAGGTACCTTCTTCTGACAGAGTTTATCAATGCCTTCGTGATTCCCACCGTATCGTTTCCAAGATCACCTCTGTATGATACAGTTGAGGTAGTAAACGTGATTGGAATCACAGGATTTGTGGATCAAATGTTACCAATTATTATATCTAAGTATATCGAAGATGAAGACTACGAGGCCCTTCAAATGTGTACTGCATTCCGTATATTCCTTGTCAGCGAAGCGAAGAGATTGAACAAGGAACAGAAAAAGGCGCAAAAAAGGAACATTGACGAGGTTGTAGTCGGAGTTAAGTCAGGGAAGTATAACTCCTTGTCATCATCAAGGTCACTCGTTCCCGGTATGTCCATTTCAACGAAGAAACTTATCGAGAATGTCAAGCTCCTCTGTATGAAGAGTGATATCATAGAGTACATGCTGCCTCGCTTGCTGTTACATCCAAACAGAGGTCCTCTCAAATTCTTTACTGCAAAAATTTGCCTTCTAGAAGTCAATCTGTCGGAAATTTTAAGGCAAAAGGAGCTGACTGTTTTAAAAAGTTTAGTTTGGGAGCTCGGTCGCGATGACCCAGAGCATGACAGGAAAGAAGAAATGTATTGCAACTCGTTACATATCAGCAACTTTACTCGGAACGATGTATTGCTGGCTTTGGCGAAAGGAGTTTTGCTCAAGTCGGATAGTGGGTCCAACGCAGCGTCAAGACATAGTTCCACAGATTCTACCAATGTCTTGTCAAGCATCGAATCAGCAGCAAGCTGGGTCGCGCCAAATTTTATGTATCTCCTCGTCAATATTGTTCTCTACAAATGGCATACGAAATCA
>JACCDI010152346.1_pt1 | contig 11255 bp, 5 predicted proteins | sample 7442791 | NCBI WGS metagenome assembly JACCDI01 (sample SAMN15323434, study PRJNA562643) | freshwater metagenome | isolation source: river surface water | place: USA:Blue River Watershed | collected 2017-08-15
CATGGTGAATGGTGATCGGTTTCAAGTGGGGTTGGGAATAATCAGTGGGTACAATACTTACCATAAAAGATTTTTTGTGAGTGTAAAAAATATATACAAAAATAACGATCACATGATTTTGACTTAAAATTATAAAAATCAATTATTTAGCAAAAATTGCTATGTGTAATATTACGGTACAAGTAGGTATAGTACTTTCATGATTTCTGTTGAGAACCTTTTTAACAATTATTGTGTCCTCCGAGGAAAATTTTTTTGTTCAACATACATTTAGATAATAGTGGAGCATATTCAAAATTCCATAAATCATAAATCATAAGACATAAAGAGTGCAAAAACATATATGTGTTTCGTAGAATAGGCTCTGGCCCCTAAACCAACTTGCATAAATCATAAATCATAAATAATTTGTAATAGCTCATAACTAATATTTTTTATGTTGAGTACAAACGCACCAAATGTCTCCATCAATTTTGATCTCATGGCATGGAGAAGAAAATGTGGAAGTGCTCAGCACGCTCAAAAATGCCAGTGCCTTTCTGTACCTGGAATGTTTATTCTTACAGATTAAATATTGCCAAGCAATATAGCCAATGTGACAGCTTCATGGTTTATGGCCAACACCACAGTACACTTGCTCTTTTCATGAAGAAATAAAAAATGAAGAATCAAAATAATTTACAGAAGGAAACCTCAAGCTATCAGAAAAGTCACAGAGAAGTGGCACAGTAAAATAACATACAAAATGAGTGTTGTGTTTATTTGTACCCTAAACTTTTTGTTTGTATGATTTCCAAACTTACAATAAATTTCACACCACTCAATCAGCTTAAAATGGGTTTAGTGGGCTCTCCAAAAACAGATAAAATAAGTAAAATAATAAGTCTTGGAATTTTCGCATATGCACTCTTTATGTCATATGTTTTATGTTTTATTTTTTAAACTATTTTAAATATGCACCAGTGAAGCATATTAAAAATTAAATAAAACACATATCACAAGACATAAAGAGTGCATATGAAATGAACTCTGAGACATATTTTTTACTTATTTTATCAATTTTCTGGAGAGCCTGCTTTAGCCTATTTTCAGCCAATTGAGTGGAATGAAATTTATTGTATCACTTGACCAATCATTAACTTCAATGGCCCTCATACATCACCCATTGCATTTTTTTGATGTTGAAAGAGTCAGTACTGTGGTATCTGCCATGAAGTGCTTGTTGTCTTCTTGTCACCACCAAATCTTCACTTGATGGACACATTCCGTGTGTATGTACATACTCAATAAAAAATACAAAGCAAGAGCTATTACAAAGTTTGTGTAATTCATGATATTATTATTATGATTTATGTGAGTTGGTTTAGGGACCAGAGTCTATTCCATGAAACACATATTTTTTGACATAAAGAGTTCACATGTAACAAAGTTGTTACATTTGCACTCTTTATGCCTTGTGTTATATGTTTTATATTTTTGAATATGATACAGAGAAATGACAGTTCACCATCCATACTAAGACTCCTACATTTTTTGTGGGGTGGTATTTTCTCTTCCTTGTATTATTGGGTAATTCTGAATTAGCATAATAACATAAACAGAGAAAGAGCACTAAAGAATTTTTTTGCAAAAAACCTGGCTCTAAATTTACCTCCTCTCATGGATCAGAGTGTTTTCCATTATTTCTTGTCCACTTTTGAATTCTTTCCTTTGGTAGAAATACTCAGCATGAAGCTGTCACAATGGTATTTACTTTTTGTGTCCCACCAGGCATCAATTAGTACCACACCCCATGTGAAAAATATGAATTATGAAAAACTCACTTTTGTTTGCTGTTTCCTGGCTGTGGCTTTTCTTTTGTGGCTTCTTCTTTCATGGCTTCCCGCCAAGCTTATGATGTTATGAGGAGTGAAGTGCAAAGGAAAGAAAAATCCACACAAAGTATGAGCTTTAGTGAAAATTCTAACCAATGACAGTTTATGTTTTATGTTTCATTTATGTCAGATGAAATAGGGGAGCTTGCCTATTTCATGAAACAGACTTCTTGGAATTTTTTTATGCGCTTTTTATGTCACAAATTATATGTTATATGATAATTCGGAATCGCTCTATTATGTGATGTAATGTATGAATGAGTTATCGTAATCACCTACATGCTGTTCATTCATGAGAAACAATAATTGTTGTAAGTATCATAGTATGGTCAAAAAATTATCCCAAAAAATTGCTTTAGAGTTTCAATATAAAATATTTCATCTCTATTGAGAGTTTTCAGTAAAAACTGTTTCAAGTTGAGCGGGGTGTTCAACGAAGAATTCGTCTAAGTATTTCACAAAAAAAGCTGAATGGGCTCGATAAAAGAGAATACTGTGAGAACATGTGAGAACCAGATTGTTTCTTTCCTGTCTTTCCTTATACGTATCGTGGCGACTCAGTATTAAAGGTATTGTGTAATTCGACTCGTATTAATGACCTGGAGAATCTGTCGCTCGAATGACTAAAGGCCAGCACCAGTTCGTCTGCCTTATAAAAGGGCCATGAGGTCATCACGTTTGATTTTTTTCATGTACTAGTGTTTCTGCGCCATTAGACGCGCATTACGCATGTCGCAGTTTTTGGTCACGAAAATGAAAACTTTTTCAGTTAAGGAACGGCTATTTTTTCAATAAGCATAAAAACTAACAAAAAAAGATTTCCACCATGATGTCTGCTATTTCAGAAAACCAGATCATGTTGTTCTATGGTGAATAATCAACCTAGATACCATAGCAGCACTGTAAATGCCATAAGTGAAATGATATTGAAAAAATATGTCTTCAGTTGTAATATTTAGCTAGAAATTATTTTTGTAGTGCAGCACAGAGTGGTCTTGATTCCCCCGCCCCCTGAGCACAACCATGGAGCTAAGGATGGCCTATACTGCCACCTAAGACCCCCCAGGAACTAATACCAGCCAACATTGTTGATGGGGGTGTGCACCCCCCATGTGTGCAATGGAAATCGCTAGAATGATTGGTCATCCATTTAATGGCTGCCTCTATGGATGACAAAGTGACATCATGTGGAAAGTTGTGTTGCAAGGGTCCAAGACCCTCAATTTTTGAGCATTTTCTTGACATCCCAATGCTTCAACAACAACAATGTTGCCCACACATGCTTTAGAGGGTGCTCTCTCTGATGGTTACACTCATTCCTTCATCAAAAACAATTAAGATTATGATAATACAGGTGAGAAAGGAGCACCCAAACATACACCAAAACAGTTTGCTTTGTTTTTGCATTGAGTCTTTTGTAAAATACACATTGGAATAAATCTAAAAATAAAATGAAAAATTGATGATTGTGAGAAAACACATAAGGCACAAAAATTCTAATTTAATTTTCTGCTAAAACAAGATGACCCCATCCACATGGGAAATCATAAATACATGAATGCATTCATCATCTAAATCCAATCACAGGAAGCAGGAAGTGCATCATAACAAACACAAAAAGTGCACCTTTTGTAAGGTATAGGCCTTATGTAAGTTGTAATGGTCTTTAGACTCTAGTTTATTACAAGTCTTGGCTGGTTATTACAAAACTGGTACAAAAATGTACTGGACATATTTAGGATTTTTTGTTCCAGTCAACACTGGTTTCACAAAAACCATGGCATTTCCATTTTCAGCTGAGAACAATGGTCATGATGGCCATCATATATGGCAGGAGGCCAAATCAAGGAAGGGGATTGCTTCTACTGTGTGTGGAGTGCATCTGTGTGAAATATTAAAATGAGATGATGAGTTTTAGAAAAATTAAATAATTTTTATCATATATAGGTATGAAATTGCTGTACAGCACCATCTTCCTCCCCCTCCTCTTCTTTATTTCCATCACCACACTCCATATTCAAATTGCTGCAATCCTCCCTTAATTTGCAAAGAAAGTCCTTTGTTTCCTTTTTACTCTTGGCTGTGAAAGTGACCATCATCTCCATTTTATTACACTGTGTCAATTGGCCCAACACTGTTTCTTTGATTGATACCATCTCACTCTTTAGATAAAAACAATCTTGCCTCATCCCCCATCCCCCATGGAACATTAAATTGTATTGGCATCCCCCCATCAACTATCTCTTTCAACCGCTTCTTTTTTGTCTTGACCTTTCCTTAATTTGGCTTTGGTATGTTGTACCATTTCAGGAAAATATTCAACTCTGGAAGCCATAACATTCTTTGTACTCATCCAAATTTGTTTTTTCTTTTCTGTCAACTCAATTCAAACAGTTTGCCTTTTTTATCACCTCTATTTTCATAATTTCATCATTTATTGAAGGACTTTCAGTTGCCATAAGAGAGGTGAAATGCTCACCTCCAATCGATGCAAAAAGTGCACCCTAATTTTCCAAGACCTGAAGTTGCTCCTTGGAGCATGCAGTTTCCACTTTATGATTTGCCTTTCACAGCTGCACCCAAAAAAGACTTCCATCAACCCCATGGTATTGCAATAGGTTGCATGCAACATAATTTTCCTAGTGCATCGACCAAAATCTCCTGCATCCAATCCTCCTTGTCTGTATCACCAAGGTTGTGACAACTTTTGGATTCTTCAAGCAAACACATGTTGGTGGAGTGGATCCAACTGACTCCCAACAAGCTTGACTTTTCTCCTGAGACAAAGACTCCTTGAATGTAGCTTGGTATCTGTCAATACCAGTCATAGGATCCTTTCCACCAAAAACAAACAGGCCAGCAAGATATGGAGGGAAATCAATTGGCTTGCCAAATTCAAGACAATCCAGTGCAACATTTGTCAAGATACTACCAAAAATTCTTCTGAAATTTTCTGTAAGCTTGGTCTGTTCCATGAGAAACAGATGTTGTGTTTGGGACATCATGATCAAGATAAATCCCAAGATTACAGAGCCTTGAACACTAATTGTTGTTGCACCTGGGGCTACTGTCAAATATTTCATTATCAAATACTTTCCTTCTATATCAGCCACATCCACATATATCCTAACAATATTTGTAAATATATACTTTTTGAAATCCTCTTTATCCATTTCACCCTTTTCATTTAATCAAAAAGTACAAGGAATTTTTTCCTTGAAACCAAATTTGTTTACTTTCTTTTTGTAAATCACACAGTCTGAAGCCTTAATATCCCCCCTTCATTAGTTTTTGCAGTGGTAGAGAATTGGAAGTGTTGTGGTAGAACCTTGTCAAGTGAATTGCCTCAAATTATCAATGTTATTTATTGTGATGTTTATGATGACTCAAAGATATGTACAGGAAGTCCTCCATCGATAAATACCACTATTTGCCCACCACCTCTTCTTACATCGCTCCCATCTGGATGCATAGAGTTTCATCTAACTTAACAATTTGCACCTACTTCTCATCAGGCACAAGTAGTTGCTCCACCCTGTTTCACCAACAATCTTTTTTGCAAAGCCAAGATCCAGAAGGACTTGATCAAATCCATTGAAGCATATGGTCAGGTTGTTAAAGGCTGTTCACCTCTGCCCGTGCTCTTCAACAGGGCTACAAATTGTGGCAGTGAGATCAATTGCGCTCTCACAAAGAATCTGTCAAAAAATCTGCATGTGTCAGTGGTGTTCTTCATTGTTTTACTAACAGAAAGCGCAAGCAAATTTGCAGTGTTATTACCAGTATTTCCAATGATTTGATTGCTAGAGATGTAAGTTTCAAATGCAGGAAAAAATTTAAACACATTGTTTGGAATTCCTCAATCCAGTCCCATCTCCAGTGGAGTTGTCCTACTCTCCCATAAGACACATATTGTTGGGCTGTGCAAGTTCTCAGATTATATTGTATTTTATATTGACCTCATAACAATTGAATCAGCTTCTCTCCTTTTCCCTCCACACAAATCCTTCTTTCTTTCTGAATCCAAGAGTATTGTTGCTTCCTTCCTTACCTTTTTTGACATTTCTTCTTTTTGCATTGTTGAGTCTGTTTTGTTGCAATTGATTTGATGGTAAGCAAATTTCTTTCTTCCAGGAGATAGATTTGAATTTCTCTTTCACCTTGTTGTTTATAATGATAGCACTTGGCCTTTGAATCCAGTTTTGATTTATGAAAGTGCTGGTTCCATGATATTCAAAAATTACAAACAAGATTGGATTGAGATTGTGATTGAAGAGATGGCAGAAGTGGTGAGGTGTCAAGTGATGATAAAAAGAGACTGATTCATTTCTTCACACAGCAAATAAACTGCCATTTGGAGAGTCTTGTTATGGCATTCTTGCTCAGAATAGCCACCTGCAGCTCACAAAAACTGCATCATTAGATTTGAATTAGCAGCCCTGATGGATACTGCGTCCCTGATCCATTTCGAAGTTTTTTAAGGCATTATCATCTTTCATAAGTCAAGTCAATGTACATTGTTCATCTTCATTTTATTTAAGGTGAGAGAGCATAGTGTTTGCTGGTGGTTTCATAGGTTTATGAGCTGATATTGCAGTGTTACAAAACTAATTTGGATGTGGATGAGTGACCATCATATCAGAAGTATTACTTTGGTATTATGGCTTCTACTTGGAGCTAAAAAACCTATTGTCCTTCAAAAGAACCAGAATTGCTTTCTGTGTCCATTCAAAATAATGAAAAACCTTCATTTTTAGATATATATTTACTTTTGTTTGCTTAAATGAGTCAGCATCAAAAAATGAATAATTTTTCTTCAAAAAAGTTGAGTTGTGCAATAGCCAACCTAGACTCATATTGAACTTGTCTTTTTGAATGAGTCCTAAAAAATTAAATCCAATTTGTTTTGATGTTGATCTATGTGTGTATGGTCCTTGTTGACACCCATTATGATCATCATCCTCACTTTTCATAAAGAAGTGGATGCAACTGTCAGAAAGATCACTATCAAAATGTAATCAAGCATGTCTAAATGATTACTGACAACTATTTTGTTGTAGTAATGTAAGGTAACTAAAATTCATGGAAATTATGTATCTCAGACCCTTCATTTGATAGTGTTAAGATTGGCTGTCCATTATCACAGCAATTAAAATGGATGACTGTGGACATTTCTGGCAGTGCTGGTTCACCCATGAGGACTACACACCCCAAACTACAGAGTTTGATAGTTAGTTTATTACTGGGGGTTCTGTGGCATCTATAAAAGGAATAGTGACAATATGGACAGCTATGACAAATTTGAATGAGATGTATATGTTCCAGAACCATCATACAGATCAGATGGTATCAAGATGGATGGCACTTACAAATAAAACATCATAAATCCACAAAAATGTTCACATAACAAAGAGCACAATGAATTATCACATGTGAATTCTTACAATGAAATACATTCTGTGCATGGTGAGAACTGAGAACACCTTCAATCAATTTGAGCATCCTCTTAAAAAATTTGTAGTGGCAGGAGGTATTAACAGAAAGGTGGTTTCTTGTCTCATTTCATTTGAATTGTTATGCTGGTGTGCAAATGAATGCACATAGATGCTTCAGTGGATTAAAAATGTATATCTCAGTTGTGGAGTTCTATAACTTTTGTGGGAATCCTCAAAATTTCTGTTACATTTTAAGATGTAGCGTATCTCCCCTCTACCTCTTGAAATTAACACAATGAGTGATTCAAAATGTTGGAGAGAGAGGTTTCTGTTTGTTGTTGGATGGCTCTACAGGAATATGATTGTTTCATAGAATATGTCAATATGCTGATTGTGATAAAAAATAGCAAATCATTTACACATTTTGAAATGTTAAAAAGCATATCTTGGAATACTTGATTTTACATTATTAAATGTCAAAATTGCTTCGAATATGCCCTGTGACAATTCAGGTATTCAGGTGTTTTATGTGAAAAGGTAGAAAGTGTAAATTGACCGGTATATGAAGTGGAAATCATGCTGAATTCGGTTGACCCAATGGAGAAAGACTTTGGGTCTGGTTATATCATTCTGTGTGGAGATGATCACTTTCCATTGGCAATGAAATGTTCCCTCAGAAAAAAGAAGCATCGTGTTGCAATTGGGCTTGATATCATTATTCAAAACAATCTTGCTATATTCACATGCTTGGATACAAGATGCCCTAGGGAAAAACCTTTGTATCCAACAAAATCATCCAGATTGAAACATTCATATACACAGTAAGGTTTCTCATGGATACAATAGTTTCATATTCAAAATGTCAGGATTTAGAGAGTGTCATGCTTTGAAATTGCAAATGATAAGCAATCGGTGGGGTGTTATACTCCTTAGTTGTACATGATGGCAAAATGTTGGCAAAATGTTAGCAAAATGCTTGCAAATTTTGGCAAAATGTTGGCAAAACGTTGGCAAATGTTGATATGTCATAAAATTGCAACAACATTTGTATTTTTTGCAATGTGAAATGTCAAAGAACCTCATAAGTAAGGGGTACAAGACAATGACCCAGTGAAAAAAATGGCATTTTTTACTTTTTATTGCATCTTTGGAATCTTTGGAATGAGACAAGTACATTGCATAATAAAACAAAAATATGCTTGGAAGTATGCTTCTTGCCCTAAAGTTTGGCACTTTTTGAACTTTTAGGACATGTTGGAGACTTGTCACATGTTGCATGTCCTGTCGGCCAGTTTCCCCATGCAGCGAAATACAACTTTGACAACTAAGATACCCAGTCATTGATTCCAAAGTTATCTATTGAAATGAAGATCATGAAGAATGTTCTCAAACATGAGAGAGAGTCTTGAAAGACCCAATCAACAAAAAACCAATATTGAATTTGCCAGACACTTCAATGAATATATCATGAAATGAATCAAGGTGGTGATATTCTTTCATGTTGTCATTAGTCTGTAGTTGATTGTAATTTGCACTATTTTGAGTGATAGTGATGATACTATCAATGGAAGCAAAGCATTACATCACTCAAAAGATACACAAATTGATGAATACAGAGTTGAGCACCCAACTTAGAGTTTGTCCAAAATCAGTAGGTGACACTGTGGTTTTACTTTAGGGGGAAAGTATTTGACACACATATTTGTCCTTTTGCTGTATTGCAGTGAGATCATTCATCAATCACCACCAAAAACCTGAACACAATACAATACAAAGTAAAATGGCAATATGCAAGTAAATTATTCATTTGTCCTGAATCCAAAAACAAAATCCAATGACACATGCAAAAAACTTTATCACCTCCAGCTCAATATCATTAGACTCAATCCAGTAGCAAAAAGTTTTAGAAGCCAAGTACATTCCATCTTTGGTTTGTGGGAACAGTGTCATTTATTCCAGAGATATCTAAGTTGACTTCCAGTTCTGAAAAATATCACAGTCATTAAATTTCACTACATTATACCTGTCAGTGTATCACAAACAATCAAAGTCAATAATAGCAATCAAAAGAGGTTGTGGGTCAAATCAATAAGGAAAATGATTACTCAAGCGTTGATTTTTAACCATATTGGAAGTGAGATGGGATTGATACAAAGTTGGCAAGGGTAATGATAATGGCAGAGTGTTACACCATGTTGTGATGCAAAAGTCTTAAATGCTTCCTTGGCTTGAATTGCTTCTATGTATGAGAGGTTGATCATTGAATATGATAAATCATCCTGGAGTCACAAAAATTGATCATTAAAAACCGTGGCTACACCATTCATCTTTGTAATTATACCTTTTTGGTTTAAATGGAGTGAGTTGACAGAGATATAATAGCTGGGATTTGTTGCTATGATGATTTGTTTGTCCTTGTTGCCACTTTTGTCATGACATCAAACAGGGATCTTGCACACACTTAGGAAGGGTGATTTGTAAAGCTTGCAAAGAATTTCTGAGCATTCAGCAAGGTGGAAAGGTTTGCAAACAACACACAACCTTGATGGTAACCCATTGTATGAGCTTGGTTTGAAGGTCATCTGTCTTCACAGCATCTAGTCCTTCATTTTTGGGACCAAAACCATTGGTGAGTGATTCATTGCATTGGACAAGGATGAACTCCTCAGTTACTCCATCAGAAGCATTGTTTTCTTGTTTTTCTTGCTCTGACTTGTTGTTTAGTGGCTTGAAACTTGGGCTGACATTGATGTTTTCTTCAACCAGGAATATGCTTGGGTCGGGTTGAGAGGGATGCTTCCCACAGATCTGGGCAACTTTGTGGCAGTAAAATGAATTGATCTGAAAATCCTAAACTTTGTGGGTTATTTATTGATGGGTTCAGTTGGCAGACACATTGGTGAGTTTGTTCAAGGGTACTGTTTTGAAATGCTGCCAGTTCCACACTAATTTACACACTCTACTATCACTTTCCATTCATGTGCCCTTGACATGCTTCCTGTAGCCAATGCAGGGGGCAAAGAAGGGGGTAGGTAAGATGAGAAATGTACAACCATCCTTAATATTTAAAATGTTGCTGGTGCCTTGGACCCAAAGCTTGAGGAACCAATGCCAGTGAAAGAGACAACTACATGGTGGAGAATAGTACATTGGGAAGAGACAATGTCCTTAAAGTCTGGCTGTCAATGCCAATCTTAAAAGAGTCATTATTCCATCTGGCCCTAAGGTTAGTACCCCTCAAAGTTACAGGTGGAGTGGCATACAATGGTTGGAGGTTGATAGGGAGGTAGTTGGTTGCAAAGTGGCAAAAATGTCAAAAAGACAGAGATGATTGGTAAGAAAGGTGAATATCCAATTGTGGGTTTTACTGGGACATGGTTGTCAGAGATAGCAATGTGTAGGTTGTGTTACCATTGTAACTTTTTCAATGGTAGTGAGATATGTTTGTAGCAATGTTTACAATGCCACTTGACTGGCATTGATGGCAGATGGACTGTGGGTAATCACTTTGTGGATGTGAACAAGCATTGTGGGTAGCAAGTAAAACATGGTCATGTGAAGGTGATGGAAGACAGTGCAATTGACAGTAGGCCCATTCATAGTTGTCAAAGAATAGTGAAAATGAGCAGCTATATCAGCACAAACAGTCAAATGGCCAATAGAGCCAGGACATATTCCATTGTTTCATTGTCACTTTCTAGTTCCTACACTACAGCATCTGCATCCATTTTCTGAGTGCCCTTTGTTTGTTCCTTGCCATAGATGGTGAATGCGTTGTGGTTCTTTTATACCAGTTCCAGGTTGTCATGATTTCCTTCTTAGTCTTAGTCTTAGACTTGCCATCCTAGGGTCCTTGCCCTCCTTCTCCTTCATCATGCCTTTTTGTGTATAGACAGCCTTGAACTTCTTCATGAGTTGGAGAGTGGCATCCTTTATGCCATACAGA
>JACCDI010145475.1_pt1 | contig 11251 bp, 13 predicted proteins | sample 7442791 | NCBI WGS metagenome assembly JACCDI01 (sample SAMN15323434, study PRJNA562643) | freshwater metagenome | isolation source: river surface water | place: USA:Blue River Watershed | collected 2017-08-15
AAGGCGACAACCCGGACCAGGACGCTGGCATCAAGATCGTGCTGCGCGCGATCGAAGAGCCGCTGCGCATGATCGTCACCAACGCCGGTGAAGAGGCGTCGGTCGTCGTGAACAAGGTCCTCGAAGGCAAGGGCAACTTCGGCTACAACGCGGCCAACGGCACCTATGGCGACATGGTCGAGATGGGCGTGCTGGACCCGGCCAAGGTCACCCGTTCGGCGCTGCAGAACGCAGCCTCGATCGCTGGCCTGATGCTGACCACCGACTGCATGGTGTCCGAGCTGGTCGAAGACAAGCCGGCTGCTGGCGGCATGGGTGGCATGGGCGGTATGGGTGGCATGGGCGGCATGGACGGCATGATGTAATCGTCTACAGCCCACGCTGTTCGAAAAAGCCCGCAGCGATGCGGGCTTTTTTTGCGCCTGTTCGTTTGATGCTAGTCAATCTTCGAAGACCGACTCCCCTGACCTTTCATCGTCAGCGTGCACCCACCTGATTCGGACGATCAATCAAAGATCGTTTCTACGGTTCAAGGGAGAGTCAGCATGTTTCGTACGTTGTCCAAGACGGCTGCAAGCCGCAATAATCTGCGGGTCGCCACCCGTCCTGCCAGCAACACGACCTTGCCGACAGACAAGCTGAAACTGGCGCTAAGGAACTTGCAAGGCGACGCAAAGTTCGTCCAGTCACTACACGGGATTCGAACCTCGTCCCTGTACACCGAAGTCTGGGAATGGGCAAACCTGGAGCGCTATACAGCATCAAAATCAGTCGAGGCTCACACGAATCCTCAGCTACGCAATGCCGCTGCTGCCTACACGATCTGCTACACGCTCGACGCCGTCGTTCATCTGTCGCAAAAGTACGATCTCAAGCTGGCCCCCACCTCGCTAGCTTCAGATCCGCAGGTGCTGGAAAAAGAATTTCTCGCCCAAATCAAACCAAGCCATGCCAAATTGCTGATTGGTGATTTTCAGCGGGCATGGAACAGGAATTCAACGCTGCGGCAGGCAGCCATCTTGTCGGCGTTGCGTCCTGAGGTGATAAAAAAGCTGGGACTGGAACGCACGTCGGCACACGCCGAGCTTGAAGCAACCTGGGGCCCGATCCCGGAAGCCTTGCAACTGTCAGAGGCCGAGTTTTTCGCGCTGATCGATTATTTGAATTCACAGACAGGTACCTTCAATGCAATCAATGGCGCGGCGATGGCCGATGCCTATTATCATGAACCCGTGCTGAATCGGGCCGTCGGCGCTTTTTCGGCGGCACTCGACAGGGCGATTGACAAGCTGTGCCGCCATCCGTACTTCGGCAAGCGCAACATCAAGACCTACAAAGGCATCAAGCTGACCGAACAAGCCGGCTCTTTCCGGTATGCGATGCTGAAAGTGTCTGCGAAGGAGAAACGTATTGTCGCTTTCCCGAATGTAGTCTCAGCAACGTCGAACCCGCACAAGAGCTATGCCTTTTTGAAGGCAGCCGAAGGCTATTTGCTGGAGCTGCTCATCACGATGCTGATAGGCTTTGACGCCGACCCCTTCCATGACCAGTACACGATGGGTGAGTGTGAAATCCTGGGACCGCGTGGACAGAAATTCCTGATCACGAATGTCGAGGAGATCGAAGTCCCGATGGAGGAATCAGGCTCCTGGTTTCGCATCGAGCGTTATGTGCTGGATCCCAAAGTCTGATGGGCATGCTCGCCAGCAGATTTTACAGACGCCAGTCCGGCTTGCGCTTGTCGACGAAGGCTTGCACGCCCTCCAGCGCAGCTTCATCCATCATGTTGCAAGCCATGGTCTCGCCAGCCAGTTGGTAGGCTGCATGGATGCCCATCTCGGCCTGACGGTAGAACAGTTGTTTTCCCATCGCGATCGCGACCGCCGGCTTCGCAAGGATGCTGGCGGTCAGCTTCGCGATGGCTTCATCCAGCGCGTCAGCCCCCACCACACGGTTCACCAGCCCGCGTTCCATCGCGGTCTGGGCATCGATGAATTCTCCGGTCAGCAGCATCTCCATTGCCTGCTTGCGGCCGATGTTGCGCGACAGCCCGACTGAGGGCGTCGAACAGAACAGACCATAGTTCACGCCCGACACCGCAAACTTTGCTTCCGATGACGCGACCGCCAGGTCGCACATCGCAACCAGCTGGCATCCGGCTGCGGTCGCGATGCCCTGCACACGCGCAATCACCGGCTGTGGCATCTGCTGTATCGCCAGCATCAGTTTGCTGCACTGGTCGAACAATTTCTTGTAATACGCCGCCGAGGGCGACGCGCGCATCTGCTTCAGGTCGTGACCGGCACAGAAGGCCTTGCCTTGCGCAGCCAGCACCACCACACGCACTGCCGGGTCTTTCGCGATCGCATCGACCTCGGCCTGCAACGCGGCCAGCATCTCCTCCGACAGCGGGTTGAACTTGTCAGCACGGTTCAGCGTCAGCGTGCTCACGCCTTCGCGATCGTTGCGAATCACATAAGGCTGGACTTCGGTCTGCTCGGCCATCGTGTCTCTCCTCTGCGGCTTGTTTTGCGGCTTGTTTTGCGGACTATTGTAGATGTCTGGACGATGGCAGCGATGGCAGCGGCGGGATGGGTCGCGAGGCCGGTGTCAGTCTTCTTCCGCCTCGGGCAAGGGCTGCGGCTCCCCCAACGATGGTGGCGGCACGTAGCTGGCCAGCAGCGCAACCCGGCTGTCCGGCGTCTCAAGGCTGATACGTCCGAGCGCGCCGCTGCGGTAATCCTGCAACAAGGTGTGTGCGGCCTTTTCGAAATCCGCATCGCCGCCCTTCAGCCGGTAACCGCGGCGGGTCGCAATTGCTTCGATCACGCCAACGCCGTCGGTGCCGTCGGCAGCGACCCCGTAGCGCGCCTTCAGCAGCGCAGGATAATGCTGCAACAGCTGCTCCGCCAGGAAGGTTGCGACCTCTTCTTCGATGATCGCGTTCACGCCGATCGCATGACTGGCAGCCAGCATCAGGCCGTCGGTCGGATGCTCGATCTTGGGCCACATCAGGCCCGGCGTATCGATCAGCACGATGTTATTGCCGAGGAAAAGGCGCTGCTGCGTCTTGGTCACCGCCGGTTCGTCGCCGACCTTGGCCACGCGCTTCTTCAGCAGCGCATTCATCAGCGTGGACTTGCCGACGTTCGGAATGCCCATGATCATCACACGCAAGGGCTTCAGCGCGGTACCACGGTGCGGCGCGATCTTCAGGCAATGGTCGGGAATCTTTGCGACCTCGGCCGGCTTCCTGGTGGTGATCGCGACCGCATGCACGTCTTTCTGTTTGCTGAAACACGCAAGCCAGGCCTTGGTCGCGGCCGGGTCGGCGAGATCGCTCTTGTTCAGGATTTTCAGGCAGGGGCGCTGCCGGGCGCGGCGCAGCGCCTCGATCATCGGATTGCTGCTGGCCAGCGGTACGCGCGCATCGAGCACCTCGATCACCATATCGACTTTTTCCATGGACTCCGCGGCTTTCCTGCGCGCGGAGTTCATGTGACCGGGGAACCATTGTATGGACATGCTATTCACTTTCTGAAACTTGACGGGTGGAGCGCGGAGCGCGTTCAGCCCAGCTCGGCCAGCGAGCGCAGATGCGCCACCACGCTGCGCGCAAGCGCCGACAGGTTGTAGCCACCCTCAAGACAGCTGACAATACGACCCTGCGCATGCTGATGTGCGACCTCGACGATGCGGCTGGTGATCCATGCAAAGTCGGCCTCGACCAGGCCGAGGCTGGCGATGTCGTCTTCGCGATGGGCATCAAAGCCAGCCGAGATGAATATCATCTGCGGCCGGTGCGCATGCAGCGCCGGCAGCCAGTGGGCCTGCACCAGCTCGCGGATCACTTCGCCGCGCGTGTAAGACGGCACCGGGATGTTGACCATATTGGCCGGCGCGGCGCCCATCGCATGCACGCCGCTGTACGGATAGAGCGGGTGCTGGAAAAAGCTGGTCATCAACACGCGCTCGTCGCCACTGAACGCCTCTTCGGTGCCATTGCCGTGATGAACGTCGAAGTCGACGATCGCCACGCGCTCCAGGCCATGTGCATCGAGCGCATGGCGCGCGGCAATGGCGACATTATTGAACAGGCAGAAACCCATCGGGCTGCCCGGCCGCGCATGATGGCCGGGCGGACGGATCGCGCAGAATGCATTACCGACTTCGCCGGCCATCACCGCATCGACCGCCGCCAGGGCAGCGCCTGCAGCGCGCAGTGCTGCCTGCCAGCTGTGCTGGTTCAGCAGCGTATCGGCATCGATGGCGTGGTAGCCGCCGGGACCGGGCAAGGCATCACGCACTGCGGCCAGTGCAGCGTGCTGATGGACACGCTCGATCTGCTCGGCGCTGGCCAGTGGCGCATCGCGACGCACCAGCAGCGGCGCCAGGCCGCTGGCGATCAGTTGGTCCTCGATCGCCTGCAGCCGGGCCGGCGACTCGGGGTGCCAGTCACCCATTTCATGCTTGCTGCAATCGGGGTGGGAAAAGATCGCGGTGCTCATCCGGGCTATTATGCCTCACGGATGCTTGCACTATACTTGCGCCTCACCTGCGCGGAGGCTGCTGGTGGCGCACTCGCAGCGTCGCATCACGACTCCGCACGCCCGTCCCCTGCTCACCGCGCCCTTCATCATTCCGCAGACCATGAAAGTCCTTGTCGCCCCGCTCCTGCTCGCGCTGTTCACCGTACTCTGCGCTCCCGCTGCCGCCGCCGCTGAAGTCAATGCGGGCAGTGGTACCGGTACCAGCAGCAAGGCCGCGAAAAAGTCAGCGAGCGCGAAAGTCAGCGCCAAGGGCAAGCCGCCCGCCGCCAGGTCCGGCAAGGCCAGCAAAGGCAAGCTTGCGACCGTGAAGAGCAAGGGCGGCAAGGGCGGCAAGCCGGCCACCCTGCGCGCCCGTGCGGCAGCAAAAGAAGAAGATATCGAATTCGCCAACTTCAACCAGTGGCGCGCGGTGTCGGAATTCATCGATGACATGAGCCATCAGCATGGCTTCGATCGCGAGCAGCTGCGCATGCAATTCGGCCGCACGCATTACATCGATGCCGTCGTCAAGCTGATCAACCCGCCGCCGGCCGGCAAGGCCAAGAACTGGACCGCGTATCACGACCGCTTCATCGAACCCAGACGTCTGCAGGCCGGCGTTGCGTTCTGGGACCGTCACGAGGATGCGCTGCGTCGGGCCGAAGCCGAGTTCGGCGTGCCGGCCGAGATCATCGTCGGCATCATCGGCGTCGAGACTTTCTATGGTCGCGACCAGGGCCGCTTTCGTGTCGTCGATGCACTGACGACGCTGGCGTTTGCGTACCCGGATACGCCCAACCGCGAGACTCGCAAGGCTTACTTCCGTAACGAGTTGCGTCAGGTATTGCTGTATGCGCGCGAAAACGATATCGATCCGTTCACGCTGAATGGCTCGTTCGCGGGCGCAATCGGCTGGCCGCAATTCATGCCCGGCAGCATACGCAAGTTCGCCGTCGATTTCGACGGCGACGGCAAGATCGACCTGCGCAATTCACCGGTGGATGCGATCGGCAGTGTCGGCAGCTTCCTGTCCCAGCATGGCTGGCAGTCCGGCCTGCCACTGGCCTACCCGGTGGCGGTGTCGGCAGCCGCGGATGCCGGCTGGCCTGCGATGATCGGCCAGGGGCTCGAGGCCCGTTACTCGCTGAGCGAGATGAAGGAGGCGGGCGTGAATGTGGCCATCACCGTGCCCGACACCATCGGCTACGGTCTGGTCGACCTGCAGGATGGCGAGCGACCGACACGCTACTGGCTAGGCACGGCCAATTTCTACGCGATCACGCAGTACAACCGCAGCTTCTTCTATGCGATGGCCGTGATCGACCTCGGCCAGGCAGTCAGCCAGCAGCGCCTGAGCAAGTGGGCGGCGCAGCCCTGAACACGATGCTGATCCTTGAGGCTATCGTCGCGGAGCATCGCCCATGAATGAGCGTCTTCTGTCATCCGCTGGTTGGCATGGCGAACGCGATGCATCACTCCCTGACGAAGCTATCGTCGCGCTGAGCAAAGCCTGGCTGGAAGAAGCCGTGATCGGCCTGAACCTGTGTCCGTTCGCGCATGCAGTGCACAGTCGAGCGCAGATCGCATGGTCTGTCAGTCATGCGCGTACACCGGAAGCCTTGCTGGAAGACCTGGCGCGCGCTCTGCAGACACTGCTGGACACACCGGCGGAAAGAACCGATACCGCGCTACTGATCCACCCATGGGTACTGGAAGACTTCCTCGACTTCAACGACTTTTTGTCGTTGGCCGATGAACTGCTGGAGGACAGCGGGCTGACCGGCGTGATCCAGATTGCCAGCTTCCATCCGGACTACCGTTTCGGCGGTGTCGATGCGGATGACATCACCAACCACACCAACCGATCGCCTTTCCCGATGCTGCACCTGTTGCGTGAAGCCAGCCTGGACAGGGCGATTGCCGCCATCCCGGACAGCGCAGAGATTGTCGAGCGCAATCTCGAGACTTTACGCAGGCTGGGTTCCATCGGCTGGCAACAGCTGCAGCAGCGTATTCGCAGTCGCGCCGATGGCTGACCCGTTCAGGCGGTACTGGGACGCGCCCAACGGATGCAGCGGCCCGTCGGGGGCACGCACGCGACCTTCCACCATGCCAGCCCGCCTGACCGCGCCGCCGGGCGACGGCGCCCTCCCTTCTATTTCCCCAAGCGCCAAACATTGACCATGAGCATTGCGAATTCTCAAGGCGAAGGGTTGCCGGAATTACTACAATAAAATTGCAATAAAGAAAATTAACCGGAATGAATTTAACAATTGCGCAGTCAAAATAACGGAAGTCTGACTGGCATCGCCGTCCAAACCGTGATGAATCATGGACTTGATCCATGTTTTACCAGTGAGGAAGACGTGACACTCGGTGTTGTTGAAATAAAAATTATTTTACTTTATTGCCAACAATACATAAACTTTCATTAGCAAAAATAAAATAATTCGAGCCGCTACGGGCCTGGTTTCGAAGGGAGCAAGGGGTGAGTACAGCGTGTGTTGTCTTGCCGCACACCATCCGGCGCGTTTGACTCAACATTAGTGTGGGAATCAACATTCAGATGACAACTCAGTTCGAAAATCACCACAGCAATCGACTGTCCGATCAGGTCGCTTACGATCCGAACAATTTGCTCGACTCGCTGATCGAAAAGCTGCATTTGAAAAATGATGCGGCACTGTCGCGTGCGCTGGAAGTGGCGCCACCGGTCATCAGCAAGATACGGCACCGACGATTGCCGGTCGGCGCATCATTGCTGATTCGCATGCATGAAGTGAGCGATCTGAGCATTCGCGAACTTCGCATCCTGATGGGCGATCGTCGCGAGAAATTCAGGATCAGTGACAAGCAATTCAAGCCCAAGATGCAGGGCAACTGATGATCCTCGCATGCTGTGTGAGGGCGGCACTGGCCCGCTGACGCGGGTCAGGCTGGGAATACGCCGGTCGACAGATACCGATCGCCCCGATCACAGACAATGAAGACGATCACCGCATTTTCGGTGGTCTGTGAAATCCGCAGCGCCACCTCGCAAGCGCCCGCCGCCGAGATGCCGGCGAAAATACCTTCTTCGACTGCCATTCTGCGCGCCATCTGCTCTGCTGCGGACTGGCTGACATTCTCGACCTGGTCCACCCGGCTGCGATCAAAAATCTTCGGCAGGTAAGCCTCTGGCCATTTGCGGATGCCGGGAATCTGCGACCCTTCCTCAGGCTGCGCACCGACGATCTGTATCGCAGGGTTCTGCTCCTTCAGATATTTCGAGACGCCCATGATGGTGCCGGTGGTGCCCATCGCACTGACGAAGTGCGTGACGCGGCCTTCGGTATCGCGCCAGATCTCGGGGCCGGTCGCTTCATAGTGGGCGCGCGGATTGTCGGGATTGGCGAACTGGTCAAGGATGATGCCCTTGCCCTCTTTCTGCATCTGGTCGGCGAGGTCGCGCGCATACTCCATGCCGCCGGTCTTTGGCGTGAGGATGATCTCCGCACCGTAGGCCGCCATGCTCTGGCGGCGCTCCAGGCTCAGGTTCTCCGGCATCAGCAGGATCATCTTGTAGCCGCGCATCGCCGCTGCCATCGCGAGCGCAATGCCGGTGTTGCCACTCGTGGCTTCGATCAGCGTATCGCCGGGCTTGATCTGGCCGCGCTCTTCGGCGCCGCGGATCATCGACAGTGCCGGCCTGTCCTTCACGGAGCCTGCCGGGTTGTTGCCTTCCATCTTGCCCAGGATGATGTTGTTGCGGCGTGCAGCATCCTCGCCGGGAATGCGCTTGAGCTGCACCAGCGGGGTATTACCGATGAGGTCCTCGATCGAATGGAAATGCATGACGGTCTGCTTGAGAGAAGGGCAAACCGTCATTCTATCCGCAGTGGCGACCCTGGGCAGGGACCGGCAAATTCAGGCACCGGCAGAACCGGGCCAGTCTGCAGCAAGCAGCAAGCTGGCGCAGACCAGCCCGAAATGGCCGCTTATTTCAGGTTGTCGCTGGCCTTCATCACGTCGGGCGCCTTACTACCCTTGTCGGATTTGTCGGACTTCTCCATCTTGCCGGCCTTCTCAATGCGCTCGACCTTGTCGGCCTTGTCTGCTTTCTCAGCCTTGTCCATCTTGTCGCCCTTGTCTGCCCTCGGCTTGCCCGCCGCTGTAGCGGCACCCGCCGCACGTGCCTGCCCGTTCACCACCAGGCCGGCCGCCGACAGCTTCACCGCATTGCGCTCACCGATACCTTTGACGCGATGCTCGAGGTCATTCCAGTCCTTGTAATTGCCATGCTTGTTACGCTCGTCGATGATGGCCTTGGACGTGGATGGACCCACACCGGCGATGCTGTCGAGCGCCGCCTGGTCCGCGGTATTCACGTCAACGGCCGCCAGCGCAGCACCGGCAGCGACAAACAGACTGACAAACAGACCGACAAACAGACCGACGACCATCAGCAACGTTTGCTTCATCATGGCTAACTCCTTTCGTTGAGGGGGGAAAAACAAGGCCCTCGCATTTAACGGGAAGTTGCCGACTTTGTTGCGTCAATTAATCATGATTAGTTTGCATAAAGCGGTAATCAATTCACTGATCGCGCGTTCAATCGCTAGTCGAATAAATCATCGCAGCTGACCACCGGCGTGCCCAATTTTTTGATGGGCAGCGGGAGTCGAACCTCAGCCCTGGTTGATGATGGAGAGTTCTTCGGTGCGGCGCGGCGCGTAGCTTTCCCACTGGCTGCAGCCGGGACACTGCCAGTAGAACTGCTTGGCCTTGAAGCCGCAATGGCTGCACTGGTAGCGCGCCAGCTTGTGCGCATAACCGCCGACCAGGCTCTTGACCATCGACAGTTCGGCCAGCCGCTCGGGCGGAGAGTACATCAGCCTTGCCTCGATCAGTTTGTCGAGGCCCAACAGCGTCGGCGTCCGACGCAGTTCATCACTGACCAGTTGATTGGCTGCATCCGGACCATCGAGCTCGACGACCGCCTTGAACACCACCTCCAGCAAATCGATGGACGGTGCTTCGGCCAGATAACCTTTCAGCAGGTTCACGCCCTCGCGCGCGCGGCCGACGTCCTTGTAACCCTGCATCAGCCGCGGCGCGACCAGCGCCACATGCGGCGCGCTCTGTTGCTCCACACGACGCCAGGTGCGCAGCGCACCTTCGGTATCGCCCTTGGCCAACTGTGCATCGCCGGACAGGATGGTCGCACGCACATTGTTGCGGTCGAACTGCAGCGCTTTTTCCAGCGTCGCGAGTGCCGCGTCGGATCCGGCATGTACGAGCTCATCCTGCGCCAGCTCGCAATGGAATTGCGCGATCTCTTTCTGGTATGCGCCCGCGCCCGATGCCTGCAAGGCTTGCGCCGCATCGATTGCGCGCTTCCATTCCTTTTCCCGCTGGTAGATCTCGAGCAATGCGCGGCTGGCTTGTGCGGCATAAGCGGTGCCGGCGAGTGCGTTGAAGGTCTCCTCGGCGCGGTCCAGCAGCCCAGCCTTCAGGTAATCCTGACCCAGTTCATAGCGCGCCTGACCCGCCAGTTCGGGCGACAGGTCAGCACGGGCGAGCAGGTTCTGGTGCACACGCACTGCGCGCTCGATATCGCCGCGCTGGCGGAACAGCTTGCCCAGCGCGAAGTGCAGCTCGGCGGTCTCGGGATCGAGGCGCGCGATCTCGACGAAGGTATCGATCGCCTTGTCCGGGTTGTCATCCAGCAGCTGGTTCAGTCCCTTGTAGTAGCTGCGCGGCAGATTGCGCGACTCGGCCACAACGGCACGAATATCGACGCGCGCAGCGATCCAGCCCAGCGCAAAGAAGAACGGTATGCCGAGCAGCCACCAGGTTTCAAATTCCATCAGGGGGCCTTTGGGTCACAACCCGATCTGCTCGATCAGGGTATCAGGGGCGGGCGCCTGCGTGCGCGCCGCTGCTTGTTCGGCTGCATTGGCCTTCAGCTGCTCGAGCTCCTTGCGCGCACGCGACAGTTCGCGCCGATAGCGCAGCACGGTGCCTGTCATTGCGAGCACGCCCATCACGGTACCGGCCACGAGGAAGGCCAGCAGCAGCAGGATCAGCGGCGAGCGCGCCTGGCTGCTCCAGAACAGATGCAGCACGACTTCGTCGGTGTTCTTCAGCGCGAAGGCGAAGAAGACAACGAACAACGCGAAAGCGATCAGGCGAACCAGGAGCTTCATGCGGGCAGCGTGCGCAGCAGGAGTGGGTATGGGCGAAATTGTACGCGAAAAGAAATACCCAAAAAAAACGGCATGCCTGAGCATGCCGTTCTGATGGGTTTCCAGACTGCTGAACGTCAGTCGTCGAGGATCGGTTGCCCGACCATCGCATCCACCCGCTCGCGCAATTCCTTGCCCGGCTTGAAGTGCGGCACCCTTTTCTCGGGCACCATCACCGTCTCGCCGGACTTCGGATTACGGCCGATACGGGGTGGCCTGCTGTTCAGCCCGAAGCTGCCGAAACCGCGAATCTCGATGCGCTGGCCAGCGGCCAGTGCATCGGTCATCGCGTCGAGCAGTGTCTTGACCGCGAAATCCGCATCCTTTGCGACCAGTTGCGGATAACGCTCGGCCAGACGGGCAATCAGCTCCGACTTGGTCATCAGTTATGCCCGGATCAGCCTTTGTTGTCGAGCTTGGCCTTGAGCAGTGCGCCGAGGCTGGTCGTGCCCGAAGCGGCAGCGGAATCCGCCGACATCTTCTGCATCGCCTCCT
>JACCDI011316247.1_pt1 | contig 11251 bp, 7 predicted proteins | sample 7442791 | NCBI WGS metagenome assembly JACCDI01 (sample SAMN15323434, study PRJNA562643) | freshwater metagenome | isolation source: river surface water | place: USA:Blue River Watershed | collected 2017-08-15
CTTGACGGCGGTCTTGAGGTCATCATCACGGCTGGGAATCAGGATCATCGCCAGGCGGTTGTTGCTGTGCTGCTCGAACAATTTCTCGGCCACGCAGATGGCTTCCATGGCATCGACCACGTATTTGCCTGCGTACATCAATTGGCGCTCGATGGACGTTGATTCAGGAACATCTTTGACGTGATGGCCGATCACATCAAGGTCTGGCTGAATCGACAACAAAGCGTCTACGACCTGCCATAAGGCCAGCACTGCAAACGCGTGGTGTTGATGTGGGAATGCCTCGCCTGCAGGTGGCTGGACATCGTAGGAAGAAATGAAGTCGCTCAGCCATTTCGCATCGCTGTGCATGCCGCGATCAACGGGTGGCTCGCCCTGACTCAGCGCGTCGTTGTCGACTCGGTTCAGCCCGCTGTCAATCATCCAATCGATGGACTCTGCCAGTTGAATGATTTGTTCGGCTGAGGCTCCATTCAGCAAGGTGCGGGCGCGCTCTGCGATGTCCCTCAGCGCAAAAAACGGGACCAGCGGCACTGTGCCAGTGAATGGGTGAAATTGATCGAATTGGCGGAGGTAAGGCATGAATGGCGACGAGTTCGGATGTCATAAACCGGGATTGGTTTTTTGAGAATATCAACGGGAAATTTGAGTGACAAACCCCGCTTTACTCGCTATTTCTCTGACTTACCTGCATCCGCGCCACTTCACGCTTAAACCCACCCGTCACCATCAGGCCACCTGTGACGTTTGTGATGGTCGTGACGATGGATTACTATTGTTTAACCTTCGGCGCACACATATATGCCATGGCGCAGGATCATCACGCCGGGACACACCGCGTGTCTCATCCATGCGGTAATTGATGTTTGAACGTTCTTAGCGGTGTTGAGTGTTGGGGTGTGACGATGGTGGCTGTGGGGTATATCAGCGTTTTGGCAAAGTTAAACAATAGAGAAAAACCGTCACCACCATCACAACCATCACCGAAACCGAAGCGGCGTGACGGTGGTGACAGTCGTGATGGTCGTTGGAGTGCTAGAAACGCAAACATACCCGGGCCGGGGCTCCATCACACGGATTTCTGGGTCCTTCCTGGCCGATGTCCTATGCGGGGGGCAAGAGCCCGAGATTTCGCTACTGGTAGCCCTGAAATCCGGGTTCGCAGTTTGCACCGGGTTCGCACCCATGGTGGCATGGGGAAGTTGCAGCAATCCGTCCTGATTTACTGACCAAATTTCCAGTTGATGCGAAGTCTCCTCTGTTAGACTGATAACGACTTAAGACGATTTGGATGATTTATGTTGAGTGCCACCGCCATCAGTTCTGAACCTTGGGTTACTGCGATCGATGTCGCCCGACATCTTGGCGTGGTAAAGGACACCGTGTACCGCTGGCGCGAGCGCAAAGGCCTGCCTGCGCACAAGATCGGTCGGCTATGGAAATTCCAACTCTCCGAGGTCGATGAATGGGTGCGCGCGGGCGGCGCGGATGAAGATCAAGACCGCGAAAATGGGGAATCCATCTGACATGGACAAACGCCAACTTAGTGAGCGCGATATCTGCACAAAATTCATCACCCCTGCACTTGAGCAGGCGGGCTGGGATATTGCCACTCAGATACGTGAAGAGTTCCCACTCACCAAGGGGCGCATCATCGTCCGTGGCAAGCTACATACCCGTGCCCAGAATAAGCGTGCGGACTATGTCTTGTTCCACAGGCCCAACATGCCTATCGCGGTCATCGAGGCAAAAGACAATAAGCACTCGTTGGGCGATGGTATGCAGCAAGGGCTGGGTTATGCCGAAATGCTGCAGGTGCCTTTTGTGTTCAGCAGCAATGGCAACGGCTTCCTGTTTCACAACAAGATTGCCAAGGATGGTGTCATCGAGCGTGAGCTATCTCTGCACGAATTGCCGGGCCCGGATGTGCTTTGGCAATGGTGGGCAGAACACCTCGGTCTGAACACGGCGCAAAGCGAACTGGTCTCGCAGGACTATTACAGCGACGGCAGCAACAAAACACCTCGCTACTACCAATTACTGGCGATCAACAGGACCATTGAAGCCATCGCTCGTGGCCAAAACCGCCTGCTGCTGGTTATGGCCACCGGTACCGGAAAAACCTATACCGCTTTCCAGATCATCTGGCGTTTGTGGAAATCTAAAGCCAAAAAACGTATCTTGTTTTTGGCCGACCGTAATATCCTGGTCGATCAGACCATGACCAACGACTTCAAGCCATTCGGGTCGGCCATGACCAAAATCCAGAAGCGGCAGGCCAACAAGTCGTATGAAATCTATCTGTCGCTGTATCAGGCTGTCACTGGCACGGAAGAAGAGCGCAACATCTACAAGCAGTTCAGCCGTGACTTCTTCGATCTGATAGTCATCGACGAATGCCATCGCGGCAGCGCGGCAGCCGACTCGGCTTGGCGGGAGATTCTTGAATACTTCTCCTCAGCCACGCAGATCGGCTTGACCGCAACCCCGAAGGAAACCAAAGAAGTTTCCAACATTGATTACTTCGGTGAACCGATTTACACCTATTCCCTACGGCAAGGGATCGACGACGGCTTTCTGGCCCCCTACAAGGTGGTGCGCATCGATCTGGATAAAGACCTCACCGGCTGGCGGCCCGACAAAGGCATGGTCGATAAGCACGGTAATGAGATTGAGGACCGGATTTACAACCAGCGCGATTTTGACAAAAACCTGGTCCTGGAAAAGCGCACAGAACTGGTTGCCAAAAAAATCAGCGATTTCTTGAAGCAAACCAATCGCTTCGATAAAACAATCGTCTTCTGCGACAACATCGATCACGCCGAACGCATGCGGCAGGCATTGGTGAATGAAAACGCGGAGCTTGTTGCACAGAATAGCAAGTACGTGATGCGTATCACCGGCGACAACGAAGAGGGCAAGGCAGAGCTCGACAACTTCATTTTCCCGGAGTCCAAGTACCCCGTTATCGCCACTACATCTAAGCTGATGACCACGGGTGTGGATGCGCAGACCTGCAAACTGATCGTCTTGGACCAGCGCATCCAGTCCATGACTGAGTTCAAGCAGATCATCGGTCGAGGCACGCGCATCAATGAGGATTACGACAAGTACTACTTCACCATCATCGATTTCAAGAAGGCGACCGAACTGTTCGCCGATCCCGATTTTGATGGCGACCCGGTGCAGATCTATGAGCCCAAGGGCGATGACTCGCCCGTACCACCGGATGATGGCGAAAGCCCAAAAACCGACGAGGGCTTCACATACCCGCCGGCAGAGGAGTCGCCGTGGTCGGGCGTGGCTGAATCTCGGCCTGGTGAGGAAGGCAGTGGCATCCGTCGCTACGTTGTCGCCAACTTAGAAGTCAAAGTCGCGTCCGAGCGAGTGCAGTATTTCGATGCGGCAGGTCGCCTAATCACCGAATCACTGAAAGACTACACACGCAAGGCGATCGCCAAGGAGTTCAGCTCACTCGATGATTTTTTGCGGCGCTGGAACGATGCTGAGAAAAAGCAAGTCATCATTGACGAGTTGGCCAATGAAGGCGTGTTCTTTGACGCGCTGGCCGAAGAAATTGGTCGCCAGTCCGGCAAGGAATTCGACCCTTTCGATCTGGTCTGCCATGTGGCTTGGGACCAGCCACCGCTCACCCGAAAAGAGCGAGCCGAACAAGTCAAAAAGCGCGATTACTTCACCCGCTATGGCGAACAAGCACAACGCGTGCTGCAAGCTCTGCTGGATAAATACGCTGATGAAGGCGTTGGCCCCATTGAGGAAACTCAGATCCTCACCATTGTCCCTTTCACCACTTTCGGCACCCCCATGGAGATCATCCGCGCCTTCGGCGGGCTGGATAGATACCAACGTGCCATTCACGAACTCGAACAAGCGCTCTACGGCCCTTCGCAGCTGCGCGCCTAACAAACATTCCGGAATTCACGTATGTCCATCGGCACCCTGATCAAAACCATCCAAGACATCATGCGCAAGGATGTCGGCGTGGATGGTGACGCCCAGCGCATCAGCCAGATCGTCTGGTTGCTGTTCCTGAAAATTTTCGACGACAAGGAACAGGAATGGCAGCTCACTATTTCTGGCTACAAGTCGCCCCTACAAAACCGCTTTCGTTGGAGCAACTGGGCCAAAGATGCCGAAGGCATCACCGGTGAAGAACTGATTGACTTCGTCAACAACGAGCTCTTTCCGTCGTTAAAAAAACTGGCCACGTCTGCAGGTGTAACTCCCCACGGCAAAGTCGTAGGCTCGGTGTTCGAAGATGCCTACAACTACATGAAATCTGGCACCTTACTGCGGCAGGTTATCAACACCATCGAGAGCGATGTCGATTTCAACTCCTCGGCAGACCGGCACCTGTTCAACGATATCTACGAAAAAATCCTGGCCGATCTCCAGTCGGCAGGCAACGCGGGCGAGTACTACACGCCACGCGCCGTCACCCAATTCATGGTGGACATTCTTGACCCACAGTTGGGCGAGAGCGTACTGGACCCGGCCTGCGGTACGGGTGGTTTTTTGACCTGCACCATCGAGCACCTGAAGGCACAGGTCAAAACAGCAGCAGACCGCATCACACTGCAAGACAGTATCCACGGCGTTGAGAAAAAGCCACTACCCCACATGCTGGCGATGACCAACTTGATGCTGCACGGCATCGATGTACCCAGCAACATCCGGCACGACAATACCCTGAGCCGCCCGCTCAAGGACTACGGCCCGAAAGACCGCGTCGACATCATCCTCACCAATCCACCCTTTGGAGGCATGGAAGAAGATGGCATCGAGAACAACTTCCCGCGTAAGTACCAGACCCGTGAAACCGCCGATCTGTTCATGGCGTTGATCATGCATTTGCTCAAGCACGACACAGGCCGCGCCGCTGTCGTGCTGCCGGATGGCTTCCTGTTCGGTGAGGGTGCCAAGAACACGCTCAAGCGCGAACTACTCGAAGAGTTCAATCTGCACACCATCGTGCGGCTGCCTAAGGGCGTTTTCGCACCGTACACCAGCATTGCAACCAATGTACTGTTCTTCGACAAGGGCGAGCCGACGAAAGACGTGTGGTTTTTTGAGCACCCCTATCCGGACGGCTACAAGAGCTATTCACGCTCCAAGCCGCTGGATATCAAAGAATTCGACCTCGAAAAAGTTTGGTGGGGTGGCCACGCACGCAAAGGGAGGAAGACAACAGAGAACGCCTGGAAGGTGTCGGCTGCGGACATCGCTGCACGTAACTACAACCTGGACTGCAAAAACCCGCATGCAGTGAGGTTGAATCACCGTGATCCAGCCGAACTGATGGCGGAATATCAGGAAATCAGTCGTCAACTGGACGAAGCGCAGCGGGCCTTGAAGAGCGAACTGATGCTTGCTCTCGGGGGCCAATGATGGATCTGCTGGGGCAACACTTCGACACGGCTTTTGCTGCACCCGATGGCATCTCGAAATTGCGCGAGCTGATTTTGAAGCTGGCGATGCAAGGAAAACTGGTGCCGCAAGACCAGAACGACTCACCGGCCAGCGAACTGCTTAAATCCATTGAATCCGAAAAGAAGCGGCTGGTGAAAGAGCGCAAGATCAAAGCGCCCAAACCTCTGCCAGAGATTACTGCCAGTGAAGAACCCTATGCGTTGCCACAGGGTTGGCAGTGGGTTCGACTTGGTGCGATTGGCAATATTTTCAACGGCAACAGCATCAATGCGTCCGAAAAAGAATCGAAATATGCCGGCGTCGAGGGGTTGCCCTACATAGCAACCAAGGATGTCGGCTACGGTTTCGAACCGCTGGACTACGACAACGGTATTTGCATTCCTCTGGAAGAAGAAAAGTTCAGGATCGCGCACCAGGGTGCAGTGCTGATTTGTGCTGAAGGTGGCAGCGCGGGAAAAAAGTGTGGCCTGACAGATCGCGACATCTGTTTCGGCAACAAACTGTTTGCCAATGAGTTGTACGGAAAAATCCCGTCGCGATTCATCCTTTATGTTTATCTGTCCCCAGTCTTTCGTGCATCGTTTACAGCCGCGATGACTGGAATCATCGGCGGTGTCTCCATTGCCAAGTTTGTCGAGATACCAATCCCGCTCCCACCGCTTGACGAGCAACATCGCATCGTCGTCCAAATCGATCGATTGATGGCGCGTTGCGATGCGCTGGAAAATCTGCGAAATGAACGCGAAAAGAAGCGCTTGGCCACACACGCCGCCGCGCTCTCGCAGCTGCTCGACACCACCGGCAACAGTAGCGCCGACGATGCTTGGGCCTTTATCACCCAACACTTCGGCGATCTATATTCAGTCGAAGAAAATGTCACCGAACTGCGTAAGGCCATTCTGCAGTTAGCCATATCGGGAAGGCTGACAGAATCGATAGATCCCTCGCCAGCACCGAAATCAATATCCAAGTCGTCGGATAAGCCATTTCCCATACCTGCCCATTGGAATTGGGTCCCACTTCAAGCAATATCGGATCAGTCGAGAGGAATCACATACGGAATCGTGAAGATGGAGGGGGAGCCATCTCATGGAGGGGTGTTTGCTCTTAGATGCAGCGATGTCAAATATCGCGAACTTGATTTGTCTTCCGTTCGGAGAGTCGCGCCGGAAATATCTGATCAGTATTCGCGCACCGTACTAAAGGGTGGCGAATTGCTCTTAAATATCCGTGGAACGCTTGGCGGGTGCGCTGTAGTTCCAGAGAATATTGCTGGTTACAACATCGCAAGAGAAATCGCGCTGATCCCACTAAATGACAAGGCAAATGCCGACTACATCCTAAATGTCATTAGTTCGCCTTACTTTACAGAAGCCACCAATAGCAATCTTCGCGGCATTGCATATAAGGGGCTCAATCTTGGCACGCTCTCCAATTTTTTGGTTCCCCTTCCACCAAAAAATGAGCAGATGCTGATTGTCGAAAAGGTTAATCACTTGCTGGCTCTGTGCAATGTCTTAGAGTCTCGAATTGATACTGCTTCGGGCAAACAGGCTGAATTGCTCAGCGCAGTAATGGCAAAGGTATGAAGGTGTCGGCATGCGCCTGAAATCAGTCTTTATCAGCGACTACAAGAACCTGAAGAATTTCACGCTGGGTTTCGAAGGCACGAGATTTATCGATGTGTTCGTCGGCAAGAACGGAAGTGGAAAGTCGAATCTGTTCGAGGCTCTGATGGAAATCTTTCGCCACATCTACGAGTTCGACAAGGAAAAGGGCGACCCCGGCTTCGAGTACACCGTTAAGTACGAAGTCTCAGACAAGGAAACTGAGGTCGTCTGGAAGGAGGGCAAGCTCAGCATCAACGGCAAGATGCGCTCCACCATCGGCAAGACGCAGCTGCCCGACAATGTGCTGATCTACTATTCCGGCCACAACGACACCGTGGCCGGACTGGTGGAGAATTACGAAGCGAATTTCGGCAAGCGCATCAAGAAGGCAGACTTTGATGAGAGTCGCCGCTTTATCGGGATCGGCCCGGAATACAAAGCCCTGCTGCTGGCAGTTCTGCTCATGCAAAAGCCAGACAACAAGGTACGGTTGTTTATCCAGGAGAAGCTCGGCATCGGCACTGTCGCGCCGGAAGTGCGGCTGGAGCTTCGGCGCCCAGTTTATGCCACCGATGCGCGCTACAACATCGAAGACCTTTTGGCTGATCGCTACTGGAAGCCCGAAGGGATTACCAAGGCGTTCCTGGACCGAATGTCGAACTGCATCAGCACGGCGACCAGCGGGCCGATACGTTCCGAGGGTTACTTCGCCACCGATGACCGCTATACCCTGTACTTTGATATCGCCAAAATCCAACAGGAATTTGCCGACCTGAGCACCCAGGAACTGTTCCGGCAGTTCGACAACTTGAAAATCTTAGGCATGCTTGTGGATATTTCCATCCCACTCAAGCTGGCCAGCGGTCTCGACGCGTCCATTGCCCATTTCAGCGATGGCCAGTTCCAGTCGGTATACATCTATTCGATCGTTGAGCTATTCAAAGATCGTCACTGTCTCACACTGCTCGATGAGCCAGACGCGTTTCTTCATCCCGAATGGCAGTTCGCATTCTTGCGGCAGGTAATCGAAATTACCGGCGCGGGTACCCAGAGCAACCATGTGCTGATGAGTAGCCACAGCGCATCGACGATCACCACTGCCGACGACAGTTTCATCAACCTTTTTGAATTCGACGGCGGAAAGGTGGTTGTGACCAAAGTTAGCAAGGCGGATGTAATCAAGTCACTCTCGGCGGGACTGATTGCCTTCTCCGAGGGTGAGGCGCGACTGAATATCCATCACGTATTGAGGAACACGACTGGCGCCGTTCTGTTTACCGAGGGTATAACAGATGAAATGATTCTGGAAACCGCATGGTCGAAGTTGTATCCGACTGAGAAACGCAACTTCGACATCCAGAACGCATTTAGTTGTGGATTCTTGCGCAATCTGGTCAAGGACAAGACGCTTTACCAAAATCACGCGGGGCGGAAATTTTTCGCGCTTTTTGATTTTGACGAGGCGCATAACGACTGGAAACAGCTTGGTGACGATGTCCAGACTGACCCGTGCAAATGTCTGGCAAAGAAACAAGCTGCTTATGACAGTTACGCGCTACTCCTTCCAGTGCCCGCTACTGGGACCATCAAGCAGCAAGTTATCAATCCGCACACTGGTGGAAACTACGGCAACAGGTCGCTGCTCACTATCGAATTGCTGTTCTACGGTGTCGCGGGTCTCGATAACTACTTTGTCGTTGATACAGATCGAACTGACGGGTTCATTAAATTCATCAGCGATGGGCAGAAGGTCACTTTTGCAAAAGACGTCGTTCCCACAATAGATGCCGCTCATTTCGAGGTTTTCCGACCTATATTCGACTTCATCAATTCGAAGTGTGCTGGAGGTGTCCTCGCGTGAGCACCAAACTCCCCATAAACCTCAATGACCTGCTACGGCAACGCACCGTCGAGGGCGAGCGCATCGAATACAAGACCGGGTGGAATCCGGACGCGATCATCCGCACCCTGTGCGCTTTTGCCAACGACTTCGAAAACCTCGGCGGTGGTTATGTGGTGATCGGACAGGATTGCGACGCCAACGGCCAGCCGGTGTTTCCACCCGTGGGGCTGGCCGACAACCAGCTCGACAAAATTCAACAGGAACTGCTGGCCGCTTGCCAGTTGATCCAGCCGCTGTACTTCCCGGTGTTGAGCATCGAGGAAGTCGAGGGTCGCAAGCTGATCGTGCTGTGGGCGCCCGGTGGTCAGAACCGGCCCTACAAGGCACCAGAAGCCGTCACCGCCAACAAGAAGACGTGGCGTTATTACATCCGGCGCTACAGCAGCACTGTCGAGGCCAAGGGCGAGACCGAGCAGGAGTTACTGAGCCTGGCGGCCAGGGTGCCGTTCGATGATCGATACAACCAGTCGGCACGGATCGATGATCTGTCCAAGCCGTTGATGCAGGCCTTTTTGCAGGAGGTGGGCAGCACGCTGGCACAGGATGCGCCCGGGCTGTCGGTCGAGGCCTTGGCCCGTCAGATGAATGTGGCGGGCGGACCCACCGAATCACCGTGGCCCAAGAACGTGGGCCTTCTGTTTTTCAATGAAACACCAGAGCGCTTCTTCCCCGGCGTGCAGATCGATGTGGTCTGGTTCCCCGAAGGCGCGGGCGGTGATCGCTTTGAGGAAAAGATTTTCAAGGGGCCGCTGGCACAGATGACGCGCGAGGCCTTGAGCTACATCCAGCGCAACTTCTTGCGCGAGACGGTCATCAAGCATCCCGACCGTGCCGAAGCCACGCGGGTCTGGAATTTTCCCTACGCAGCCATTGAGGAAGCCCTGGTTAACGCGGTTTATCACCGGTCTTACGAGGAACGTGAGCCCATCGAGGTGCGCATCAGCAACGAAGAGCTGGTCATCTTGAGCTTCCCAGGCCCGGATCGGTCGATTCGGCTGGAGGACTTTCAGGCTGGACGTGCGGTTAGCCGCCGCTACCGCAACCGACGGATTGGGGAGTTCCTGAAAGAACTGGAGATGACCGAAGGGCGCTCCACCGGCATCCCGAAAATTCTGAAGGAAATGGCGGCCAACGGCTCGCCCGCGCCGCTGTTTGAGACAGATGACGACCGTCTTTCGTTTGCGATCCGTTTGCCTCGGCATCCGTTGGCGCTTGTGCCTCCAGGGGACTCCCCGCAAGTCACCCCGCAAGTCACCCCGCAAGTCACCCCGCAAGTCGGAATGCTGCTGTCGCGGATAGAAGGTGAAATGACTCGGCAAGCCATTCAGGATGCTCTGGGGCTGGCCGACCGTGAACACTTTCGCAAGACCTATTTGGCACCAGCTTTAGAGCAGGGCGTCATTGAAATGACTCTGCCCGATAAACCCAATAGTCGCAGTCAACGGTACCGCCTGACCGTCCTTGGGCAGTGTTGGTTGGCGGCACAACCGGGAAACGACAAACCCTGAATCAGGGTAGGTCATCGATGGCGCGTAGATATTTATGAAATTCCATCTAAACGAAATAAATTCAATGTAGAATCCTTTTATGGGAAATACGATGATGAGGTTGCTGATGGCTCAGACGAATCAAGAAACTGTTTATGACTTGCTCGTAAGGAACATTCCGCGAGAGCTTGTCATGGGCCTCGAGGAAGCCAAGCTGGTCGGTGCTCAACGTGCCTATGCTGCAGCGCGCGGGATGGATGACGGGCACTTGCCCAGCGTGGTCGGTCAGTTGCGACACTTCCATATGAATGAGTCGTTCCATCGCGCACTTGCCGTCGCTGACGCCTCTCCTTCACCGCTTCGCGGCAATCAGATCGTCACGGGCCGGTCTGGGATCTTCACCTTGGCACGGTTCAATACCAAATATGGGGTCTGGAACAACGGGCGGCGTAGCGAAACTCGAAAACAGATGTCGCTGGCAAACGCGGCCATCGAGCCGCTGGTTCAACCCGGGCTCTTTTCAGGCTACGTGGAGCCATCCCAAGCGGTTGTATTCGTTGTGGCCTGCTTTGCAGGATCGCTGCACAGCCAACCCGACACGCCCGTCTCCATCGAAATCGCGGTCCCAGATCGCCACATGCAAGGCTGGCTTTTCCGGGAACCCATTGACGCATTCATCAAGCGCTACGATCAGAATCCGGCAGCAGGCCAGGACGATTTGGCTGTGCCGAAGCTGAAGAAGAACATTGGCAAACAACAAGACAAAGACGGAACAGGATCATGAGCAGGGGCGGTGTACA
>JACCDI010063027.1_pt1 | contig 11250 bp, 10 predicted proteins | sample 7442791 | NCBI WGS metagenome assembly JACCDI01 (sample SAMN15323434, study PRJNA562643) | freshwater metagenome | isolation source: river surface water | place: USA:Blue River Watershed | collected 2017-08-15
GGGGCGCACGACCACAATGGCACCAGCCTTATCGATTTCTCGGTCACGGAAGATATCGCGGCCATGGCCTGAGGCAAAGATTTGATTGACATCAACAAGCCCAAATGGTGTCTTGATGGGCTTGAACGCATCAGGAACATCACCAGGCTCGACTTCGGTGTAATCCTGTTGGTAAATCACCTTGGTGTCAAAGATGGCGTCGGTGTCTCCGTCATTCGGGGTGTACCTGACCCGGGGTGACTGTGGATCTTTTTGCCACCATTGCGCGAAGTCTGCGGTCAAAGTGCCTGAGGTTGCAGGCGCTGCTGCATCTGCAAAAACGTAAACACGCCAACGACCATCAGCCTCATGCAAGTGACCAAGCTGTCGCCAGCGGTTGTCAGCGCGCCGCATCACCTCGGCGGACTTGAAACGTTTACCAATCGGAAAGCCCACAGCGAGATGTTGGTGCTCAGTCCCCGCGACGATGAGGTTCTTTGGGTACTGCGTCATGAAGCCCATGGGGAACTCAATCGTTTTCTCATACCAACGCGCCAAATCTTGCGGATCATCCCATTCATCCACGGGTCGAGCCATGAGCGTGGACCACTCTTTATCAAAGTTGATCAGGTCTTGCGCAATCACGCGGCGCTCAGAAGAGTATGTATCCAACAACGATTTGGGCGCACGACCTTCCAACACTGCTGCGAGTTTCCATGAGAGGTTCCAGCCGTCTTGAATAGACACGTTCATGCCTTGACCGGCTTTGGCTGAATGTGTGTGACAGGCGTCTCCCATGATGAAAGCGCGGGGATGCTGCTGCCCAATGCGCTCCGCTGGCACGTTGTCAAACCCCGTGGTGACACGGTGTGCCACTTCGTAGACTGACCACCATGCAATGCTTTTTACATCGAGGGTGTAGGGGTGCAGGATGGCGTTGGCGCGACGGATGATTTCATCAAGACTGGTGTTGCGAATCTCGCCTGCATCGTTCTCATCGAGGTTGCCAAGATCAACATACAAACGTGAGAGGTAACCCCCTTCACGCGGGATCAGCAAGATGTTGCCAGCGTGATGCGACTGAATAGAGCACTTGACCTGAAAGTCGGGGAAGTCTGTGTTGCACAACACGTCAATCACACCCCATGCGTGCAAAGATGCATCGCCTTCCAATTTATGTCCAAGCGCGGCACGCACGTTGCTGCGTGCACCATCTCCTCCGACTAAGTATTTGGCACGCACAGTACGCACTTTGCCTGTGCGTGGACCTGCGATGTACTTGATGCGAGCAGCCACTGGATACGCATGGCTTTCGTCAATGGTCAGATCGACGAATTCAACACCGTAATCGGGAACGATTCGCCCTGGAGACTTCTTGGCACAGCCCAAGAAGTAGTCCAAAACGCGTGATTGGTTTACATAAATATGCGGAAATTCGCTGACACCGTGAGCATCATCAGGCACACGCGAAACGCGCACAATGTTCTCTGGATGCTTCTCGTCTGGCTTCCAAAAACACATTTCAACATTGCGGTAAGCCTCATCCACGATAGCGTTGGCAAAACCAAATGCCTGGAAGGTTTCCACCGAACGGGCTTGAATGCCGTCTGCTTGTCCCTGCGTCAGTCGACCTTCGCGACGCTCAATGATGCGTGCGTTGATGCTGGGAAAGTGCGACAACTGCGCAGCAACCGTCACTGCTGCAGGGCCTGTACCGACGATAAGCACATCCATTTCATCTGGGATGTCGCAAGGTCGGTTAATGCCATAGCCAGCAGCTGGTTTGATTCTGGGATCGTCTGAAACGTAACCGCGGTGGTGAAATTGCATTGAGATGTCTCCGTCATGGATGGGCCACAAGGGCTGATTTATTCTTGGGTACCCAGATTTTTTTGCAAGGTATCGAGGGCGTCATACACCTGTTGCAACTGTTTCACGCCAACCAGCTTTTCAAGTTCAAGATATTCACGTTCAATCATGGGCGCCATGCGTCGGCCCAGCTTCTTTGTTGCCGCCGTGACGGTGACAGTCACCCGTCGCTGATCGTGTGCCATTCGCTCTCGCTTGATCCAACCGGCCTCCTCCATGCGCATCAGAACACCTGCAATGCTGGGGCTGGAAATCAGACATCGTTCGCACAGCTGACGAGGCTCTAGGCCATCTTCATCCAACAGCACGCGCAGAATACGCCACTGTTGTTCAGTCACTCCGTATTGGTTAAGCACAGGGCGAAAACGACGCATCAAAGCTTCTCTTGATTGGAGTAGTAAGTGAGGCAAATTCTTGTGCCTAAGCGGGCTTTTCATGGGCGGAAATCAATGTTTGTGACTCGAACTGTAACGATTTAGAACGGCCTTGCGTGCTTGAATTTGGCTATATCGAGGGATAACACCAACAAAAAGTCTGAAGAAGATTCATTGACTCACTCACAAGTGAGTGTTCAAATCACGAATATATTAGCGAAATGCTTAATTTCAAAGAATTGACGATGTCGGATATGTTTCAACCCCCAGCTAGTGGTACGGTTTACGGTACTTTGTTGAACCATCGCGAGGCCTTGGCGGCTTTGGGCGATCAAGTTAACGCCGCCCCCTACAAAGCGCCGCCTAAGGCGCCAATTTTGTACATCAAACCGCGTAACACTTGGGCCAAAAATAGTGACGCCGTCACGGTGCCATCCGATACACAGGAGCTCCAAATAGGTGCCACATTAGGCTTGGTGATTGGGAAAACAGCATGCAATGTGCGCGTTGAGCAAGCATTGGACTATGTTGCCGGCTACGTGGTTCTCAACGACATCAGCGTGCCACATGATTCTTTTTATCGCCCATCCATGCGCTTCAAGTGCCGTGATGGTTCTTGCCCAATGGGTGCCTATGTGGCGCGTGATGCGATAGCCAATCCTGATGCGCTAGCAGTGACGGTGGCAATCGATGGCATCGTGGTGCAACGCACCGACACTGGCAATCGCATTCGATCTGTGGCGCAGTTGTTGACCGATGTGACTGAATTTATGACCTTGCATCCAGGCGATGTCCTCAGTATTGGCGTGTCTGCCCATGCACCACTCGCACGTGCAGGACAGCGCGTGACCATCACGATCGATGGTGTGGGTCAATTAGAGAATGTATTGGTAGCAGAGGAGTTGGTATGAAGCGCGCAAAAGTAGCCTACGGCGGCGCCATTCATGACGCCTTTGAGCACCCCGCAGGTTTGAAGCTAGCCGATGGTCGCGTGGTAACAGAAGATGCCGTGGTCTGGCTACCTCCCTTTGAGGTGGGCACCATCATTGCTTTGGGTTTGAACTACGCCGATCATGTGAAGGAACTCTCCAAGGAGTTGACTGTCACCACCAAAGACGAACCCCTCGCTTTTCTAAAAGGCCGTAGCTCGTTGATTGGTCACCGCGCGCAAACGCGTCGTCCTGAAGGGGTGAGCTTCATGCACTACGAATGCGAGTTAGCTGTGGTGATGGGTCGCACTGCCAAAAACATCAAACGCGACAACGCCATGCAGTACGTGGCGGGCTACACAGTGGCCAACGACTATGCCATCCGCGACTATCTAGAAAACTATTACCGTCCCAATCTGCGTGTCAAAAACCGTGATGGTGGTACGGTGCTAGGCCCTTGGTTGGTGGATGCTTCGGATGTACCTGATCCACACGCTTTGGCGTTAAGAACCCGAGTGAATGGCGTCGTGACGCAGCAAGGAAACACCAGCGATTTGATTACAGATATTCCAGCGTTGATTGAATACTTGAGTGGGTTCATGACCCTCCATGCCGGAGACGTGATCTTGACAGGCACGCCTGATGGCGTAGTCAATGTCAATGTCGGCGATGAGGTGGTCACCGAGATTGACGGCATTGGCCGACTGGTCAACACCATCGTGGCAGATGCCACGTTTGATCGTTGATCTATTTTGACAATTTGAATGAAGGAAAGCATATGCGCATCGAGCATTTGATCAACGGCAAATCAGTCGCCGGCAAGGACTACTTTGAAACGGTCAATCCTGCGACACAAGAGGTGTTGGCCGAAGTGGCCAGCGGCACAGCCATAGAAGTCAACACGGCGGTACAAGCCGCCAAGGATGCATTCCCTGCATGGGCGGCACGCCCTGCCACAGAGCGCGCGAAGGTCATGCGCAACTTGGGCGACTTGATCGCCAAGCATGTGCCAGAGATTGCTCAAGCGGAAACCAAAGATACCGGCCAAACCATCAGCCAAACAGGTAAGCAGTTGGTGCCGCGTGCAGCCGACAACTTTTACTACTTTGCAGAAATGTGTACGCGCGTAGATGGCCACACCTACCCGACGCCCACCCATTTGAACTACACCTTGTTCCACCCAGTAGGTGTGTGCGCCTTGATTTCACCTTGGAATGTGCCATTCATGACGTCCACTTGGAAGGTGGCGCCGTGTCTTGCATTTGGCAACACGGCTGTGCTGAAAATGAGCGAACTCTCACCCTTGACCGCTGCTCGTTTGGGTGAGTTGGCGCTAGAGGCAGGCGTACCTGCTGGTGTGTTGAACATCGTCCACGGTTACGGCAAAGAAGCGGGTGAGCCTTTGTGTGCACACCCCGATGTTCGCGCGATTTCCTTCACTGGTTCTACCGTCACAGGCAACCGCATTGTGCAAACCGCAGGCTTGAAGAAGTTCAGCATGGAGCTGGGGGGCAAATCACCGTTTGTGATTTTTGAAGACGCAGACTTAGACCGTGCGCTGGATGCAGCCATCTTCATGATCTTTAGCAACAACGGCGAACGTTGCACAGCAGGCAGCCGTATCTTGGTGCAAAAAAGCATTTACGCCGATTTCGCAGCCAAGTTTACTGAGCGTGCCAAACGCATTGTGGTGGGCGACCCCTTGGATGACAAAACCCTCATTGGCCCAATGATCAGTCAAGCTCATTTGGCCAAGGTGCGCAGCTACATCGAGTTGGGCACCCAAGAAGGCGCTTCCATCTTGTGTGGCGGTTTAAACGCGCCAGACTTGCCAGCACATTTACAAAAAGGCAACTTCGTGCGCCCCACCGTGTTTGCCGATGTGGACAACCGCATGCGCATTGCCCAAGAAGAAATCTTCGGCCCCGTGGCGTGTCTGATTCCGTTCACTGACGAAGCCGATGCCATTCGCCAAGCCAACGACATCGAATACGGCTTATCCAGCTATGTTTGGACCGAAAACCTAGGCAAGGCCCACCGAGTAGCGGCCGCTATTGAAGCTGGCATGTGCTTTGTCAATAGTCAAAACGTGCGTGATTTGCGCCAGCCATTCGGCGGCACCAAAGCCAGCGGCACAGGACGTGAAGGCGGCACTTGGAGTTACGAAGTATTTCTTGAGCCAAAAAACATTGCCGTATCAATGGGCTCGCACCATATTCCACATTGGGGTGTGTGAACATCAACGCCTACAGCAAAAGCTAGGAGACAAAATGGGAAAACTCGACAACAGAGGGAGTGCTCGCCATGGGTAAGCTCGCATTGGCTGCCAAAATCACCCACGTGCCCAGCATGTATCTCAGTGAATTGCCGGGGCCTCGCTTTGGCTCGCGACAAGATGCGATTGATGGCCATAAAGAAATCAGTCGCCGTTGCCGCGAATTAGGGGTAGACACCTTGGTGGTGTTTGACACCCATTGGCTGGTCAATGCCAACTATCACATCAACTGTGGTCCGCATTTCAAAGGCACCTACACCAGCAATGAGTTGCCGCACTTCATCAGCAACATGCGCTATGAGTCTGCGGGCAACCCAGAACTCGGCCACATCTTGGCCAAAACGTGCAACGCCTTTGGCGTGGAAACCTTGGCACACGATGCCACCACGCTACAGCCTGAGTACGGCACCTTGGTACCGCTGCGCTACATGAACGATGACCAACACTTCAAAGTCATTTCGGTCTCGGCCTTGTGCACCTCGCACTACTTGAACGACAGTGCACGTTTGGGTTGGGCCATGCGTGAAGCTGTGGAAAAACACTATGACGGGACGGTAGCCTTTTTGGCCAGCGGTTCGCTTTCACACCGTTTTGCACAAAACGGTTTGGCACCTGAATTTGCATTCAAAGTATGGAGCCCATTTCTCGAACACTTGGACGCACACGTGCTGGAGATGTGGCACAAACGTGAGTGGGCCGACTTTTGTGACATGCTGCCTGAATACGCCGCCAAAGGACACGGCGAGGGCTTCATGCACGACACAGCGATGTTGTTGGGTGCATTAGGCTGGGGTGGCTACGATGGTGGGGTGGACATCGTCACGCCTTACTTCGGCGCTTCAGGCACAGGCCAACTCAATGCGGTGTTCGAAGTAACGCCGCAAGATGGTCAACACATTCCTGCAGCTGTGGCGAGCCAAGCGCAGGGTTACAAAGTTGCAACTCGGTTGTAAGACATGCCTCATCTCGTGATTCTCTACACCGGCCAACTCGACCAAGTGGTCAACATGACCTCGTTGTGTCGACAGCTCGCCGACGCCATGCTTACCGTCAAAGATGAGTCGGGTAAGCAAGTTTTCCCTACCGGCGGCACACGCGTGCTGGCTTACCCTGCGGCGCACTATGCGGTTGCCGATGGTGGTGCCACAGGTATTGCTGCAGGCGGTGACGGCGACTACGCCTTTGCGTATCTGAACTTGCGCATAGGCCGTGGTCGCACAGATGCCACACACAAACTGGCAGGCGAAACCTTACTTGCTGTGACTAACGCATTTTTTGCTCCACTCATGGCCACCAAGCACATGGGTGTCACCCTACAAATTGATGTGGGCCAAGAAGTGTTTGATGCCAAACACAGCAGCCTCCATCCCATCTTCAACAAGGCATAAGCATGTCGGTATTCACAGAAGAACAAATTCAAGCCTTGGCCGCTGAGCTGAACACGGCTCAAAAGACCCGCACACAACTCGAGCATTTTTCTAAGCGTTTTCCTGGCATGACCATCGAAGACGGCTACCGCATCAACCGTGCGTGGATGGCTTTGAAATATGCAGAGGGCCGCACTGTGATTGGCCACAAAATTGGCTTGACCAGCCGTGCTATGCAGCAATCCAGCCAAATTGATGAGCCCGATTACGGAACTTTGCTCGATGACATGCTGTTCACTTGCACCCCTGGGCAAGTGCTGGACATTCCATTCACCAAGTTCATCGCGCCGCGCGTCGAAGTAGAGCTGGCGTTCATCCTGAAAAAAGAATTGCGCGGCCCCAACGTCACGCTAGAGGAGGTGCTAGACGCGACCGAGTACGTCACGCCCGCAATTGAAATCATCGATTCACGAATCGAACAATTCGACCGTCACACCAAAGTCATGCGCAAGGTGTTTGACACCATCAGCGACAACGCAGCGAATGGCGGCATTGTGTTGGGCGCTAACAAGGTCGATGCAAAAACCACCAACCTGCCATGGTGCGGTGCCATTCTTCGTCAAAACGGCGTAGTGGAAGAAACCGGCTTGGCTGCAGGTGTACAAGGCCACCCAGCCATTGGCATTGCATGGTTAGCGAACAAACTCGCACCTTGGGGTGAGCACTTGGCGGCAGGTGAAATCGTGTTGGCAGGCTCATTCACCAAGCCAGCGCCCGCCAAAGTAGACGATGTGTTTGAGGCCGACTACGGCCCGCTTGGTTGTTTGAAATTTAGATTTGTTTGAGAGGCCACACATGACAGACGCTTTCATTCGTCCTCAACGCTACAGCGCAACCGAATGGCAAGCACGGGTTCAGTTAGCCGCGTGCTACCGAATTTTTGCGCACTTGGGTTGGTCTGAACTGATCTACAACCACATCTCATTGCGTGTGCCTGACGAAGAAGGCCACTTCTTGATCAATCCATTTGGTTTGCACTACACCGAGGTAACGGCATCAAACTTGGTGAAGGTGGACATTCAGGGCAACATCATTGGCCATAGCGATTGGGCCATCAACCCAGCAGGCTTTACATTCCATGGCGCCATTCACGCCACTTTGCCTCATGCGCATTGCGTGATGCACATCCACTCCACACCGACGATGGCGGTGTGTTGTTTGCAAGACGGTCTGTCGTACACCAACTTTTATGCCGCCCAACTTTGGGGGCAAGTTGCATATCATGACTTTGAGGGCATCACGGTACACGCCGAAGAAGGCGCACGCATTTTGGCCAGCTCGGAGGGCAAGCCTGTGCTGTTCTTGCGCAATCATGGTCCCGTGGTGATTGGCGCCTCGTTGCCGCAAGCGTTCAATTTGATGTGGTTGGTGCAACGTGCATGTGAAGTGCAAATAACCAGTCAAGCTTTGGGGGCCTTGCAACCCATCACAGAGAAAGCCTTAGAAGCCTGCGTGCGCGACTCACTCAACTTCAACCCCAAGTTCGGTGCAGGTGAAGATTCGTTTGCAGCCATGCAACGTTTGATCGACCGCATTGACCCCAGCTACAGGGCTTAACAGCGTGACGGATGCCGTGATGAAAATTGCTGTGGTTGGCCTAGGTGCCGTGGGTGGTGCATTTGCCGGTTTATTGGGCACATTACCGTCATCTAAAAACATACAACTGTCTGCCATCGCTCGAGGCAAGGCTTTGACGGCACTCCAAACGCAGGGCTTGGTGTGGACAGATGCATCCGGTCAAGCTCGTCATGTCGCGTTGACAGCCAGCGATGACCCGGCTGATCTAGGCCCACAGGAGGTGGTCATCGTGGCGGTGAAAGGGCCTTCGCTCGCTGACGTGGCACCGACGATCCAAAAATTGTTGACACCGCACACGGTGGTGCTGGTAGCGATGAATGGTGTTCCTTGGTGGTTTTTTGATGGCCTGGGTGGGGCATGCGATGGTTTGAAGTTATCTGTGCTCGATCCTCAAGGAATGATTGCCAAGTGCATTCCCACATCACAGGTATTGGGTTGTGTGGTGCATTTCTCTGCACAGTCACCCTGCGCAGGCGTGGTGCAAAACATGAAAGGCAACCAGCTCATCATTGGCGAACCTGCGGGCGGTGTTTCAGCGCGCGCGCAAGCCTTGGCTGATTGCCTCAGCGCTGCGGGCTTTGATGTCAAGGTGTCGTCGCGTATTCAGCAGGACATATGGTTCAAGCTGTGGGGCAACATGACCATGAACCCCGTCTCCGCTTTGACGGGGGCGCCATGTGATCAGATCTTGGACGACGATTTGGTGCGCTCATTTTGCAGTGCTGTCATGCTTGAAGCTCAAGCTATCGGCGCACGCATTGGATGCGACATTGCGCAAGCACCAGAAGACCGGCACGCCGTGACCCGCAAGCTGGGCTCTTTCAAAACCTCGATGTTGCAGGACGTTGAGCATGATCGGCAGATCGAACTCGACACGCTACTGGGCGCAGTTCGTGCAATAGGTCAGCACCTGCAAATGCCCACCCCTTCCATAGATGCCTTGTATGGCCTCACACGATTGATGGCCCGCACGCGCGGGCTCTACCCTAAGGATGTTGCATGAAAATACCAACCAACCAATTTTTGGCCGCCATTCGCCAAGGCCAAACACAAATCGGCTGCTGGGTCGGTCTGGCAGATGCCAACGTGGCGGAGGCGTTGGCAGGCTGTGGTTTCGATTGGTTGCTGCTTGACGGCGAGCATGCCCCTAACGATGTGCGTACCGTACTGGAACAACTTCGTGCATTGGCCCCTTATGCGGTGTCGCCTATCGTGCGACCTGTGCAAGGGGATGTGGCATTGATCAAACAATACCTCGACGTGGGTGCACAAACTTTGCTGGTGCCGATGGTAGACACGCCAGAGCATGCCGCCCTACTGGTGAAGGCCATGCGGTATCCGCCAGAGGGCATTCGTGGCGTAGGTGCGGCCTTGGCCAGAGCATCACGCTGGAACCAAGTGGAAAACTATTTGAACCTAGCCAACGAACAAATGTGTTTGCTGGTGCAAGCGGAAACACCGTTGGCCATCAAGAACGTCGAAGCGATTGCCAAGACTGAAGGTGTGGATGGCGTGTTTTTTGGGCCCGCTGATTTATCGGCGTCTATGGGTTTTCGCGGCCAGCCTTCGCACCCCGAAGTGCAAAAAACCATCGTCGATGCCATTGCCAAAGTGCGAGCCGCTGGCAAGGCAGCTGGCATTTTGGTGACCGATCAAAAATTGGCCAACGATTACCTTGCGCATGGAGCCAACTTTGTGGCGGTGGGTGTGGACACCACACTCTTGGTCAAAGCCGCGACAGCGCTTGCGCACAGCTTTAAACAACCTATTGCGCCAGCGCAAGCCGATGGCAAGCTTGGCACATCGGGTGGCTACTGATCAGTGGAACTCTTCGGTATCCACTTCGGACGCATTGAGCGCGTTGTAGCGAGGCCCTGTAACGGTCTGTTGGTTGATCAACGCTTCTAAGCGCTGCATCTGCTCTTGCGACAAGGCCACATCGACTGCGGCCATGTTTTCCTCGAGGTGATGAATGTTTTGCGTACCAGGAATTGGGATGAGCTTGCTGTCTTTGTGCAGCAACCAAGCCAAGGCCAGTTGCGCAGGCGTACAACCCGCCTCGCGCGCAATATTTTGGTACGCATCGAGCAAAGGCAAATTCGCTGCATAGGTATCTGCGCTAAAACGCGGCATAGCGCGGCGAATGTCATTAGCAGCCAATGTACCCACATCACGCAACTCACCACACAAAAACCCACGCGCCACGGGGCTGAAAGCCACAAAAGTAGCGCCCAACTCTTCACAGGCCTTGAGCACAGCGATTTCAGGATTACGTGTCCACAGCGAGTATTCGGTTTGTACCGCAGCAATTGGGTGCACGGCATGTGCTTTGCGTAGCGTCGTTGCAGACACTTCACTCAAGCCAATTTCACGGATCTTGCCTGCACGAACGAGATCGCTCAGGGCACCCACGCTGTCTTCGATAGGGACTTGTTTATCCCAACGGTGCAAGTAGTACAGGTCGATCACATCGGTGCCCAAACGCGACAAGCTGTCTTCACAGTTTTTGCGCAAAGTCTCAGGACGACCATCAATCACGCGCTTCACACCATCGGGGAACGAAACACCTGCCATGCCGCCTTTGCTGCATAAGATGATTTGTTGGCGATGCGCTTTGAGTGCCCGCCCAACCAACAATTCGTTGGTGCCAAAACCATACAAGGCTGCCGTGTCAAACATCGTCACGCCGAGGTCTATGGCGCGATGAATGAGTGATTCGCCCACTTCTGGCGCAGGTGGCGCGCCATAAGCGTGGCTAAGATTCATGCAGCCGAGGCCAATGGCTGAAACTTGGTAGGGGCCGAGTTGACGTTGTTTCA
>JACCDI010875531.1_pt1 | contig 11248 bp, 9 predicted proteins | sample 7442791 | NCBI WGS metagenome assembly JACCDI01 (sample SAMN15323434, study PRJNA562643) | freshwater metagenome | isolation source: river surface water | place: USA:Blue River Watershed | collected 2017-08-15
AATGATTGCATGTTGTTGTGCCTACCTTTTCGTCTGCTATTGTTGTGTTTTGCTTTTGTTTTTTTGTCGTGGTCATGATCATCCTCCTCATCACTGTTGATACCACTGCAACTGCCGCTATCACTTTCATCTGAATCAAAAGCTGCAGAAATGCTTCTATTTCTGGGAAAACAGCACCATCCCTTCACCAACCCTTCCTCCCCACAACTGTAAAACATTCCCTCCACTCCATTCCCAAAAACCACCCCACTGACAACCCTCGAATGCGCCTCAAGACTCTTCACCATCCTCCGATTCTGCAAATCCCAAATCCTCAACGTCCCATCCACCCCGCCGCTCACAACGGGACACAAATTCGTGCGGCACACTCCGAGAACATTTACCGCATCGACGTGGCCCGGCGTCAGCTCCCCGACGAAGGGATTGGCAAACATGCGATCCAGCTTGGCAGCCGTGACGGCGCGGGTGTACTCGCGGGCGCGGGGGAGAGGATGGGAGGCTGGGTCGAGGTTCCGGTGTGTTTGGCGGAGGTCGTGGATGGAAGTTCGCTGGGTGGTGGAGCTTGGGCGGCTGAGAGCTTTGACTTTCATGGTGGATAATATATTTTTTCGGGAATTGCGAGCGTAGGTGAGTTTTGTAGAAGGGAATTCCCACCGGGATGTCGCCTTGTTTTACGCCTGGTGGAACCAATTCGACAGTGAGGAGCGGTGTCGAGGAGACGGTGTCGGCTTTCGACGTCTCGAGACAAGGGGACAACTAGTTCGGGGAGGGGGATTTATTATTATTTATATCCTCCAAAATATTTTTAAAAATCAAGGTGACGAGCCAGACTCACTTTTTTGGTGGACAACAAGCGTGCAGACAGACGAAGGACTGTTTAACCCTCTTAAAGATCTCAACATTTGCCACATGACAGATGACAGCAATTTTTCAAAATTCAACCATGAAAAATATAGGGAGAAAGACTTACTTGTACAAAACTTGAATTTAATTCATCCCTTGATTGTACTAAAAGAGTCCCTAAATTCCTGCATTGATTTGACAGAATTAAACAGCAGATAATTAAAAGGTGTTTTACCCTAGATGACTGTTATGCCCAGTTGTGCCTCACCTTTATGAATTTCCATGCTTCCCATAATATATTTACTAAATCATACATCAAGTGCATGTGTCAAGCACATGCCACTTCTATCCTTTTTGTATCTTTACTATCATGTCACTCTGTGTTGCCTTGGCAATGCAGTTTAGTTCTATACCCATGAACTCATGATTCTAAAAGAATAAATATTATAATAATTCAAAAATGTATAAATCACTAGTAATTACTAAATCCTACAAGAGAATATCCAGTTAAAAATATCAACCACAACAAACTTTGGATATGGTACATTGCCATTTTCAACAAATATTCCATGAGTAAACATATTTCAGAACCATCATCCATGCTGCTGGGCAAGCCAGAGGTTCTCCTCAGATTACCCCATCCACCCCCCTGCCTCTACCTCAACTACTCCACAACTTTTTGAATGCCTTGTGTTTTGACCATTGTGTTGCTTTTTCACCTTCTAAAAATAAAATAACCTCTTATGTTTGTCTAATGCATCAACCATCATGACTCATGAACAGCCTGTCAAACTTTATGACTAATCATTTTTCACACTAGACACTATCCCTTTATATTCAATCAACAATGACAGAAATCTGCTATCATGTTCAGTTTTACTACTACATTGGAATAACATGATGCTCAGTCTCAAATTTTTGATTTATGGTTACCAACAATTAATATTTTGAATATTTCTTTTCTTATTCCTTTTTTCGTGTCAACAACACACCCTTCTACTCTCACCCATAATGACTATGGCAAACAACTTTGCTTCCAGTCCATTACAGGACATTGTTTTTATATTTTTCATGTTGCTTTTTTATGCAAATAATGCAAATAAAAATAGACTTGCAAGGTTTTTGATTTGACAATGATGTGGTCTCACATTCAAAATATATTGCATCATTGACAATGTCAACTCACAGTCACAAATGCACAGCCTTTTTCTGCTTACATCTGCCACAAAAACTATACCACAAAAGGACCAGTTTTCTTGTGTGATATAAAAGATCTTCATGATTGCCAAGAGGGAAATCAGCGTTTATGCCAATGATATCTATTGTGTCTGTCTATTTTCTGTTTACAATGATGTTGTAATAAACAGCAATATAAATATTATCTTACAACCCACATCTCTACAAAGGACCCTTGTAATCACATTGCCATCTGCTTGGGGCAATTTCCTTGCCTGTACCACATAAATTACCAAAAGTCAGGGTTGTATGAGATTCCTATAGACTGCTCTCTTTTGAATTATGACAGGTTTCTTTTTTGCACACCTTGTCATGAAGGGGGGCACACAATTGTAATCCTACACAATGACACTATGTATCTTTGTGTTAATTACAGAGAGGGAGAATGCTATGTCCATTTGGGCCTTGCCTAGATTCCCAGGACTCCTTCTTGGGGATTCAAATGACTTGCATACGTTTAGAGTGTCATGAGCGCATATCAAGCATGTGCCCAATCAATCCTTTTCATGTCCATACTGTCTCATCACAATATGGTTCCTTGATATTCCAGTTAAGTTCTATACTCATAGTCTCAAAATCAAAAAGAACTATTATTATTATAACTCAAAGATGGTGATGTAACTGACTTAAATCAGAAAAAAGTAATTTTACTGGCCACCAAAACAAAGGGGATACATGCAAAAGAACAATGTTGTCAACCAACAATTGAACTAAACCTTGCTTGACAATACTGGCTGGACACATAGATATTAGAACTGTAGCTGTCTTGTGTCTGTGTGTCAATGCAACACACAAACCTGCAACTTGTCATCATGGCACTTTTGGAGGTAGAATCAAGTTGTTAGTACATGAATAAGTATCAAAGGGAGCCTAAAATAGATACAAATGCCTTCCTTTTTAGTCTCTTGTTACTGACACTTTTTGCAACATGCCTAGATCTATACACAGCCCATGGATGAGTAGAAGTGTTCAGGCTTGGTTGCAGGGGAAAACAAAATTTTTCCCAAAGAATATAATCCTCACTGGCTCTAAGAGAAATGATGGAGCACATAGTACATAGTATTGACTTTATTGTCATTGTTAGGTCCTTATATAGTTCCCATTACCATGATGATATTTGTGTTGAATTCAACTCTCATGCTAGTACTGGTGTAATACAATCACTAAAGATACACATCTATTTTTGACTATGACTAACGCTAGGCAAATGGATATCACTACTATAGTTGTTATGTTCATGTAGAAATATCTCTAAAGAGGGGTTGTTTTGGTTATTTCCCAAGCTATTCAATTCCAACTATCATGACAACCATTTTTTAATCCAATACTTGATAAACAACAATAAATAATACCCAACAATTTCTCATTGAGTGATCCACAGGTGGATGACCACTAGGTTATCATCCATTCAGCTATCAACAATATCTTTCAAATGGGTAAAGTCCTTTGGCTCCAGGGTGTCTCCAGCTACTTCCCTGTGTAATATGCTATACTCACTAATTACAAGGATGAATCTATTGATTGATTCCATATATGCACTTGAATCTCAGATTTCCTGTTGTTTTTCTTGTGCAATTTTTCACCAATGTTGTAAGAGTAATAGGGAGATATTGTTATGAATATCAGTACTGTCAAATATGGTACATGTGGTAAAATTGTCATATTTGATTACTTCACCCCTGCAGCTTTGTTCTTGTTCAGATTTTGTTGGTCAGCTTCTCATTTAATCCAAAACAATCAAACCAGAATGACAAAAACTGATCTTAGCTAAGAGAGGGACTATCATGTGAATGAATTTGTAATGATATAAAAATGGAAGGTAAACAGTATGTTGTTGGCCATAAACAAGATGCAAATGCAAACATTTTTGAGCTCAAAACAACACCTTTTTGTGTGCATGACATAAGAGTTCCTGAGTGGCAAGGTGACATAACTTACAGCAAATATCAATACACAGGTCATGAATGTCTAGTGCAATGTAGATGGTAATGATTTCTGCTATTGAGAGCTTCATGGATGTACAGAAAGACCCCATTGTCATAACCCTTGAGGAATAAATTATTACTTATCAGGTTTGCCCAAATGACAGCTATAGAGTGGCACATATGATACATTTGGATAGGCATACTTTTAGAGAAAACCACTGTCCTACCTGAGGAATTTCATCAAGGACAAATTGCTGATTATTCTTTTGTTATTGACATTTGCCACAATCAGGAATTCAACTGGTGATGTATTTTGGAAATTCAATACAAATTTATCTCTTTCAATGTGGATAAGTGATATTTGATCTGGCCTAGAGAATATATTTTTGTTTAAATTTATGTAAGGGGGCAAATATGCATCCATGATTATCCAGATTTACTACTGATATCACTAGGCAAGAACTTCCAATGGAAGTTTGGAGCAAAAAGCAAACTGGACATATACCTGGAAGTTACGCTGAGACTTATATAATTTGAGAATGGTGTTTGGGAAAAGGGTCTAATCTCATTTGAATGTATCCAGTAGGCTATATGGATCTGTAAATAGTACATAGCAGGTAACTTACCAATGTTTATGTGTGAATTAATTTTGATCCTAATTCATTCCCTAGGTACTTTTGATCAGAGATTGATCCATTTTCTGAAGTTGAGCATGAATGATAAAAGAGAATTGCATCATAGATTCCAAAGCAGTATTTGGGTGGAAATAGCGCTGGGGCAGTGAGCAAAAAAGAAATTACCACTGACTTGTGGATGTCATTTTTGTACAAAGTATCACCATATCAAGTTACTCAGAGACTGCTCTGAATATGTGGAAGTGAGTATGTGTGACAAGCTATCATTAGTTGATATTTTAGGGTTGGGTGGTGACATAACTGGTGATGGGTGCAATGCAAAGGTGATACACCTTTTATCTCAACCTGGTTTATGTAAGAGAGGTCAATTAATTTTTATGAAATCTTCAGCCTCTGCAAAGTTTCTTTTGGGTACTGTTGAGAAATATGACTACCAAAGAAATAAACATGACCATTTCTGGTAATAAATGTTCTTATAGACAATATATGAGCAGATTCATTTTTGTCAAGAAATTTGGAACTCAGACAGCAACCTCAAATTGTTTTGTAACAACATCAATAGGTATTATCTGTTCAAGAGCAAAAATTTCCATCAGCAATATTTTTCAATGTCATGAAGGTCAAATTTTGGTGTTGGTGTCATTGAACATATATTAAGAGATGTAAAACTAAGAAACTTGTCAAGTCATTTTACCACTTGACAATATGTAATGAACGTCTAGCCCTGTAAAAGCTTTATTGAGACTCAGACCTAGGTTGAGGGTCAAAAATACATCAACCTTCCTAAGAGGTGCCAGTTTTTTTCTGATGGTATACCTCCTCATGGGATGCTTTTTCTTTGAAGGTTCTGCATTAGGTGACAACTGAATAGGGACACTTACAGAGAAGATACTCACCAGTAATAGAAGGAGAGGTGGATTCTATTGAGTTGACTGTCTAACAATGGGCTCATGTTGAGCACCATTAGGAGTGTTTTGACATTCCATAATATCCATTCTTATGATACATCTACAAAATTATAATCTATGTAAAATGTCCACACGTTACTGTATCACCTTACACTGCAATTGACACAAAATACACCAAATTAATTTTGTGTTGAATTCAAACTTGTCCCATGATCAATTGAAATTTGATTTTCTTTTTGAGAGGTCTGTTATGCCCACAAACAAATTATTTTTTGTTGTGCACAGGGAGAATGTCTTATTGAAGAAATTTTTGAAAAAGGATTTCTGTTGATACTATATGAATATTCAATGTGGGATCTATGTGCAAAAAACTTTGGATAAACCATCTTTTGGAAATTTACCATTACTTATTTGCCAACCTTTATGGTAGAATGAAAAATGAAAATAGACGGACAAAACCTCGAAAAATAATTACATGCTTGTTTGTTTGTCTATTTGAGAACCTGATTTCAGAGTCTACTTTCTATTAGTATCCTTTGATGCAACACTCCACCAAAGTTGGCCACTTATAGATACAAAATTGGTGGTGTTAGGTCAGGTCAAACTAAATTATTTCCATTTGAAATGGTTAGGAATTACAAAAATAGACGATAAACTCATCTATTTTGAAAATTGAAGGCAGACAAAGGTCATGCTGAATGGACTATCAACAAATGACTTGAATGCACACACAGAAGTGAGATGTTCATTGTCCTGTCACATTAGATCATACATCAGAATCTCTCCACCAACACAACCTCAAAAATTCTGAGAGTTGATTCCATTAGATTGATTCATTTCTTCAGGGCTTTAGTTTTTTGTTTTCCCACACAGCCTCCCTGGGAGCACTGAGCCTTTTGGGGAGGCTGAAATCTCTCTTCGAATATGTTGGAACCGCTGCCTTAAGGACATCGTTGGTATGCTTCCACAAGATACTACTTTCTTTCACGATGCCAAATTGCATTCTGTGTTAGTACTTCGCAGAATATTGTACGCATGAGCCGGATCAAGCATGACGAACGTGTCCTGAAAATAAAGTCGTGATGTGTGCATTCTCATTTTTTTGCAAAAAGTAGGTAGATAATTACCTCTGCATGTCGAAATAAAAAAATGGATAATGTACAATACAGCTCACAGGATGCTAACAACAAAAATCTTACATCATTGGTACAATGGCACCCAAACGGATGAAAACAATTAAAATGTTTTATAATGGGAGCAATATTGAATCATGGATGCCTTATAAGCGAGCCTCTGAAGAAACCAGCAAATTGGGTATTATAAGATGGATCTACGGCAGAACAAGCAATCGTCCTGCAATGGATTTATGCAGTCTCCCATGGCGACCGACCTGATAAAATTTTTATTATTTCTCATTGGAATCTCAATAGGCACGTGGGTTCGTTCTGTGGTATACTTGCTCCAGCTCGATCAACAAGATGTGAGGGGGGTGCTGCCTAATGATTGGTACGCCGAACGAAATTCATCTTTTACCCCAATTACAAAATCAAGCCGGAACGTGCACGTTGTTTTTTCCACAGATTGCTCGGGCTACCAACACTGGCAATCAATATTCCTGTTTTACTCACTTCGACGGTCTGGCCATATGGGTCCAGTAACAAGAGTAGTCTCGGGCTGCAAATCTAGCGAAGAAAATGCGATACGACAGGAATATGAAGCAATGACCAACGAAACAATATCAAAACAGTTACGTCTCCATTTTACTCCTTCATTCGCTCTTCCTGGGAAAAACTACAAATACAGCAACAAACCCGGTGGATTACATCATTGGATCACTCACACCAAAAGCATCAAAGAATCAGCTATTGCATTGATCGATCCAGATATGGTTCTTTTAAGACCGATCGTACCAGGGCTGGGAGGAGGCATGCGAAGAGTGCCAACGGTATCCAATCCACATTTGGTTGAGTATATTGATCAAAACAACAAAGTTCAACTATTGCGACAAAGCAATTTACCAGAACTACCCCCTTTTTTAGTGATTTCACCGGGGGTGGCAGCAGGTCAGCATTTTGGAATTGGAGGGCTGTGGGCATCTGCTGGTACCAAAAATGCAAGAAAAGATTTTAAAGACTTCAATCTCACTGCTGTTTGTGGTCCACACTCTCCATGCTTGAATAAAGAAAGCAAAGGGAAAAGTACTCACCGGACGACCCGTGAAGAAGCTGATAATTATTTCGCTGTGGGTCCAGTTTACATTGCATCTACATCTGATTGGAAATCTCTGATTCTTCCCAAATGGACAGAATTCATGCCTCGTGTTCATGCTCAATACCCGAAACTGTTAGGTGAGAAGAATCAAAAAACTCTTTTCGCCGTGTGTGTTCGTTTCCGTTCTTAATTCATAATTGATTACTCTATTGTTTCACAATGTTGCGATTCAATCAGCGGAGATGTACGCGTTTACCATGGCAGCGGCGGACACTCAATTAAAATTTGCCCTCTCATCAAGCTACATGATAAGTGATGCATCAACAATGTCGACGACCGAGAGTTGGCATTGGATTGATGATTATCATACTGTTAGTAATGCAATGAGTCAAAGCACTTCTTCTTTACGCAATGTTTGCGAAGGTGCGTCATACAACTCTCTGCCCACAGAAACGTTACGTCGGCTTGAAAATTATGGATACGGTAGGTATAATACTAATGGCAGGAAAAATAACAGTGCAGGTGCGCTTCCCATAACATTGCATTATTGCCAACGCTACACTTTCGCCAATCATACATTTGCAAAACGGAAAATACCGCACGACTTCTTTCGCTGCAACGGAGAACCAATGAAGCTCGATGTTGACAAAATAATGCAAGAATTGGACGTATTGGAAAGAAAGAAGAACGTGTCAGAATTTCGTAAAACGGTTGATTCTAGGAATGCGTTCATGTTGTGTCATTTGGTTCCATTATTAAATACTGCACTGGAAGAATATCAGTCAGTTGTATGCAGGTAATCACCGCATTCAATCATTTCATAATGAAACTAAATATTTTAAAATATCGTGATTATCTTTAATTTAAGTTTTGACGAAAAATGTTCTATCAAGCTTTAGCTATGCACTCAAATGCACCAGTGCCGTGGCGAATGGGACGACCCACAACTATATTTGCACTAGGACTCATCATGGGATCATGACGCTTATGCAAAGCCGCATCCACCATGAACACAGAAGTAGACTCAAAACTCATCTGAAGGAACGTAGAACTGATATCCGCCATACCAGTCCGGTTCATCGGTTTGAAGTCCCCATCATAAGTCATGAAGTCAGCGATAAGTGACAAGTGCCTTGGATCTACAGAAATACCATAAACAGCAAACACTCCTCTTATTTGATCCGCAATGCTCATTCTCGCGGCCTCTACTCCATAAGCGCATCGGATACCCCAAATGTGGTTCGAGACCAGTTTGTTGTGATCCACAATATCCTTATCGAGTCTCCAGATCTCTTCAAAATTACATCCTGCCGTTTGAAGGCATCGACCGCGACCTTCTTCATTGTTGATAAAGCCCTCACTTATGTTAGGCCGAGCTCTGACTATTGTGTCTTCCGCTGCTCGTTCAACTAGACCAATCATAAGGAGAGGGCAGGTTGCGGGATCAACTCTCAAGGGATCTAGACTAAGAGAGTTGAGCTTCCTGTCAATCTTCACAGAGTTTGAGGATTGCGCGTAAAGGTCTTCGTCATTTTGAATGTCGTCGCTTTCTCCAACGAGAGCAGGCTCTTCCTCGTCCTCAATATCTGAGTCTTGCTTTGACGCTTGCTTAGCCATTTTCTTCTCATCATCGTCCATGTCACCGTAGGAAGTCATTTCCTTCCTGTGTCCAAACCTGGACGCCGTAATTCCGTCTTCTTCATCGGCGACTTCGTCGTCATACTCATCATCTTTTGATTTTTTCTTCTTAGAAGATCCTCCGCTCGGTTTATCCGGCTCGATGAAATCAGACGATGCGCCACCAATAACTTCAATGGAAGAGTAGTCTCCACTAGTGACATTGCGTTTCATTTCAGCCTTCATGACACGAGCAAGCTTGGGTGTAAATTGTTTCGCAACCACGGCAGCAATATCTTCCAAGCGAAGTCCAAACGCTTCCATTATTCTCTCCGCAGGATGAAATTTCAGTGTGACGTAATATGAGCGATCCCAAGTCGCGCCTGGACCTTGCTCCAAAGTTTCCCTGACAGTGATTCCTTCTTGACTAGCAAGCAGATCCATGAGCGAAATTTTTGAGAAATCTCTAGTAAGCCGGATAGCTTCGCGTTCAGTTACTGATGGTCTCAAAGGGACCGACATGGTTGGTGTCTTGAGATCTCTGGATGCAGTCATAATTATTTCACGTAACCTTGGAATACCTAATGTCACATTCGCTCCAGCACCGGCTAAATGGAAAGTATTAAGAGTCATCTGAGTGGATGGTTCACCAATAGATTGGGCAGCAATTGAACCAACGGCTTCCCCAGGATGAACAAGTGCAGAGCTGTATTTCGAAGCCAAAAGATTTCCAAATCCTTGCCGTGACAATCCTGAGTTTTTGATTGCAGTTTGGACAGAAGGATTGTCCATTGCCTTGGAAGCGAGACTAGCAACACGCTCAGACACACACGCACCAGAGGAGCCAATGCGATATTTCCCATTTTCGCGAACTGTATCAGTGACTACGGGGTCGGGAACACTAGGCTTGATAATGTCACATCGAAACGATTCAGCTGGAGTTTTGCGAGTTCCGCAATAATTGAAGTTTGCATACAAGGGGACTTTCTTGACCGTCTCTCCATTGGATAAGTACTTGATGTCAAAATGCAAACCATCTTTATGCCGCTTCACAATTGTAGCGTCAAACCATCCTTCACATATTGCCCCTCGAACCCATTCACCACGCCGAGACTTTCTCGCCCTGATAAAGCTACCTTTCTCAAGAACGCTGATCGACCCAGAATTGACAACCTCTGCTCTTCGGCTATCACTAGCAGCGACATCAATGGACGAGCCAGGAAGCTTAGGATACCGTTTGCCGAGTGATTCGTGATTACGAGCTAGGAATTCAAATGTTCTTGACTCGCAATCGAGATGTGCTGCCTTAGTGGGATCGATTCCATCCTCACCGTACAAAAATTGAACTACTCCCCCTTCTCCATCCCTGACGGTGTGGTCGTAAGATACTTTCAATTCTTCAAGATGCTTGATTAGACAACGTTGTAGGTAACCCGAACGAGAAGTTTTCACGGCAGTGTCTACAAGACCTTCTCGGCCAGCCATACAGTGAAAGTAGTACTCCTGCGGTCGCACTCCTGTAAGAAACCTATCGGCAATAAAACCGTCAGCTCTGGGATTTGGGTCATATGGAGCGAATGAAGGTAGGGTTCTTCCACTGCTCATTCTGGGAACACGTCGACCCTCCAAAGCTTGCTGCCCTAAGGAACAAGACACTTGAGATTGGTTCACCATAGATCCTTTGGCTCCAGTGGTTACCATGAGTCCAAAAGTCTGGACGAGATTGAAAAAAATATTTAACTTTAGAATTTTCGGTGCACCAAACTTAAAACCAAATGAATAATTATAACTTACATTCTCGGGAAAGGGAACTGCAAGGCCATCAGGCAAGCAGATCTTAATAATTTCTGACGCAAGCGGATTCACTTGAGAT
>JACCDI010166187.1_pt1 | contig 11245 bp, 2 predicted proteins | sample 7442791 | NCBI WGS metagenome assembly JACCDI01 (sample SAMN15323434, study PRJNA562643) | freshwater metagenome | isolation source: river surface water | place: USA:Blue River Watershed | collected 2017-08-15
GCCGATGACGGTCACATCATCAGTACTGATATTTAAGGTTTCGAATTGTTGGATACCTACACCGGAACTTGCGGATACAGTCACTTCATTTTGATATTTACCACTGCCAATATCGGCATCAATTTCAGCGGTAAACTGAACAATCAGGCTGCCTGTGGCTGGAATTGTCAAATTACTCCAAGTTGGCTGTTGCTCTGCGGTATCACTGCCATCAAACGTTGGTTCTTGCGATGCTGAATCGACTAAAGCTGAACCATTTTTGTAGCTAAACCCAGCAGGCAATAAATCAGTGATAACAACATTAGTCACAGGTGAGCTCAAATCATTGGTCACTGTAATGCTGTAAACAACCTCATTACCGGCATCAATAGTCGCCGAGTTCACTTGCTTGGAGACCCGTAAACCACCTACAGCCCAATCGACCGAGTCATTCACCGCGGCAGTTTCAGCAGAATCCAAGCTGGCAGTAATCATGAAATTCCCTGTGGTTCCGGTCGGGAATGTTGTGATTTTAAACTCACCCACTTGATTGATTGCTAAATTACCCAGAGTCCAAGTTACAGTCCCAGCGCTTGCCACTGAGGGCTCTGCGGAGGGCGAGCCTGTGGCACTGTAGTAACCAATCCCAGCAGGAAGCACAACGGATAACTCGGAACCCGTCGCGACTAAATCGCCTGAATTGCCATAATTCACAGCAAATGTGACAGCGCCATAAATGGCAGTGCCACTGGTTGCTGTGATGGATTGATCAACCGTCACTAAACGCCCCGCAATACTCTGAATTGTTGCCACGGTCGCGCCAATTTTAATCAATTGACCAATTTGTAGATTTTGGGTGTTGTCGACAAAGAATTGCGTTGAGTTTGTCACTGCCGAAGTAAGGGTTGTTGCTGGATAAGCAACACTGCCGGCTGCAGCAATATCAATCGCTAAGATCGGTGCGGCAGTTGCACTCACACTGGCACTCGCTTGTGCTGCAGCTGCGTTGCTAGCACTCGCAGTTGCCGTCGTGGCGTAGCTTGCGCTCACTGCATTTAATGCTTGCACCGCAAAATCAACAGTGAGGTTAATTGTTTGACCTGCACTCACTGTACCTAAGTTGTAGAGAATTCGATTGTTGATCGCATCGAAACTGGAACTGCCAGCAGTCTGAGTCAGATTGCCAGAATATTGCAATCCACTCGGTAATGGCACAGCAATTACCACATTTTCCGCATCAGTGCTGCCTGAATTGGTCAACGCCATAGCATAAGTAATAGTTTCATTCGCTGTCAGTCCCGTATTGGGCGTTGCTGAGATTGTTAAACCTAATTGCGGATTACCACTAAGCCGAACTTTAGTGGTATTACTGGTGGCTGAAACGCCTGTCGCAGTGGCACTGGCATCATCGGAAATTTCGGTGATCCCTGCACTCAAACCGCTGCTGCCCACTTGCATCGTGTAGGACACCGACTGACTGGCACCAACAGCCAAAGTACCGAGTGACCATGTCAATGTATTGCCTGATTTATTACAACTATTGCTACAACTGCCATACGTGAAATAACTGGCAGCGGGGATCAAATTGGTGACTTCAAGCGAACTTGCTGAGGCAGTGCCGGTATTCACAACTGTCAAAGTGTATGTGATGGTATCACCAGGTTCAGCAGCATATTGATTTGCAGTCATTAATAAACTGAGTTGAGGGGCATTCGATGAACTTGCCGCAATAACCTCAGTTAGACTGCTCGCATTCACTGCAGATGTTTGATCGCTCACAATCGATGAAGTGGCTGTTAGGGTATCGCCAGCGACGCTACTGGCAGGTGCATTGCCGCGCAGGTAAACAGTGCCAGATGCACTGCCTGCTAAGGTTCCTAAGCTAAAACTATGCTGTTGCGGGTTAGAGCCTGTTGAAGAACAGGCAGTCCAGCTCGAATTATTCGTGGAATACTCACAGTTGGTCATGCCGCTCGCCAACGCTGCCGTTAATACGCTATTGGTCGCATTAGCGCTACCGACGTTGCCATATTTTAATGTGTAAGTTAATTGACTGGTGGCGCCTTCGGTCACTGTTGCCGAGGAAACCGATGAGTTAAGAGCTAAAGCCGCTGGAGGCGTGCCACAAATCTTGGCATTCGAATTTGCAAAGGTCGTCCCGCCAGAAATGGCATTGGTTACAGTACCACCAAATTGCAATTGGGCTTGCACAGTTTGACTATTGTGATCCGAACGGACCGAATAAACCCAGAGTAATCTATGGTTCTTTTGCAGCGTTCCGCTAGGTGTGATGGAAAAAGACAACAACCCTTTAGTGCTACCGCCAAAAGATGCTGAATTTTGCGCTAATTGAGTAGTAGCGCCTGTTGTTGAATTGTAATCAAACAACGTCAACTGAATACTCAAGGCCTGCCCATTTGCTCTATCAACATAAATATTGCTGGTTAATGTCCCATCGAAGGGCAAGTCATTCTCAGTAACCGGGTCTTGATAAAATCTCACAGCCTCTAAAAAAGCATTTCCGGCAGTCGGCGCAGTCACAGTCACCGAGGTCCCTGTATCCCCAGCCACAGGAATTGGCGTTTTCTTGGCTAACCGGCCAGTGGTTGCTGGGCCCACGGTGCCCGAAGTGTTAGTAAAATAAAAGGTATTACAAGATTGTCCTGTCACGCCAACCGCTAAGGAGTTTGAGGAGACAGAACCACCTGTCCAAGTTAATGTGGCAGTATTACTGGTCGGGTTATTTCCAGGGAATTCCGCCGCCGATGAAGCCGTGACCGTAACAGTCACAGAACCACTGGCACCCGCTGCTACAGTGCCAATCGCCCAAGTGACAGTGCCGCTGCTATGAGAGCCGCTTGCCGTCGCCGAGGAAAAAGTAAAACCAGTGGGCAATACATCGGTAATCACCACATTGGCTGCGGCAGCATCGCCAAAGTTTTGGTAACTAATGGTGTAAACAATAGAACCGCCTGGCGCGACATTGGTTGCACTCGCAGTCTTCGTGACTTTAAAGTCAGCTGTGGCCGTGGAGGTGTAGCCACTGACAGAAACTTTGGTGGTTGCAGTTGCATTGACTGTCGTATTCGCAGGATCTGTGGCAGCCGAGGTGGCAGATAAAGTGAGCTGCGGGCTATTGTATGCTGAGGCCACCGTCAGCACAAAACTCACACTACCGCTGCTGTTGCCAGCCACATCGCCTAAATCCCAGCTGATGGTGCCAGTTGTTTCTTGGCAGCTTACCCCACCCGCACATGAAACATAATTGGTATTCGTGGGCAACGTTAAACTTAAAGTCGCATCGGCTAACAGAACCGTGGAACTGTTTTGATAATTGGCCGTCACAGTCAGCTGTGAACTGCCATTCGCGGCAATACTGTAAGAACTAGGCGTTAAACTTAACGCCATATTGGCACTGTCGACGGCAACTTGGACATTATCACTGACCAGATCACTGAAACTGGTTTCTGCCCCGGCAGATGCAGAAAAATTCCCTGAAACAGAGCCTGCGGCCAAAGTGAAACTAAGCTGCTTACTACTCCCTGGCGCTAAACTCAAAGATGGGCTCACTGGCCAGGTTAACGTGTTGCCGCTCACCGTTGGATCAGCGCTGGGCAAACCACTATCAGCAGTAGTTGAACTTACGTTATAACTAAAACTGGAAGGCACAGTTGCATTGACCTCGCTCACCGTCACCGCACCAGGATTGGAGCTCGGGTTCGTCAAAGTCACCTGATAGGTCACATTGCCACCGGCAACCACGCTGCTTTTATCTGCAGTAAAACCAATCGTTGGTGCAACACCACACGCATTAATCGCTGTGCCCACTAATGCTACTTGTTGTCCAGTCACTGCTGGATTTCCGAACCAATTCTCTCCACTACTTGGCGATTGCGATGGTGAATGGCTTGGAAACGCCGCCAGCTGGCCTGCTTGCCAACTACCCGCAATGTAAATTTTATTGGCGGCATCACCAGATAAATAGGAAAAGGTGCGATTGTTGATGCCAGTCGGCGTCATGCCATCATCCAACTTGGTGTTATCATCCAGCGCCTGCACACCGATCAGATATTTTCCCTTGGGTAAACTGGTTGCATCCCAACTGCTGACCCAATAATTCAAAGAAGAACTATCTCGGGTCGCAGTTTGCGCAATTTTGGTCCAAGCACTGCCGACATCATTTGCGGTGCCATCACCATCAACATCGTGCCAATAGTAGAAATCGACCGATTGAACTGAGGGGATCACCACTCCGTTATCTAGCGCCAACGTATCTTGTACTTTCGCTTTTAAAGAATAACTGGCTGGACAACTCAGCGGTGGTGTCGCTATTACTTCTGCAATAATGGGTTGTGAATAAGCTTCAGTCTGATTAAATGAAATATAATCGCCAAATGGTGCTGCTTTGCTGGCATCAGCACTCCAAGCTTTGTTAACCGCACAATCTTTCTGAAATGGATTATTTAAACTATTGGCAGTACAAAACAGCATTGAGATGGGCGTACTACGAGAGATAGCTGGGCCACCAAAGGCGGAGGCATCAAGCAAAGAGATTGGAATTTGGTAATCGATAAAAAATTCAGAGCACGAATTTTGCGTGACTCGAGTCGCTCGGCTAGTGCCATAATCCCAAACTGTTTCAGCTGAACCATTCGGCCATGACTCGCTCGGATTGAGACTATTTTGGAAATTTAAAATCTTACCAGTACCACCAATAAATGCAGTTGGGTTATGGCCTAACTTCTTGATATTGGTGGGGTCAGTCAGATAATCCAAAGAATGGGTGCCATTTTTTCCCCAAATCCCAACCAACATATCAATCGGAGCTGCGGGAGCACCCGTAGAACCATCCAAATGAGCTGCTAATGTCCTAAATCCGCTGCCATCTAAATCGAATAATACAGTCCATAAGGCAGAAGACCATGGATTTGAAGCGCCATAAGAACCGGCAGATGGGCCCGTAGCATAATTGTGAGCAGCAGATTCAACCCGCCAGCGAAACATTAAAACATCTTCTGAAGGGGTTGCGCCTTGGTGCAAATAATAATAAATGCTGGGTAACGATTTATCTGAGCAAGAAGAGGTTACGTTGACATAAGCTTGCGGTGATGTTCCACCATTTGAAGGATCCTGAGTTCTTGGATCGTTCATATTCTGTTGAAAACGAGTGTATGGCTTCCAATCACCACAACTAGTCCCACAATTGACAGGGTTTACTGGCTCAGAGGGCCAAGCCACGGGAGAGTAATGCACTGCTGGCCCACTGCCGCCGGACCAGGTAGGCGGGAAAGGATCTGCAGATACGACATTTCCCAACAATGAAGCGGTGGCAGCCACCATTGTTGCAAATTTAAAAAAACCTTGAGCCTGCCCAGCCATAATCACCCCAACCTAGTTCAACAACTGAATGCACTCCCTGCACAATAAGAATAATCAGCAAAATAAAGTTAACAAAAGTCACAAAATTCTCTAATGTCTCTTTTGTCTTTAAGATTGTAGCTTTATTTGTGGAAAAAACCAACAAGAGTTCGCACTGTGGAATTTACCTTTAGAAGATAGACAAGACTTCGCTAATTTAACAACTTGCAGAATAAGTTTAATGTTTAAAACAAGAACAAATGTTGATTTAACTCATATTTGAGTCAATGGTGGGAAAGGGGTAACTCAACTTACCCCATGCAAAAAAACTAAAATGACTAAATTTGTGCTTCAGGCTCACCAAACAAAGCCAACAATTCATGGGCGTTGCCTTGCCAAACTTGGCCTTTACCGCCAGCAAAAAGTTGATCGGCGAGGCCTTGTTTAAAACGCTGCATGGTTTGTACTTTTTCTTCCACGGTGTGACGCACAATCAGTTTGTAAACAAACACGGCTTTGTCTTGGCCAATCCGGTGGGCACGGTCGGTCGCTTGATTTTCAGCGGCAGGATTCCACCAAGGATCATAATGAATGACCGTATCAGCAGCAGTCAGGTTTAAACCGGTCCCGCCTGCTTTGAGGCTAATTAAAAACACCGGGTTATCACCCTGCTGGAATGCATCGATTTGCTGCTGGCGATTTCGGGTTTGGCCGGTCAATTTACTGTAGCTAATGCCCATAAATTCAAGCTCTTGCTCGATGAGTCCAAGCATGCTGGAAAACTGGCTGAACAATAAAATTTTGCGACCTTCTTCAATCATTTCTGGCAGATTATCACGCAACCACTGCAGTTTGGCATTGTGTTTGACCGATTGCGCTTCTTCAATCGGCACCAAGCGCGCATCACAACAGGCTTGTCGCAGTTTTAACAATGCATCCAAGAATTCAATTTGGCTGGCTGCCACGCCTTTGCGCAGAAATAATTCACGAACCTTCGTCTCCATCACCAAACGAATGCTTTCGTATAAATTGCGCTGGTCGGCTTCCATCTCCAACAATTGCAAAATTTCGGTTTTATCCGGCAGCTCTGTTGCCACTTGAGCTTTGGTGCGTCGTAAAATAAAGGGCGCAATTTTTTGCTTAAGAGCATGGGCACGCTCTTGATCGGCTTGTTTCTCAATCGGCTTGCGATAGACCTGATTAAAATGCTGCTCGGTGCCTAACAAACCCGGCAAGACAAAATCAAATAATGACTTCAGCTCACCCAAGTGGTTTTCCAGTGGCGTTCCACTCAGCGCCAAGCGAAAATCAGTTTTCAGTAATCGCACAGCTTGTGCAGCTTGGCTGCCCGAGTTTTTGATATGCTGGGCTTCATCAAGCACAACCATGGCCAATTTCATGCGCTGATATACCGCAACATCCCGCACAATTAACGGGTAAGTGGTGACTAACAAATCATAATCAGTCAGTTGTTCAAATAATTGCGCTCGCTTATTGCCGTACACTTGCAACACACGCAAATCGGGCGTGAAGCGCTCTGCCTCTTGCTGCCAGTTCCCGAGCAAACTGGTTGGGCAAACAATCAACACGGGGGCTGATAACCGCCCTGCTTCACGCTCGCTTTGGATAAAGCTCAAGGTTTGCAGCGTTTTGCCAAGCCCCATATCATCGGCCAACACACCGCCCAAACCATAATGACGCAGAAAGCTCAGCCAATTTAAGCCCTGCTGTTGGTAAGGACGTAATTGCGCGAACAGCTGCGTTGGGGCTTCAACTTCCGCAATCCCCGAAAAATCATGTAATTGCCGGGTTAAGTTGGCGATCCGGTTGGCATTTAAATACTGTACTTCAGCGGCCCCGGGCGGTGGTAAAATTGCCGCTTTATAATCGGGCAATTCCAGCTCAAACACTGGTTTTTGCAGATTCAACAGCGCCACAATCATATCAATCAACGGCTGAATTAAGCTGACCGGTAAAGCCAATTTGCCTTGAGGCAAACTTAACCAAATTTGCTGATCGGCGCTTGGCAAACCGTATTGGCGCAACCATTGAGTGATTAAGGGTAATAGCGGGACTTTTTCGCCTTCGATATCCACTTGGATGGCAACGCCAAAACCGCCTTGGGCTTTGTCGCTGACTTGCAAATAAGCCTTGGAAGACAAAATATCCAGATTGAAATCGGCCGCTTGCTCAACTATCCAACCCAATTTTTGCAGCTCCGGCAATTGCTGCAAAAGCGGCTGCCATAATTCTGGATTATCAGGCCCCTCGCCCACACCAAACACCGCTTGTTGACTGTCGCTCGCTTGCTGAGTGAGTCCGACCGCTAATAATTGTTCGAGTGCATCCACCTCAACTGAGCGCTGCCGCTTGATAAATAGCGTTTCGCCATCACGCACCAATTCAGTTTGGGCTTGGCTTAAGTCTAACGGCAGACGATAACCAGCATAATCAAACGCCAACAGCGCGACCGGCAAACGCCGCTCGCCGGTGCGTTGCATTTTTAATTGCAGAATGGGTTGGGGCTTTGGTTCCAAACGACGAACGCCAACCCCTTGCGGCACTGGTAAGGTGACTTTGGCAAATAATTGTTGTAACCGCGATAAACTTTCTTGGGCAACTTTCAGTGGTACGGGCGGCATGCGTGCCAATAACTTTAATTCGCGCCCCGTCAATTCGGTGTCGAGCAAGCCGAGCGTAAAATGAGTGGTATCCAGATAACAAGGCGGATCGGTATAGACCACTTCGTAATCGGCATCATCGCCAAGTTCAGTCACCAATTGAAAACCAGCACTGCTTTGTAACCAATTGAGGCTTAAGGGTTTAGACTCACCCCACTGGATTTCATGACGGGCTTCCCCGAAAAAACAACGCCCTGTCGCCATGATTTGCTGCAACAACTGATAGCCCCAGTTATCTTCAACTAAGGCATGATCGCGCACATTTTGCGAGCGAAACCAATTAATTAAGCGAAAATCGGCTTCTTCAATCCAATAAGGCAGTAAATAACCTGAAAATTCTTGGGCGCCAATGGCCTGGCCTTTGCTGTAGCCGCCTTTTTTATTGGCTTTCACGCGACGTGGATATAACTGCAAACCGGCTTGGCCATAACTCAAAATATACAGCACCACATCTTTCAGTTTACCCAGCTCGGGATCTGCCCCCGTCACGCGTTCAACATCACTAAACCATTGACTTAATTGGCGCAGCGGCATTTTTTGCGTATCAACCTGCTGCTGCTCATAGGTTTGCTTAAGTTTTAACAACACCGCGAGCACGTGTTTACAACGGCCACCGACCGGACAATTGCAAGAATCGGTGAGTTGCCAATCCGCACCATGTTGTTTCAAGGCAATAAACTGACGATAAGGCGTGAGCGCCTCGCCCCACACTTGAGCACTGACCTGCGCTAAATCCTCGCTGTACTCAAGTTTAATCACTTTGCCAGCTTGCCAATAAGCTCGGGCCCGCTGAAAAGTGGCAGGGTCAAACCATTGCTGCAGCTGAGCAGCGCTCACTGGAAAAACAGATGTTGTCATGATGCCTTACAGAAAATACGCAGAAAATCGTCAAACAGCCATTGTACCTGACAATCGAGCAACGCCAAAGCTGAGCAGTAGGCTTTGTCGCAGTTGCTCAGTGGTTCTCGGGATTAAATCCATCCAACTGTGTTGATTACGAAGGTTTTCGCCATTTAGTGCAAATTCGATTATGCTAATTTTTTTGTTTGTTACAGGACTTCATGATGCGTTTCCCCCTTTTAACTGGTTTAACCCTAATGACTTTACTCATCAGTGCGCAAAGTGCTGAAGTGCGTCGCTATACAATTCTTGTGGATAATGGCGTCAAAGCCGGCGAGCAAATTGTTGAAGTGAATGAACAAGGTGAAACCAAAGTTCGCTTTATCTATAAAGACAATGGCCGTGGCCCTGAACTGAATGAAACCATCAAACTCAATCCTGACGGCACCATCGCCAGTTACCAAGGGCAAGGAAAGTCCACTTTTGGCTCGCTGATTAACGAAAGCTATCAACGACAAGGCAACCAAGCGACTTGGGCTGCCGGCGAGAAAAAAGGCCAAGCACAAGTGAGCGGTAGCGCTTTATATTTCCCGGTCGATGGTTCAGCAGAAATCAGTTCGATTGCCATCGGTGCCATCGCCAAAAGCGGTTCTGATGGGATTGCATTGCTGCCCTCAGGCCGGCTGACGCAAAAACCTGTCAGCACCCTGATCGTAGAAAAAGGCGGTGAACAACAACAGGTGCAGTTATTAGTGCAAACTGGCGTCGGCCTAGAACCCTACTTCGTTTGGGCGACCACAGGGGAAAATCCACGATTATTTGCCAGCTTAGCCCCTGGCGCATTTACCTTAATCGAAGAGGGTTGGCAGCAAAATGCCGATCGTATGTCTGCCATCCAACAGGAGGCAGAAATCAAATTACTGGAAAAATTAGCCAGTGATTTACCCAAAGCACTGCCAGGTCTCAGTGTGATGCAAAATGCCCGAATTTTTGATAGCGCCACCGCAACTGTGGGTCAACCGCAGGATATTTATTTCCTGCGAGGCAAAATCACTGCCATCGTTCCCGCTGGCAGTTTAAATACGGCCGCGGAAAATCGCATTGACGCCAAAGGGCGCATCGTATTGCCTGGTTTGTTTGATATGCATGGCCATATCTCGCGTTGGGAAGGGCCGCTGCATTTAGCGGCTGGCGTGACCTCGCTGCGCGATATGGGCAACGACAACCTGAGCTTGCAGCAGATGATTGATGAAATTGCCCAAGATCGGTTACTCGCACCTGCGATTTTTCCAACGGGTTTCTTGGAAGGTGAAAGTCCTTACTCGGCACGAAATGGCTTTGTGGTGAAAAATCTGCAAGGCGCTAAACTTGCCATCGACTGGTACGCCAGCCATGGCTATCATCAATTAAAAATCTATAACTCCTTCCCGAAAGAGATCCTCAAAGAGACGGTGCAATATGCCCATCAACGTGGCCTGCGTGTCAGCGGCCATGTCCCAGCATTTTTAACGGCTGAACAGGTTATTGCAGCTGGGTTTGATGAGATCCAACACATCAATCAATTGCTGCTGAACTTTTTGGTCAAGCCTGAAACCGATACGCGCACGCTTGAACGTTTTTACTTACCGGCCAAGCAAGTTGCAGCCTTGGATTTAAACAGCCCTAAAGTCAAAAAATATTTGCAACTGATGAAAGACAAAGGGATTTCTGTCGATCCAACTTTAGCCACTTTTGATTTTTTGAAAAAAGTTGATGGCACAGTGGGCGACCCATGGCGCAGTATCGTTGCGCATCTACCGCCAGATTTGCAACGGCGTTATCACACCGCAGAATTAGATATTCCTGATGCCAAAACCGCCGCGCTTTATGCTAAATCCTACGCCAAAATGGTGGAATTTGTTGGCATGATGTACAAAGCCGGCATTCCGATTGTCGCAGGGACTGATGAACTCGCGGGCTTTACCTTGCAAGGCGAATTGGAATTGCTGGTGAAAGCGGGCCTAACTCCAGCGCAAGCCTTACAAGTCGCTACGCTCAACGGCGCTCGCTTTAGTAATGCGGCGGCAAATAAAGGCCAAATCAAAGTGGGTTTTGATGCCGATTTGTTGTTGGTCGATGGTAATCCGACTGAGAATATCGCCGATATTCGCCAATTAGCCATGGTGATCACCCAAGGGAAGGCGATGTATCCGACGGAGATTTATCAAGCGATGGGCATCAAACCTTTTGTCACGGAATTACCCCAAATTGAGCGCTTGCCCTTACCTGCCAGCCAAGCCGGTGGAAGTGTGAATCGGCATCGCCACCACCATCATCATTAACAGCGTTAACGGCATTTAAATGACGAATCGCGGTGGCAGGCATGTTAGTTTGCCTGCCACCCAAAC
>JACCDI011945325.1_pt1 | contig 11245 bp, 9 predicted proteins | sample 7442791 | NCBI WGS metagenome assembly JACCDI01 (sample SAMN15323434, study PRJNA562643) | freshwater metagenome | isolation source: river surface water | place: USA:Blue River Watershed | collected 2017-08-15
ATTGGGGTTGAAACAAATCAAATCTCTTTGTACATAAATTTGACTACTTTGGTGCAACAAATGGACTCAAAAGTTCATGAAATAAATGGACCAGCTATCAAGTGTTCAATATACTTTTTAACAAACAAAAATATACTTGTGGAAAGTAGCAGATTCAATGAAGAGGTAAAGAAGACAAAATAGTTTCATAGATCAAAAGATGGGTCAGTCAAGATGAAAAGTATTCTTGTCTCAACTCGACACAGCAAAGCAGGCATCTTGTTCCAGTATGTAATTTTCAAAAGGTGTAATATGTTTTGAGGGACTAAGAAAAATCAAAGTTGTGCCTCCATGTTATTGTTCCCAATTATCATCATTGCAACCAGATGGGTAGATGTTTATGAAAATCAGGTCAAGAATATAAAATGAAATGAACATGTAGGTGCTGATTCCCTATATCTATTACTGGAATACAAAAATGATGAGAAATCAATGTTTCATTTGCAATATGCACCATGTTACAATTATTTTATCCTAACTCAGAATAAAAATTATTAATGATGATAATCTTTGGCAATAAATTCTAACTAACAATATTTAGTTGGAATTGAACAAGACAAAATACCAGAAACGTTGTAAACTTCCAAAAATGATTTGTACATTGTAAACGCAAAGTTTTCATTACCTCCAAGATACTTGTTAGAAGTTTGTCATGGTCACTGATTGTTAACCAAACTTGAACCATGCAGAAGAAATATCTTCTGAAAATATTTTGAGCCTCCAGTTGTGATCTCTATCTTTGACTGTAGTGACCATATTTCAGAAGGGGGAACAAAGATGCTGCTTATATTGAACAAATATTCAAAGAATAGTTGTCAAGTTTGATCCTCTTACCTCTTACTGCCTGCACTAATGTATATTTTTGATGGCACCAGTCATGTTCAGAAGACAGGGGAAATTCCTTGCATAACATATTCTTGGGCCTTTTGCTTCCATGAAAAAATGTATTATTCTTATTCTTGAGTGATTTGGCTTATTTCAAACCAATTAAAGTGAGTCAATTAAATTTTTATCTTTCCCTTTTCACTGGAATTCTAAACTATAATCAGACTCTTATCCTCAAAACAGGTGGGTTGAACAATATCTTTAGGTTCAGTACAAGTCATGGGATCCATTCACAATTTACAATACAAGCATCAGCACTAAACATGGGAAAAGGATAGGATTATGTCAAGGATCAGGAATGAGATTTACAACCGGATTTTATGCCATGTATTGTCTTCTAAGACATGAGCAGGCACTTTATTCTAATGTTCACAGTGAATTTTCCAAAACCTGGCACACAATGCCAGTGTTGCATTAGCTGTGCAGGACCAAGAACGCTCAGTTTTGTAGAGTAATCTAGTGTTTGGTGATGACTGTGTTTCCAGCATTTCATGCATTTACTTACTGTGATACAAATGTTGTCAAATGGAAATGATTTTATTGTCTTGTCAATGGGGTAGACTATGCCTTGCTGAGTTCGCACCCAATCTAAACAATGAAGTACTTTTTGGTTTGATTGATGGAAGAAACAAAGAATTGAGTGTTGTCTTTGGGAAGTCCAAAGAAGAATTTCTAAGTGATGACAGGTCAAGGGAAATTTTGAAAATTTTCACTATTATTTGTTTCCCAAAATTATTTGCACACTCATCATAACAGCACTGATTTGGATCAGTAACCTTCATTTGGACAAGCTATTAAGATCTATGGGTGAAGAGAAAGTCTTGGGTGGAGCATGAGTATGCTGTAATGGGCTGGGCATTGTCAGTATAATGTCATGTGGCAAGTGAGTTAACTAGAACTCACTGTCTCATAATTGAAAGAATGGTTGAATGGCTGCACCATCCTCCTTGCCCAAATGACCAAGTGCAGGTTATGACATGACCAACATCATTAAATTTTTTTGGTGGAAGTTTAAGCACTGGAAGAATATGAATGGTTCCTATGTAATAAGTGAAGGAAGATTTTCTACTCCTGATGCCCCAGAAGGGAAATTTCATATCTGGCACAAAATGTTTGCAATACACAAAGGTATTAGGATTTGTAGCTTCCAGGGTAACATCCAAGAGGCTGGGAATTGGGTTGGGAGAATGTGCTTGGAGTGTTTTAAAACAAAACAAGGATGAGAAAGTTCTTATCTCAGTTGCAATTTTTAGAAAAGAGATCAATATATTTTACAACAGCCAACCTTTAAGGAGTATGATCATTATGCCTCAATATGGCATGTAATGTAGATATGTTTGTTGATGATGGTTTCAGGTTAGGTTTGAAATTTCATGTTATAAATTTCTGTTCGATTTTTGCTAACATCCTATTTCAGGTTTGATCTATAGCTTTATAAGTTTGGAGATGATGTTCAGGTACTGAAAGATGCAGTTGCTCTCAGAGAATTTATAGGATGGACTGAGGAGTGGGAGAAAAAGATCAAGAAGAAGAACTGCCCCATTTGCCAGACATTCTTCCTTAATAAGTAAAAGAACCTTTCATTTTTGAAGGATAATAATAAAGTGCACACTTTTACAAAGGAAACATGGCGTTTTGGCATGGAAAGATTAGAGGTTGGATGTTAATTGTAGAGAGCACTGATGAAGGTGTTAAAGATAAGAGTTTCTGTCATTTTCTTGTTGTCACATTTATTTGGAACTATCCCCAAGCTGAGGACATGAATGTATACAATCCACCAGTAGGAAGTTTGGAAGAGAACTAATATGAGCAACCTAATTGAGATACTAGTATAAAACTAATTATGTTGCATCTCCAGGATGACACACAACATTTGTTCCTTGTTTTTAGCTGTGTCACAGTGTTATACTGCACCCAATTTTGGGCTCTTTTACAGAATGTTGATAAAATGTCATTTGCTGTGTGTTGCATCACCCATTTCCATTATGTTGAAAAATGCCAATTCCATTTAAGCATACCATTCACTGTTTAGTGACATAGCGCCTTAAGCAAGTGGGATGCAGAATCTTTCTACTAGAGGATCTTGCCAAATTTTGAGAGCTCTATATGTTAGCAAAATTTTTGAAAAAATCAAAAAAAATTTGGTTTCATCAGGAATAAAATGAGTCAACAAAATATCAAGATGATATTGTTTTCTATTAAAAATGTGCATGACTATTCATAGTTATGAGGAATACCTCACTAACCCTTAATGGCTTGGTTGAACACAAAAATTCAAATACTTGTGCATATTTGTTAGCAAAATATTTGAAAAAGGTTTCAAAGTTTTACTGGTTTCACCAGGAATAAGATGAGTCAGCATGGTACCAAAATGATATTGTATTCTATTATTTTTGTCCATGTCTGTTCATTTCTATGAAGATTTTTAAGATACTCTTAACAATTTGGTCAAAGTCAAAATTTCACATACTTATGGCTATTTGACACTGATTTTTTGGTAAATTTTTTCATTTTTTGTTTTACAAAGAACAAAATGAGTCAGCAGGATACCAAGAATTCTTTGTATATTTTGTGCATGCTTATACTATGAGGAATAACTTATAGACCATTGACAGTTTGGTTAACCTCAAAAATCCACATACTTATGGATATTTGATACTTAATATGCTGACAAAAATTCTCATTTTATTGGTTTTGCCAAGGATATAATAAGTCAGCGTGGTACCAAGATGATATTGTATTCTATTATTTTTGTACATGCCTATCGATTATGAGGAATAACTTATCAACCCTTAATAGTTTGGTTCAAGTCAAAAATTAACATACTCATGATTATTTGACAACTAAATTTTTGATAAACTGTTATAATTATTTTGGTTTTATCAAAAACAAAATGAGTCAACAAAATACCAAGATGATATTGTATAATATTTTTTTATGCATGCCTATTCATTAATATGATGAATGACTTACAGACCATTAGCAGATTGTTTAAAGTTAAAAATATACGTACTTGTGGATATCTGATAGTGAAATTTCTGAAAAACTTTCTTAATTTTATTGGTTATTAGTTAATGTGATACAAATATGATATTCCAATGCATTATTTTTGTACGTTTCCACTCATTATCAACAAGGATTTTCATAGACCCTTAAAGGTTTGTTTAAAGTCAAAAGTTCAAATACTTATTACAAATACATGGTGAAACTTTTGACAAACTTTCATTATTATATTGGTTTCATGAAAAATAAAATGAGTTGGCATGGTACCAATATGGTATTGTATTCTGTATTCTATTGTTTTTGTGTTCATTACTGAATTTTTGTGGATGTCTTTTCATTGCTTTGAAGAATAACTTTTAGACCATAAACTATTTGGTTGAATTCAAAAATCAAAAATTCATAACTATGGTTAGATATCTGACAAATTTAGACAAATGCACTGGTTTCTCCAAGAACAAAAAGAGACATCATGATACAAATATTAAATTTTTCAATTATTTTTGTTTTTGTCTGTAAATTGCAATGAGGAATAAATTTCAGTTCATCAACAATTAGCTCAAAGTCAAAAGTTCATTTAGTTATATGCATGTAATGTTTTTAATTTTATATTCTGATTGATTTTTCATGACAAAATCAGTTAAGATGATAGAAAAATGTTACATTTTGATATTAATGTTTATGCATATTCATTACTAAGAGAAATGACAATTAGTCTAACATTAGTTTGTAGTTTGATGAAACAGAAAAGTGATGTACTTGTTCCTATTTTATGCTGAGATTTTTGATTAATTGTGACAATTGTATTGGCTTTTGAAAAAGGTCAATAAATAAAATACTATGATGATATTGTATTCTATATTTTTAAACATCATTATTGATTATTAGTTTTAATAACAGTTAACACTCAACAGTTTGGTTTAGGATTATATTTAGACTTGTATCAAATTGATCAAAGACTGAAATTTATGTGGTTACAACTATTTAGTGATAAAATTGTTATAAAAATGAATAGTTTCTACTAATGTTGTATCAAGATGACATTTCATTGTAGGTTGTATATTCATTACTAACAAGAGTAATTTCTAGACACTAAATATATTGAATAAAAACAAAAATTTAAATTGTAATGTTTTCATGGTGAAAAGTTGTGATGTATTCTCAACTTTTTTGTTTCTGCCATAACAATAAAAATCAGCTTTGTAGAAAAAACATGATGTAGTGTTTTAATTGATGCATGTTCATTAATTTTTATGTGGAATCACTTACACATAGTACTAGAAATATTGATCAAAGCAGGAAATCATAATAATTATTATTAATTTATATTGAAAATTTTGAAATAGTTGATGATTATTTGATCATTTAAATTATTAAGATAATAAATATTTTATTTTTTGATGCTGAGAGATGCATCAATTTTGTTGTGTTGTGCAGTGCAGAATTTGAAATAAAAGCATCAAGGAACTAGTTATGACTTACATAAAAATTAAGTGAATAGAATGAAATAAATATATTACCACTTTGTAGTAGTAGTATTTATGGTAACACTCAATATAGGTGCAAACTTATATTTACAATCTGCAGTAACTTATAAGAAATCTATGTCACACACATTATTAATCATTCATTTTGTTTTACACCAAAATAATGCATCAATGCATGATGAAATCTGTAACACAAATATGGATCATGATCACTTATATCACAAATACTCTTATTCAGCATATATGATAAAAATTGTTGATTGTGAACAATGTGAATGGATATTTCATAACTAAAAGTTGCAAACCAACAAGTTGCTTGGGACTGCAGCACCAAGAGAAATTTGGTAGAGATACCAGAAAGCAATAATATAACACTCATGCCAAGTGAAGATTTGACCATCATAATCCTGGAAAATCAAAAGGAAATATTTTCAGAAATTGTTGTTCATTAGAACACTACAAAAGAGAGTTTAAAATTAGCAGGACATGCAAAGGAGGAGTGGGAGAAGTAACATTTATTCTTTCAGTGCCAACATAGTGGAACACATCAGGAAAATCAAATGAGTTTCAATGAAGAAAGTGGTAATTGTCAATATGCAAACAACACTGTTATGTACAATTTTAAGCAGCAAAAGTTCAGACCACCAGGATTTAACAGATACAGTGAAATCCTGGGAACTGTTTGCCACACTCTCACATCAAAAGGACTTTGATGGCAAGATCATGGCTATCAGGTGCATTATTGGAACTGTAGTCTCTCTGTTATGGTCAATGAGAAATTCAGTACATTGGCAGGAAATGCTGTGCAAAAACTGAGGCAAAAGTTCATTGGAACATTTGGTTGAATTATTATCAAGATTTTGTTAACATTAAACGAAGCATTTTCAATTTTTAATGATGAAATGATTATATTGCAGGGTGTTCAATAACAATCAATTTGCAAGAGTAATCACATGCCAGCTTCTTTGGGCATATATTTCCATTGTGATGCATTATGCATCCAGGATATTGGGCAAGAGATGCATTGAAATTCACTTGACAAAAATCATAGATGCATCAAGCTTCAAAGTTGTCAACATCCATGACAATGTGTATGTAATCACATTATTGGAGAGTAATACTGATAGATGGACTGCAGATGCCACTCCAATGAAGGAAATCAAGAAATATGGATTGAGACAAATTGTCAATGATAACATCTCTGGGGATGTTGGTACTTCCGGGGAAAGGTGAAGAGTATACTGATGATAACAAATTTGATACCAAGAACAGAAAGGGCAAGAAGGTGACAGAGTGGAGGAAGGTGGACTAGAAATTGACAAGACAATTTAAGAGCAAGAAGAACATTTTCTTTGGTGATTATTGGAGCAATGAAGGAAAAAGAGATATAATAAAATTGGAATTACACTAAAGAAAACGAGAGATGTTGACCAGGTAAATCAAATTTACTGTTATGCATGGATTATTTCTAACAAGAAAACAAATTATTTTGCACTGTGTTTTTGGGTGAGGATGAAAATGACAAAAATCCTGTTGCTTCTCCATCAGGGGATAAAGAAAGGGATGGACTAGCTGTCCTTCCACTTCTTGTCAATGGTACATTGATTTGAGAAAGGTGTTTGAAGTGTAAATTTATTGTGATTGAAATGATATATGTTGTGGAATTAAATTATAATTTGGTCTCAATCTAAACATATCTGTATTGTACAACATGAATTTCATTTTAATTAGAATTATTGTTACTGCTACTGATAAATATATTTGGAACAACTATGAGTATGGGTGAATGGTGCATTACAAGTACTGTATTGGTGTTTCAACAATTCTTAAGCATTAATAGATATGAAGGGGGTTTGCAAGTAATACACATACATGTGTATCAAGGTGCATTGGGTGGACTAGAAATAAAGATGAGATGTATTTGATGTGTTGTCAATATATTTTGATGATTAATAATTATTATGATGATATTAATTGATACAATCAAGGACAATGTTGTTTGATGAACACAACTCAGGCTCAAGCTGTGTGTTGACAACAATGATATTATGGTTGCATTTTTCATACTATGGAGAATGGAGAAACAAAAATTGCTAAAGCAACAATAATATGGCTGTGTCAACATTATTATTATTACTGTAATTTATTTTGTGAGCTGGAAAACTAATAATATTCCATTGATGATAGTTGTGGTGTTATAATATTATTTGTGATGGCCAATTTGCTAAATTGTGAAAATGATAATATTGTAATCATTCAAAACTATCACATATAACTAGGTGTTTTATGAATTTATGAATAACAGAGAATTTTATTTCAAGTCATTATGTGGCTTGAAATACAAACAGAATCAAGCCCTCAATACAATATCAGACAGTGATCATTGATATGTCACTGCATTAACTTCCAAGAATTAATTAAGTCTTTTCCTTGTCTATTTTAAATTCTATGCATAGTGCAAATCATATTATTTATCATCTAGTAGGATACTTTTTGGATATGGTATATGTATTGTTATTATTTGTACACAATACACAAAAATTATTGAGATTCATTCAAACATTGTACCCAAACACTACAAGTTTTGATCCCTGTTTCATTGCTATCAATATTTACATGTTGCTAAAAAGTGGTGCAAATAGAATTTTTCTCTTTTGGATGCTGTCTTGTACTTTTTTGAATATGATATGGTAAAAATAGATCAAAAGCTGAAGTAGTGAAATGATTGAATATATACAATAAATAAATGGTTTTGGATTCATGAGCTATTTTGATTTACTGAGAAATGAATTGCTCTTTCATAGGTGATAAGGTATCAAACTAAATTGATGAAAAAGAAATACATGTTCAGAATCTTAAACCAGGATCTTAGGTTTTAAAATCGTCACAAATCTTCAATTTCAACAGAAAATATGCTATTTTTGGTCTTGAAAATGACAATTTGATCATTGAAGTAAAGGCAAGTAAGATATCATTCCAATCTTGGGTGAATTGATGATTGTCTACAATTCTAACAAATCATACAACATCTAAAATACTAAAATGAACATTGACATGTTCTAAAACTTAACATTGATGATCATTAGCATTGATGATCAATTGTGCTAATTCAAAGAGGGATCATCCTAGATGTTACCCTTAATAAACAAATATGGAGTGATGCTCAACACCATTTTCTTAATTATATTGGCATATTTCTGTTCATGGCCATTGCTTGGTACAGGCAAATTGATTTGTTCATGCCTGATCATTTGTTGAGTCAAGAAAACTATTGCTATGATTGCAATAGTCAACATTGTCAACTATGAGAATATGCAGTCATTTTATGTTGGAACCATAGATTATTCTCCCTTTACTGTCCAGTGTTATTGACTACCAAAATGAGCTGATAACGCCCAACTTTTTTACATGCAATTTTGCCATTTTGTTAGGAAAAATATTAAAATCACACCCCTGTCCAAAATGAAGCAGAGTCTCTCCCCAACCTGATGAAACCAAACCAAAATGCACAAGTGGCTTCATTATATATTATATATGTGGTGAAAGGGTTTGGATGGTGGTTTATTGATTTAGGTTTTATGTTTTGATTTATTAACTACAGCCTGGTGGATTGAAAAGTTGTAAAAAACTAAATATAATTTTAGAAGACCTTGTAAATTTGTACGAAAATTTGCGCTTTATTGGTCCGCTCCAAACAGCTAAATGTGATCAAAAACACCCCCCACCCTCCAAACACCTAAGTTTGAGCAATGGTAACTCTTTACCAATAAAAGCATATCAGACCTAGCCTATATCAAATTAAACCATATAATCATAGCTCTCAGGATCATATGGGGTCTGTTGGGGTTTGAAGCCTTGTTTTAGTGCTGTATTCAAAAAACTGTCTTTAATTGTGTTATTGACTACCAAAAGTTGTTGATAGTCCATAAAAGGATAGGAACACCAATTGATGTGTGTTTTCATATCAATGATAACAATAAAATGGGATTTATGTGTTTATGAAATGATGGCATCTTGTTAATTGCTAGGTATAGGAAAACTTCTTAATAACTGCCTGATCACTGATTTTGTCAAGACCATTATTGCTATAATTGAAATGGGTACCTATCACCTTCCATTACAATATTCAGTCATGTATGGCTATTACTAATTTTCTACACAACATTGACACAGGGTGTTTATGTGCATGTCAATCATAGTGTTTGTTGGAGTTGTTAAGTATAGACCATTTGTTTGGATTCTCCATAGTCACTTGTTGTACAATGCCCATTGTTGCTGCAAGCAACAATTGCTATTACTTCTCTATCATGAAAATATTTAGCCATTTCATTTGTGACCTACAGATTTTTCTATATAATGAATTCAGGATGTATGTGTTCATGCTGAAGATGATGATTATTTGCAATGCTAGGTTTAAGAGCATAGTTGTTATGATTGATATGGACATCATTTGCCTATCATGTTATGTCATGTTGGAGCTTCCTAATATTCTAGAAATGTAGAGGATGAGATGGTTTATGTTGATATGGTTTTTGTTGGTATTTCCAGGTACAGCCATATTGTTTAGTTTCTGCCTAGTCACTTGTCATGTCACACCATAGCTGTTATGACTTTACTGGGAATAAATGTTTATGTCATATGGAAACTACAAATTATTCTAAACCATAGATGTGTGTGTTCATGTCATTAATGGTTTTTATTAGTGTTGTTAGGTGCAAACACATTGTTTGATTATGGCCTGATCACTCATTGAGTCAAGACTATTGTTGCTATGATCAAATGGATACTTAATACCTTTAATGGATGGATACTATATACCTGTAATGGATATTCAGTCATGTCATGTATGACTACAAATTGTGTTATAGCATCAACACAAGATGATTGTGTTCATCTCTATGTTGATTTTCAATGGTATTGCTAGGTACAGACCATTCTTTTGTTTTCTGCCTAGTCACTTGTTGTGCCAAGACGATTGCTACTTTGGTTGAAATGTAGATTTAATGTCAACTATGATAATATTTTGTCATATCATGAATGATATCATTGCACTATACAATGAAGTACAAGATGTGTGTGTTTATATCAATGATAGTTTTCCCCAGAAATGCAATGTATGGGCAAAATGATTGGTTTCTGATGAGTCACTGGTTGTCCCAAGACTATTGTTGCTATGTTTGCAATGGGAATCATTGCCTTTCATGGCAATACTTAGTTATGTGATATGGGAACTACATATTATACTATCAAAAACAAAGGATGTGCATGTTCATGCCAATGATTACCATCCTTGGCATCACCAAATCTGAATCCTCAATCAGTGTGTAATCCATGTGAAAAAATTCATGTGGTTGCAAAACATGAAACATATCAACTTTCAATATTATCATCTTAAATGTACTTCTTGCAAAAATGCCATAAATTCAGTAAGACAATAATTGTCCCAATATACATTAAAATTATAAAATGTGTATGTGCTCAAAAATTTAGGTTTTCATAATGCATAATGACAATTAGATCCAGCATAAATACCACACAAACATTGTACTGAAAACATTGGGTGCTTGCATTTTTCAATGAATAGAAATATATATCAATTCATGTTTGTCTCCATTTTCATTGTTCAACAAGACACCAATTCCTGCTGCTTGAAATAATGGTTTTAAGCCAGACCTTGATTGAATCTTATGCAATGAGAATTTGTTCCATTTTGTTATACTTGATAATGTGAAGAAATACATTAAATCACATTCTGGCATTGGAAATATCTATTATTTTATATCAAAACCCATGGAACAAAAGGATGAATCTATTGTCTTTACCTTGTCCATTGC
>JACCDI012204145.1_pt1 | contig 11245 bp, 3 predicted proteins | sample 7442791 | NCBI WGS metagenome assembly JACCDI01 (sample SAMN15323434, study PRJNA562643) | freshwater metagenome | isolation source: river surface water | place: USA:Blue River Watershed | collected 2017-08-15
AAAACATCTCGGTATGAATGCCGAGGTTTTGGCGGTCGCCAAGACATGCTAGGGTCGCATCAGGAATAGCGCCGATCCCCATTTGTAAGCAGTCGCCATCGCGGATCAGGCTCGCAACATGGCGGCCGATTTGCGCAGTGATCGGGTCTTGTTCTGCTGGCAAATGCTCAGGGATCACACTTTCCAATTCGACATAAGCGTCAAAGTCGCGTAGGTGCACAAACGAATCACCGTGGGTGCGCGGCATCAATGGATTCACTTGCGCAATGATACGCTTTGCTGACTGCATGGCGGCACGGGTCGCTTCAACCGAAATACCTAAACTGCAAAGGCCGTGTTTGTCGGGGGGCGATACTTGAATAATCGCAGTATCTAGCAGCTGTTCTCTATTTCGAAATAGTTTTGGAATTTCCGATAAGAACATTGGAACGTAATCCGCTAAGCCACAGTTGATAGCCGGTCTGGTTGGGCCGCCGACAAAATACGCTCGTTGGCGTAAATGGCCTCGAAGCGCAGGATCACATAACGCGCCACTTTTTTCGGTGTGTAAACTCAATAGCGTGAGATCGTGTTTATCTCGTGCCACTTGAGCCAAAGCATCGAGCATTTTGTATGGAGTTGCTGCCATAGAATGGCACCAAATGGTTTCGCCATCTTGAATAGTGGCTAGAGCTTGTTCTGGGGTTGCGTAGCGCATAGTTCGCCTTACTTGCTATAAACTGCTGCTTATTGTAGTGGGAAATAAGGCGACTATCGTGATACGGATCAACTGAACTCAGATAAGCGGTAAGAAAATGTCGGTTTCTGCTTCATGCGCTGGTACGTCCGGAAAGAAACGGCGCCGCTGCAAAAAAATTGGCTGATCGCGCAGGCTAAAGCCATTTTGCGCTAGCCAGACGGTATATAGATATTCGACTAAAGGTCCGATTTGGGCATCGCTACCTTGCCAGCGAATTCTGGCGCAAGGCCCGCCGCTGATTTCACTTTCGACTATCTGCGCATCATTTTCTGCGACTTCGCCATCGACTGCGACTGCTAAACCAAAACGATAATCTTCTGGCTCACAACAGCGTGGGTCCTCGTACAGCAAGTTGAAAGTTGCATGGCGCTGTGGTGGTAAGCCATTGGCTTTGCGCCAGTTGATAAACTCACGAATACTTTGACCCAATAGTGTTTCTGGTCCTTTATGGACTTTTAACGCGATACGAGTTGTCGGGAAATCAACAACTTCGACCTGAGGATATTGTGGAGTTAATGGCATAATTTGCTCGCTTTGGCTGGCCCAATATTGCCAGTCTGGTTGTTGTCGAAATTCTGTCGGTGATTGTGCTAACCAGCGCCGGAAAGCACGACTAAATGACTCTGCATTTTGGTAGCCAGCTTCAAACGCAAGGAGTGTTACCGGTGTCTCGCGATAGGCCAATGCTGTTGCTGCGCGCTGTAAGCGCAGTAATCGAATGTAGGACGCCACCGGCATTTGACACTGACTTTGAAACCAGCGTTGAAAATGATACTCCGAGCAGTGAACCTGTTCGGCAAGTTGGCGCACGCCAAGCGGCTGGTCTAAGTTGGCTTCGATGAACTGCAATAGGCCGGAAAGGCGCTGATTTAAAGTCATGGGCATATCTACACTGTGATACTGATGACGACTAGCTTGCCAAACAAAATTACTTTTGTCCTGACCGAAACTGCGCAAATCTGAGCGGTTTCTCATTACTTTATCGACTTTGACACAATTTTCCCAAAAGCAAACTGCTTGCGCATTCAGCGCAAGCCAAAGCGTTTTTGCAAAATGCGGTCGAGTAGCGCGCGCGGTAAGAGCCATTTTAACCAGACCAAACTTCGACTGCCATTGCCCGCAGCAATCACGCTTGGTGGCGCAGCTGAGAGTAATTTAGCTAACACTTGGCTGGCAAACTTGTCAGCAGATGTTGGATTTTGCGCTGAGGCTCTGGCTCGTGCGGCGATGCCTGCGGCAAAGCTTTGCCATGGTGAATCGGCGGCCAACCAATGTCGCAAGCCATGACTCGCGGTATCGGCAAATCCGGTGGCAATAGCGCCAGGCTGAATTAATACCACCTTGACGCCAAGCGGTTGTAGTTCCATCCGCATGGCATCGGTTAGGGCGTGTACCGCCGCTTTTGATGCACAATAAACCCCAGCGAATGGTGTTGTTACGACAGCTGAGACACTGCCGACATTAGCAATAATGCCCTGATTTCGCTGTAGAAGCGGCAGGGCGGCTCGGCTAACGTGGGCAATAGCGAATACATTTGTCGCAAATTGCTGCTGCAGCACTTCGGCATTAGTATCCAGCACCGGTCCCATAGCGCCATAACCTGCGTTATTGATCAGCAGATCAATGCCACCGAAGTGTTCGGAGATAGTTGCAAACATCTGCTGGATTTGCGCGTGGTCCGTTACATCAAGCATAAAGGTGATAAAACCTTGCGCTTGTAATCGCTCAAGATCGGCAGGCTTGCGCGCCGTCACTAAGACTCGATGGCCGAGAGCTTGGCACTGTTGTGCTAAGGCTAAGCCGATACCACTCGAAGCACCAGTGATCAAAATGGTTTTGGTCGGCATGTTGTCTCTCTTTACTAGATAAATTGCCTGCAGTGTATAAAAATTCTGCCGACATTCGCAAAATTTCTGTTGGCGATTAAAGGTTTATTCGCATTAGTCGTTGCCTTATGCGGTTCGACCATCAAAACTCAGAAGCAGTGCGCGACCAATCGCGATGCTAATTCCCCGGTTTTAACGGTGATAGGCATAAAAAGTGCATTAAAAACTTCATCGATGACTGCGCCACTTTAAATCTGCTAATTAAAGTGGTCAGTTGGTGTCTTTTGGATCAGTAGTGTCAGCTTACTGACGGATGGAAATAACTATGGTGCAGTGGTTGCCAGTTTTTCGGCGCTTTATTCAGCTTTGGTTTTGCATCGCGTTGTTCGGTGGCGCATTCGCGCATGCGGCAACAGTCCCAGGAGCGCCGACCATCGGCAGCATTAGTGTCGGCAATGGCGCTGTCTCTGTGAGTTTTACCGCACCAAGCGATAATGGCGGCTCAGCTATTACTTCCTATATTGTCACTATTGATACTGACGGACGCACTGTTACCGGTACCAGTTCGCCCATATTGGTCAGCGGACTTACCAACGGCACTACCTATCGATTTAATGTCGCGGCGATGAATGTCGTGGGCACTGGACCAGTGTCTGCTTGGTCTACAGCGGTACGGCCGTTTTTTCGGCCAACTATTACGCCAAGCAATATCACACTCTCTGGCGGTAGTGGCACTAACGGTGCGTTTAAACGCGGGGATACCATTACCGCCGCTTGGAACGATAGTGTAAGTGGCGACAACAATGTGTCAGTCACTGCCGTAAGTTTTAACTTTATTCAATTTGGTGGCGGGGCGCGAGTTGCAACTAACTCTGGCAATATTTGGACTGCCACTTATGTGTTGCCAAATGACACCTTAGATTCCAACAGTTCAAATGTGACTATTACCGCGCTAAACGTCAATGGCAGCACCAATGCCACTGGCACTAACAATGTCGCGGTCGATACCATTTTGCCACGTTTAAATAGTGTCAGTGCTAGCTCAGCCAATGGCTTATATAAAATTGGTGACGTGCTAAGCATTACGCCAACGTTTAGTGAAGCAGTTGCTGTGGCCGGTGCGCCGAGCTTGTCACTAGAAACTGGTGCTGTCGATCGCTCAGCCATATATAGCGCAGGCAGCGGCGCAGCGACCTTAAATTTTGCCTATCAAGTCCAATCCGGCGATACCGCAACGGATTTGGATTACCTTTCAACCAGTGCTTTGGCGCTAAATGGCGGCAGTATTGTTGATGATGTTGGTAATGCTGCCGTGGTGACTTTGCCAGCGCCAGGCGCTGCCAATTCGTTAGGTGCGAATAAAAATTTGCAGGTCGATGGCTTAGTGCCTTCAGGCTATAGCGTGGCGATAGTGCAGTCGTTGATTAACGAAGACAATGAAACTGCATTTAGCTATACGCTTTCAGGCGCTGAGGTAGGCACTAGTTATCAGTACCAAATCAGCAGTAGTGGTGGTGGTACCCCGATTGTTGGCAGTGGCTCAGTCACCAGCAGTAATCAAAACTCCGCAGCGATTAATGTCTCGAGTCTTGCTCAAGGTGTGTTGACGCTATCGCTCACGCTAACCGACAGTGCCGGAAACATCGGGGTCGCCGCAACAGCGACCGTCAGCAAACAATATAATCGTGCGCCGATTTTAAGCGGTTTACCGGCCACCAGCGTTTTGCAAAATGGCACTTACAGTTTTACCCCAGTGATTGTCGATCCCGATGGCGATACCAGCCTTAGCTTTAGCATTAGCAACAAACCGGCTTGGGCCAGTTTTGATGTGAATACCGGGACTTTAAGCGGCACTCCAAGCAATAGCGATGTCGGGACCTATGCCAATATCATCATCAGTGCCACTGATACCGAACTGTCTTCAGCGTTGCCAGCATTTACTATCGAAGTGGTCAACGTAAACGACACTCCAACTATTAGTGGTTCGCCAGTAACGACAGTGGCCCAAGGCGCTCTTTATCAGTTCACTCCGGTCGCTGCCGATATTGATGTTGGTACTAGCCTAAGTTTTATCGTGATTAATCAGCCGGCTTGGATGAGTTTTAATCCTGCGACCGGTTCACTCAGTGGTACACCTACCAATGCTGATGTCGGCAGTTACAGCAATATTCAAATCAGGGTGAGTGATGGCGAATTAACAGCGACCTTGCCAGCATTTAGTATTGAAGTGACTAATGTGAATGATCAACCAACACTGAGCGGGATCCCTGCAACTTCGGTGAACGAAGATGTCCAATACCGGTTTTTGCCGACAGCAAATGATATCGATATTGGTGACCAACTGACATTTAGCATTAGCAACAAACCAAGCTGGGCAACCTTTAATGCGAGTACCGGAGAGTTAGTCGGAACGCCAGCAAACGCTGAAGTAGGTAACTATCCAGCGATTGTGATTACGGTCAGCGATGGCGTGTTGTCGGCGTCTCTTCCAGCCTTTGCAATCACGGTAGTCAACGTAAATGATTCGCCAGCAATTAGCGGAATTCCGCCAACGACGGTGTTACAAGATGCGCAATATTTGTTTGCACCAACCGCCAATGATGTAGATGTCGGTGATGTATTAAGGTTTAGCATCACCAATAAACCAGCTTGGGCAAGTTTCGACGTCGCTACAGGCCAGTTAAGTGGCGCACCACGCAATCAAGATGTCGGTAGTTATCCGAATATCAGCATCAGTGTTAGTGATGGTGTGTTAAGTGCTTCGCTGCCAGCATTTAACTTGCAAGTACAAAATGTCAATGATGCACCGACTATTCAAGGCACTCCGGCGCAGCAAGTGTTGCAGGATGTCCGCTATAGCTTTATCCCAACAGCCGCAGATATTGATAGCAATACTCAGTTAGTTTTTAGTATCCAAAATAAACCTAGCTGGGCGAGTTTTAATCAAAATACCGGCGAATTAACTGGTACGCCGAACAATGCTGCAGTTGGCAGTTATACCAATATTGTGATTAGCGTCAGTGATGGCCAACTCACTGCAAGTTTACCTTCGTTTAATTTGGCAGTGGTTAACGTGAATGACGCACCGGTAATTACTGGCTCCCCGCAAACGACGGTCATGGGCCGAGCGAACTATAGCTTTTTGCCAGTTGCAAGCGATGTTGATACTGGCACCACCTTGGTGTTTAGCATCAGTAATAAACCAAGTTGGGCCAGTTTTAATACCACGACTGGCGCGCTCACCGGCACACCACAAAATAGTCAGGCTGGTGTTTACAGCAATATCGTCATCAGCGTCAGTGATGGTCAGTTAATGAGTGCATTACCGGCATTTGCAATTACCGTTGAAAATAGTAATAGAGCACCAAGCATCCAAGGCACCCCATCGTTACTAGTGAGTGGTCGAAGTGCATACAGTTTTATGCCAATAGCTAGCGATCCGGATCAAGGTGACGTGCTCACTTTTAGTATCAGCAATAAACCGATCTGGGCGACCTTTAACACTAGTACTGGTGCGTTAACGGGAACTCCACAAAATAACCAAGCAGGGCTTTATCCAAACATTGTGGTGACGGTCACTGATGGTCAATTAAGTGCTGCACTGCCAGCTTTTACTATTACGGTAGAAAGTAGCAATCGTCCACCGCAGGCGACCCCTGGCAGTGTAGTGCTAAACGAAGATAAGACAGTCGTGTTTTCGTTTGCAGCAACTGATGCGGAAAATGATCCTGTTACTTTCCGTATCGTGAGCCAACCTAGCCATGGCAGTGTAAGTCCACTGGGCAATGAGTGGATTTATACCCCAAGAACTAATTTTAATGGCGTCGATAGCCTGCAATTCGTTGCAAAAGACGCTGAAGCAGATTCTACCGCCGTAAGTTTTACTTTCTCCGTGAGCCCGGTTAACGATGAGCCACAGGCAAACAATGACCAATATCAGATCAGTAAAAGCTCCGACGATAGATACCGTTTGGCAGTGCTTGGTAATGATGTCGACATTGATGGCGATACGCTGACTATTGATGGTGCGGCCGCTAACCTCGGCACTGTTACTTTTAGTAGTGCCGGCCTCGATTACCAAGCAATCGCTAACTATACCGGCCCAGTCGTGCTGCGCTATACCTTGGTTGATCCAAGTAAAGCCCGCAGTTCCGCAGAGGTTCGGCTTAATATCACCGGCAGCAATCAGCAAGATGCGCCGATTGTGACCTTGCCAGCAGACGTCGCCGTGAAAGCGACTGGTTATTACACCAAAGTTGATTTAGGTGTTGCGACCGCCAAAGATAAAGCGGGGGTGTCCATTCCCGTGAAGTTGTTGGAAGAAGATGTGATGTTCCGTCCAGGCGATCACTTGGTGAACTGGCAAGCGGTCGATGGTGCAGGGCTTAAAACCACTCGTGCACAACGAGTGCAAGTGCAGCCATTAGTATCGCTAGGCAAAGCGCAAACAGTGCCAGAAGGCGCTGCGGTAAAAGTTCAAGTGCAACTCAATGGTCCGTCGCCAGTTTATCCAGTAGCGGTGCCATACACTGTTACCGGTACTGCGGGTGCGGGCGATCATACTTTAACCTCGGGTGTCATTGAAATCAGTCAAGGTACAGTGGCGACATTGGAATTTGATGTGCTGGAAGATGCTGTCACAGAGCAAGATGAAACAGTGATCATCAGCTTAACCAGTGAGAATAACCTGAGTGACCAAAAAGCTACGACCGTGGTGATCACTGAAAGCAACTTAGCGCCGGTCGCAGAGATTATGCTGAGTCAGCGCCAAGAGCTGCGCAACATAGTCAGTCGAGACGGCGGTCTTATTCAAATCAGCGGCAAAGTTAGCGATGCCAACACTGGAGATGTGTTAACGAGCCAATGGGATTTTGCGAGTTTAGCCGTAGTCAGTAACAGCGACGGCTATAGCTTGGATCCGACCAGCCTAGCCTTGGGCGTCTATCCGATCTCATTAACTGTCACTGATAACAACTCGCCAGCACTTTCAGCCACAGCCAAGATGCAACTGGTGGTGTTGGCCAAGATGCCTACCCTTGGCACTGGCGATAGTGATGGTGATTTAATCCCAGATCCCCAAGACGGCTTAGCGGACGATGACGGTGATGGCATCGTCAACTATTTAGATGCAATTTCGGCGTGCAACGCAGTGCCGCAAACGGCCATACAACAACGCAGTTACTTGCTGGAATCAGTGCCGGGAACTTGTTTACGTCGTGGTGCCAGAGCATTAGTGGCGCAGAGTGGTGGTTTACATATTGATGTCAGTCAAACGACCACGGATGCTGCGGCGACTAATATTGGCGGAGTATTTGATTTTGAAGTGACCGCACTGCCGGTCGCGGGCCAAAGTGTGGCAATCGTTATTCCACAACGCCAACCGATCCCAGTGGCGGCGGTGCTGCGCAAATATTTGGGCATGCAATGGCAAGATTTTGTAGTCGATAGTAAAAACAGTATTGCCAGTAGCGCAGGAATTCGCGGATTTTGTCCAGCACCAGGCACTTCGAAATGGCAAAGCGGGCTAATCGCTGGTCATTGGTGTGTGCAACTGACCATTGAGGATGGTGGCCCTAACGACGCAGATGGACTAGCCAATGGTGTGGTTGTCGACCCGTCAGGGGTTGCAGTTCTGCAAAGTGCAAATAAACTACCTATAGCGCAAAATGACAGTGCGCAATTGCAATGGAATCAACAGCTTGACATTGAGGTGCTCGCCAATGATAGTGATGCAGATTCCGATCAATTGACGGTTAGTCAAGTCAGTAGTCAATTAGGCACAGTGTCCATTTTAAGTAATCAGCAGATCCGTTATGTGGCACCGGCCAATTTTATTGGCGTCGATAAGCTTATTTATAGCATTAGCGATGGTAACGGCGGCACAGCGAGCGCTGAAGTCACGGTGACTGTGAATGGCAATCGGGCACCAACGGCTAATAACGATAGTTTTAATAGCGACGATCGCACGGAAATTCAGTTGAATGTTTTGGCTAATGACGTCGATCTTGACGGTGATACTTTGCAAATCGTCAGCGCCACAGCTCAACAGGGAACGGTGTCGGTAACTGCAGATCAGAAAATTAAATACAGTCCAAAACTTGGGTTTGAAGGCACCGATCTGGTGAGCTACCAAATCCGTGATGGATTGGGTGGGGAAGCCAGCGCCCAAGTTACGCTGACAATCAAAGCATATAAAGAGGTGAATGTGACTAATCAATCAAGCGGCGGCGCTTTTGGGCTTGGTGTTTTAGCATTGCTCCCGTTGGCATGGCGACGCCGGCGTGCGCTGGCAATGCTAGCGTTGGCGAGTGCGACATTACCTGTCGCCGCCAGTCCTCGAGATTTTTACCTACAAACTGAACTTGGTCAGAGTGTTGCCAGTAAAAGTGCCAGCGATTTGCAAAATGCGTTGCCAAGCGGCAGCACCGTCGATTTGGATAAAAGTGACGCATCTTATGCCGTGATTGCTGGTTTCCAACTGACAGACTATTGGGCTTTTGAGCTTGGTTATCAGGATCAAGGGCAGGTGGATGCGACGATCACTGGCAGTGCCCTAGATCCGGCGGCCTACCATGAGCTGACGAAAACCCATAGTCCAGTGTTGATCAAAGGCTTTACCGCAGGCGCTCGTTACACTTTTTGGGGTTATAAAGATTGGTCATTGGATATCCCTTTTGGGGTGATGAAGTGGCAAAACGACATTGTAAGTATTAGCGGTAATTCAGTATTAAGAACCGATACAGACGGCACAGATCCTTATTATGGCTTGCATGTACAGTACCGAATTACTGATTATTGGCAGTTTGGTTTTGGCGTGCAGCAGATGCATTTGGAACCCAATACTGTCAACGCAGCTCGTTTTAGTCTGACTTATCGTTTTTAATTCGATGCCAACAGGACTGATCGGATTGAGCTGCAGTAATGCGGCTCAGTCCGGTTTTACCGAACCTGCCCAAAATTTTGCTTCGCACACTTTTGCTGTCAGCTAGCCTATCAAACCGATGAATTTTTTGTGATCCATCGTCCAGCGTTGTTTCAGTTTTTAGCCATCTGGCCGTTTATTTGTGCTGCAAACAAGCTGTTTGTATAAAATAAGCCCGCTTCCTTGCTTTTTTTTCGGGCAAATTTAAATAAAATCTTGTATATTATCGCCCTATTTTCAAACCCTAGCTTATCGAGATGACTATGTCAGCAGATTTATCCTTATACAGAAACATTGGTATCTTCGCCCACGTTGATGCCGGCAAAACCACCACTACCGAGCGGATCCTGAAACTGACCGGTAAAATCCATAAAATCGGTGAAGTTCACGAAGGTGAATCAACAACTGACTTCATGGTACAAGAAGCTGAGCGTGGTATTACCATCCAGTCAGCAGCTGTTACCTGTTTCTGGAAAGGTCACCGCTTCAACGTAATCGATACCCCAGGTCACGTTGACTTCACAGTTGAAGTTTACCGTTCTCTGAAAGTATTAGACGGCGGTATCGGTGTATTCTGTGGTTCTGGTGGTGTTGAACCTCAATCAGAAACCAACTGGCGTTATGCGAACGACGCTAAAGTATCTCGTCTGATTTTCGTTAACAAGCTGGACCGTATCGGTGCTGATTTCATCCGCGTAACAGAACAAGTTAAAAACGTTCTTGGCGCTCAGCCATTAGTGATGACTCTGCCAATCGGCCGCGAAGATACTTTCGTTGGTGTGGTTGACCTGTTGTCTGAAAAAGCGTACGTGTGGGATGATTCTGGCCAACCAGAAAACTACAAAGTAGTTGATATCCCAGCTGACATGGCTGACGACGTTGCTATGTACCGTGAACAGTTAATCGAAACTGCTGTTGAGCAAATCAAAGCTTGTATCCGCAAAGGTACTCGTGAACTGGCATTCTTCCCAACTTACTGTGGTTCAGCCTTTAAAAACAAAGGTATGCAATTACTGTTAGATGCTGTTGTTGATTACTTGCCATCTCCAACTGAAGTAAATCCACAGCCATTAACTGACGAAGAAGGTGCTCCAACTGGCGAATACGCAATCGTATCTGCTGACGAGCCATTCCGCGCATTAGCATTTAAGATCATGGATGACCGTTTCGGCGCCCTGACCTTTATCCGTATTTACTCAGGCGTTCTGAACAAGGGTGATACCTTACTGAACTCATTCACTGGTAAAACAGAACGTATCGGCCGTATGGTTGAGATGAACGCGAATGACCGTACCGACCTGACAACTGCTCAAGCCGGTGACATCATTGCGTTAGTTGGTCTGAAAAACAACACGCAAACTGGTCACACTCTGTGTGATCCAAAACACGAATGTACTTTAGAACCAATGATTTTCCCAGAGCCAGTTATCTCTATCTCTGTTACGCCAAAAGATAAAGGTTCTGTTGAAAAAATGGGTATCGCTATCGGTAAGATGGTTTCTGAAGATCCAACATTCCGCGTTGAAACTGACATTGATTCTGGCGAAACTATCCTGAAAGGGATGGGTGAACTGCACTTAGATATCAAAGTAGACATCCTGAAACGTACTTACGGTGTTGAGCTAGTTGTAGGTCAACCACAGGTTGCTTACCGCGAAACTATCACTCGTGAAGTTGAAGATAGCTACACGCACAAGAAACAATCTGGTGGTTCAGGTCAATACGGTAAAATCGACTACCGCATTCGTCCAGGTGAGC
>JACCDI011724588.1_pt1 | contig 11243 bp, 9 predicted proteins | sample 7442791 | NCBI WGS metagenome assembly JACCDI01 (sample SAMN15323434, study PRJNA562643) | freshwater metagenome | isolation source: river surface water | place: USA:Blue River Watershed | collected 2017-08-15
AAGGCGTAATCTCTTTATTGGTAAAGGATAATTCGAATTTCATAACTAATATTATTCTACTGCTACGCAGTTGGATTTTTAAACTCAAAATTAGTGATTTTTTTCTAATGCGTAATTTGGGTTTAAGCGTTCAAGAAGCCGCCATTTTATTAGGTGCAAGCAGATGGACAATTCAACGAATGATTCAAAGAGAAGACATAAAAGCAGGTAAGCTGGGCAGAAGAACCATTATACCACGTTCCGAAATTGATAATCTTTTTAACTGATGAGCAATGAAAATAACATTAAGACAACGCAAAAAGGGTAACAAGATTACCCTCTACCTTGATTACTACGACCAAGGCAAGCGAGAGTATGAGCATTTAGGTTTATACCTCACACCCGAACCCGACAAAGGAAGTTTAACGAAAGCCCAAAAGGATGAAAACAAAAAAATCCTTGAATTGGCGGAGAGCATCCGAAGCAAAAGACATTTAGAAGTTCAAAACAGTATCTACGGTTTCCGAGATAAAGAGAAATTGAAAGGTAGTTTCTTTGAGTTTTTTGATGCACTCACCGAAAAGAAAAAAGCCAGTTTAGGTAATTATGGCAATTGGAATGCAGTCCGTATTCTAATAAAAGCCTACAATCCTAAAGATGTAACCTTTGAGCGATTGGATAAAGAATGGATTGAAGGGTTCAAAGATTACCTGGACTATGAAGCCAAAACCAAAACAGGTGACGGCATTTCATTAAATACCAAATACAGCTATTTCAACAAATTGAGAGCTGCACTCAAACAGGCATTAAAAGAAGGCTTAATCAAATTCAATCCTGCGGAGCAAGTAGAACCATTTCCACAGGATGATGTAGAACGTGAATTTTTAACCCTTGAAGAATTACAGAAATTAGCCAACACCCATTGCCGAAATGAAACACTAAAGCGGATGTTCATTTTTTCTTGTTTGACTGGTTTAAGATGGTCGGATATTGAGAAACTAAAATGGTCAGAAATTCAGCACTCAGAAAATTTGGGCTACTTCATTCGTTTTCGTCAGCAAAAAACCAACGGAGCAGAAACCTTACCCATTGCCGAAGAAGCAAGGGAATTATTAGGCGAACAGAAAGAACCAAAAGAAAAGGTATTTACAGGGCTTAAATATGGCAACTGGAACAAAACCTACTTAAAGGATTGGTTAATTGATGCAGGCATCAATAAGCACATCACATTCCACTGTGCTCGTCATACTTACGCTACGCTTCAGTTGACTTTAGGTACAGACATTTACACAGTTTCAAAATTATTAGGGCATAAAAACCTTTCTACTACCGAGATATACGCAAAGGTTATCAACGAGAAAAAGGTGGAAGCTGCCAACAAAATCAAAATCAAATTATAAGTATGGAAGCACCGCAAATATTTTTAGTAGAAGAATTGGAATTGAGAATTTCAATTGAAGCTGTTGAGTACAAACATAAGTTTGACAACTTTTGGGAAGAGTACAAATTCGACCCTGAATATTTCAACCGATTTATGGAAGGTCCTTTGTTGAGTGAATTTGTTCAGACCATTTACAAAAGAACGCAACACCTCAATAACAACGAAATCAATAAATACCTTACGGTATCATTGAGCCAGTTCAAAACCCATAGCCCAAAGCTACGCTTTGAAGCTATGAAAGAACAGTATTATAAAGATTACTGGTATCCTAATCCTGAACCAGATCATTACTCTAAAATGTCAGAGTATGAAAACAAGTATTTCGGTCACGTTTTTAAATGGTATGAGAAACATTTCCACCTATTCCAAGAAGCCACAAAACAAGCCCTACAAGACTTCAAAAAAGGCTATTTAGGTTCATTTGCCGACTTCTCTATTCAGGCCCAACAAGAGCCTAAAAACAAGCTAAAAACCAATCTAACTGTCAAAGAAATAGCCTATTTATTCAGAGCCTTATATGAGGAAGGCATCATTGAAGCTAAACACAAAACAGATATATGCAATTTCATTGCCGAGAGTTTTTCATCCAAACAAAAAGAAGATGTGAGTGCCAACTCTTTGAGAAACGCTTTTGAATCTCCAGACTTCAATGCAGTAGATTTTTGGCACGAAAAATTCATCCATTTAATGCAACGAGCAAAAAAAGATAAAGAAAAATAAAGACCTTAACTAACTGATAATTAACATAATAACATAGGGTTGCACAACCCTATGCAACTACCATAGCACTGATTTAGTGCCTTGTTTTGCTTCCGTAATCATAAAAATATACAATGATGGAAGTAAATCAAATTCTCGAAAAGCTAAGTCAATTAGAACTAAAAATTGACGAGCAAAACCTACTTCAAAAAGAAGTACTCAATTTTAATGATGCCTGCAAGTATCTTGACATCAGTGCATCACATCTCTACAAGCTAACCTCTTCAAAGCAAATCCCACATTTTTGCCCACAGGGAAAGAAACTCTATTTCAACCGACAAGAAATAGACGAATGGTTAATGCGAAACAAGCAAGAAACTTCGGAGGACATCGAAACGGCCGCAGCTAATTATTTAATCAGAAACAAACGTAAATAATTATGGGCTTTTATAGATTTTCCGAAGAAGAAATTCAAGAGATCAAACAGCGTTTAGATGCCTTGACCATAGAGTTACGCAAGAAGCAAAGAACCGAACCTGACCAAATTTGGTACGACAATCAGGAGTTTTTACAGGTAATGAACATAAGCAAGCGTACTGCAGCTTATTGGCGTACCGAAAATGTAATTGCCTATTCACAAGTGGGCAATAAAATCTACTACCGACTTTCCGACATTATGGATCTACTCCATAAAAGTACCATTCCTGCAAATAGTATCAATAACCTTAAAATTTCCACTGATGACAACAATAACGACTTATAAGAATTTCAATATACCCATTGAGGACGTTTCACTTTCCTCAATCATTTCTAATATCAAAACAGGCACTTACCACGATAGCATAAATGCTATTCGTATGGCTAAAGGTATGGGCAAGCCCGAAAGAGCCGACCAACTCAAAAAAGAGCTTTTGGCGTTCACGCCTTCAGCTACTTTTAAAGACGGCAGAAAAAAAGATTTACTTACCGCTTACAGCGGTTGCGTTCATCTTGATTTTGATAAACTCACACCCGAAGAATTACAACAGGCTTTTGACCTTGCAGTCAAAATACCTTTTACTTATGCTTGTTTCACAAGCCCAAGTGGTGATGGCTTAAAAGTGTTTATCAAAGTAAATACCGCCCAAGAAACCCACGAGCAAGCCTATAAGCAAGTACAAGCCTATTATGAAAAGGAAATCAATATTGAAGCCGACCCAAAATGCAAAGACATTACAAGGCTTTGTTTTGTGTCTAACGACCCAAACGCCTTTTTAAATGAAAGTGCAAGCACTTTTGAAATTGCTTTGCAGGAGCAAGCTCCTTTAAGCGAACCTCTTTTTGAGCAAGCTCAAAATTCGTTCAATTCCATTTTTGATGAATGTGTTAGTTTCACTAACAACATTCTAACCTATAATAATGGCAACCGAAACAACTACTTATATCAGTTAGCTTGTAATTGCAATCGTAGAGGCATTCCACACCCAGAGGCAGAAAATTTGATTACATCAAATTTCTACCACGAAAACCAAACCGAAATACGCATGTCTATCGAAAGTGCTTATCAAAATAATGCAGCAGAGTTTGGCAAGTTTGCAAACCTTGCAGGTTCGCAAAAAAAGGAAATCAGAAACGACACCACAGAAGACTACCTCAAAACAACGCCTACCATTCCAGTAGAAGCCATCAATCTGATGCCCGTTTTATTCCAAGATGGTGCAAGAGCATTTGACAATGACCCACGTAAAAGAGATGTTTTTCTAACCAGTGCCTTGTGTATTATTAGTGGTTGTTTGCCTGATGTTCAAGGCGTATATCATCAAGAAAGAGTTTATCCGCATTTGTTTTCTTTCATCATCGCTCCAGCAGCAAGTGGTAAAGGGGTTTTGAAAAATGCCAAAAGATTAGGCGATAAAATCCACGAAAGAATGGTGGAAAGTAGCAAACAAGCCAAAGACCAACACGAAAACGAAATGGTTGAATACAAAGCCCAATTAAGCAAGCGTAAGAAAGACGACCCAATACCCGATAAACCACAAGAACCTGCCTTTAAATTGCTTTTCATTCCTGCCGATTGCAGTCAGGCAATGATGATGCAAATACTTCAAGACAATGACGGCAAAGGCATTATTTGCGAAACAGAAGCAGATGCAATGAGTGGAGCAAACAAACAAGATTGGGGAAACTATTCTCACATTATGCGAGCCGCTTTTCATCACGAAAAAATATCAGCAGCAAGAAAAACCAACCGAGAACTTTTAGAAATAAAACACCCACAACTGGCGGTGGCCTTGTCAGGCACACCTGCCCAAGTACCAAAGCTAATCGCTTCGGCAGAAGATGGTTTATTTAGTCGGTTTATTTTCTATGCTTTCAAAAACGAAATAGTTTGGCAAGACCCATCACCAAGACCAGGCGGTATAGTTTATAACGACCACTTTGAAGCATTATCAAACGAAGTACTCAAGATTGTTGATTTTTTAAACCAGTACCCAACCGAAGTATTTTTAACACAGAACCAATGGAATAAACTCAATCAAGTTTTTTTCGACAAGCTCAAAAACGTAGTGATTTTTACAGGCGAAGATGCAGCAAGTGTGGTATTTCGTTTGGGCTTAATTCTGTACCGCTTTTGTATGATTTTCACTTCCTTACGGAAGTTTGAAAATGGCGATTGCTCTAAAGATGTAACCTGTACAGATGATGACTTTGAAGCATCTTTGATGCTTTCAGAAGTCTATTTGCAACACAGTCTTTTAATGTTCAACAATCTGGAAGAAAACAAAGACCCTATTCTGTACAAGATGCCAAACAACAAAAAACAGCTCTTAGACCAGTTGCCAGAAGAGTTTCAACGCAAAGAAGCAGTTGCCATTGGTAAAAAGTTAGGCTTATCAGAAAGGTCAGTTGATGATTTTCTAAATAACTCTGTACCAATGCTTTTGGAGAAACCAAAGACAGGGCATTATCGAAAAGTGAATTAATGTTGAAAAGTCCTCAATAGTTTTTTGTTCGTTTTTCTTTTGTTTGTTGTACATTTGTCAATAATCAACAAATTGATTTCAAACAAACAAAGTAATGAACAAGTTCGGAGATTTAATTAGAAATACAAGGGAGGAAAAAGAAATGCTACTTCGGCACATTGCAGCTGAATTAGATGTTGATACTGCCCTTGTAAGTAAAATTGAAAGAGGAGAAAAAACCGCAAAACGTGAACACGTTTTGGCACTTGCTCACTTATTCAACATCAATTCAGATGAACTAATAGCCTTATGGTTAGCAGACCAAGTTGCTCATTTGGTAGATAGTGAACCACAAGCAGAACAAGCAATAAGAATAGCATTAAACAACATTATAGGTGAATAGTCTTACCCCATATCACGCCAAATATTTTGCCTACGAACTTACTAAGCGTAGTTCGTCTGATAGTATGCAGAAGTTAGCATCTACTTTAGTGGACGCACAAGTTGACCTCAACCCTCATCAGGTTGATGCAGCTTTGTTTGCTTTTCGTTCTCCATTGTCCAAAGGGGCTATTTTGGCTGATGAAGTTGGACTGGGTAAGACAATTGAAGCAGGGTTGGTAATTTCTCAAAAATGGGCTGAACGCAAAAGAAAGATTATCATCATTACACCTGCAAATCTTCGCAAGCAATGGTCACAGGAATTACAAGACAAGTTCTTTTTGAACTCGGTTATTTTAGAAGCAAAATCTTTCAATGAGTTTATTAAAAAAGGTAAACTCAATCCATTTGACCAACCCGAAATAATTATTTGTTCCTATCAATTTGCGAGAACAAAAGAACCATACTTAAAACTTATTCAATGGGATTTGGCAGTAGTGGACGAAGCACACCGTTTGCGTAATGTGTACAAGGCAAATAACAAAATTGCAAAGTCAATCAAAGAATCATTGAATGAAGCCCCAAAAATTCTTTTAACAGCCACACCATTACAAAACTCCTTATTAGAATTATATGGTTTGGTAAGCATTATTGATGATTATTCATTTGGCGATTTAAAAAGCTTCAAAACACAATACAGCAGGGTTAATAGTGGTGCAGATGCAGAAACATTCAACGAACTGAAAGAACGTTTAAAACCTATTTACAAAAGAACCCTCAGAAGGCAAGTTTTAGAATACATACGCTATACAAACAGAATAGCACTGGTAGAAGAATTTTTTCCGACAGAAGAAGAACAACGCCTATACGATTTGGTAAGCGATTATCTGCAAGCAGATAATCTTTATGCACTTCCAGCAAGTCAGCGTAAGTTGATGACACTTATTTTAAGAAGGCTCTTAGCTTCTTCAACTTTTGCCATATCAGGTACTTTAGAAGGCTTGGCAAATAAATTGGAAAACATTGTTAAGGAATCCGAAACAGATAATTCAGATGAAGTTTTTGCCCTCGATTTTGAAACCTATGATGAACTAAAAGACGAGTGGGAAGGCGAAGAAGATGAAGAACAAGAGAAAGAGAAAAAGACCTATACTTCAGAAGATATTGAAAACATAAAAACAGAAATAAATTCACTAAAGGAATTTGAAAAGCTTGCCAAGTCTATAAGGCTAAATTCTAAAGGTGAAAAACTATTTACAGCCCTTGAAAAAGGGTTCAATGAAATGGATCGTTTAGGTGCTCCCAAAAAAGCTATCATATTTACTGAGAGTACCCGAACTCAATTGTATTTGAGAAATATACTCGAAGCAAGGGGTTATGCTGATAGAGTTGTTTTGTTTAATGGCTCAAACACAGATGAAAAGTCACGTAAAATTTATGCTGATTGGGTAGCGAAACACAAAAACACAGATAAAGTATCAGGTTCACGAACGGCTGATATGCGGGCTGCATTAGTGGACTATTTTCGTGATGAAGCAGTGATAATGGTTGCAACCGAAGCAGCAGCAGAAGGTATCAATTTACAGTTTTGTTCTATGGTTATCAATTACGATATGCCTTGGAACCCTCAACGCATTGAACAGCGTATTGGCAGATGCCACCGTTACGGTCAAAAATATGATGTAGTTGTAGTAAACTTTCTGAATAAAGCCAATGCCGCAGACGTGAGAGTATATGAATTGCTTCGTGATAAGTTCCAGTTGTTCAATGGAGTATTTGGGGCTTCTGATGAAGTTTTAGGTAGTATCGAAAATGGAGTTGATTTTGAAAAACGTATTGCCCGTATTTATCAGGAGTGCAGAACCACTACACAAATTGAAGTAGCTTTCAATGAATTGCAAGCTGATTTGGAAGTGAATATTTCTGATGCTATGCAACAGACAAGGCAGAAGTTATTAGAAAACTTTGATGAAGAAGTACACGAAAAATTAAGAATCAATCTACAAGAGAGTAAAGATTATCTTTCAAAGTACGAATCTTGGTTGTGGAACATCACACAGTTTGCCCTTAACAGCAATGCAAACTTTTCAGCAAATGAGCATTCTTTCCGTTTGCTCAAAAATCCATACAACGACCTTAAAATTCATCCCGGTCCTTACCGAATAGGCAAGGCAATTGATGATTCAAATGTTTATAGAATTGGTCATCCTTTGGCTCAACGAATCATTGAAGAATGTAAAAAGCAAGATTTGCCATCGGTTGAATTAACCTTTGATTACTCCAACACAGTCAAGAAAATATCAACTGTTGAAGCCTACGTTGGTCAATCAGGCTATATGCTTGGCAGGGTGCTATGTATTACCTCTTTTGATGTAGAAGAATTTGTTCAGCTTTCAGCTATCACTTCAGATGGGAATGTTTTATCCAAAGAAATTTGTGAACGCTTTTTCTCTCTCCCTGCATCTATTTCAGTTAATAAAACCACCGTACCCATTCCGGTTACTGCTGAATTGGAAAACCATTTAAAAGCACACCAATTGCAGGTTATAGATGAAATAGGTCAACGCAACGCCAACTATTTTGAAATTGAATTGGAGAAATTGGATCTATGGGGAGAAGACAGACGAAACTCTTTGAAAATAACCCTGAAAGAACTTGACCAAGAAATTAAAGAGATTAAGAAAGTGGCAAGGCTTGCACCAAATCTGCCAGAAAAACTAAAGCTGGAGAAGGAACGCAAAAAGTTAGAGAATGAACGTGATGCAGCTTGGCGTGAATATGATGGTGCAGCAAAAGAAATTGAACAGAGTAAAGACCGTTTGATTGACCAGATTGAACAAAAGTTGGAACAGGAACTCATAAAAACAGATTTATTCCTAATCAAATGGAATCTAATTTAATGGTCAATGGATAATTGTAAATTGTAAATGAAATAGAATGAAGGAAAATGTTGTAAAAAATAAAAGTTTTGCATTTGCTGTAAGAGTGGTGAAATTATACCAGTTTTTACAAACCGATAAAAAGGAGTTTGTGTTGAGTAAACAACTATTGCGTAGCGGTACAAGCGTGGGTGCAATGGTAAGAGAAGCCGAACAAGCCGAATCTAAAGCCGATTTTAAACACAAAATGGCAATTGCACAAAAAGAAATAAACGAATCAATCTATTGGCTTGAATTGATGAAAGAAACTAACTACCTAACTCAAACAGAGTTTGATAGTATTTACCCAGATGCAGTAGATTTAATAAAACTCATTACTGCCATCATCAAAACCACCAAAGCCAACATTAACCATTAACCATTGACAATTAACAATTGATATGATACAAAAACAAGACCTTACCTCAATGAATATTGCCGAAGAGCAATTGCGTAAGTTAAAGGAACTTTTTCCTGAAGCATTCACCGAAGGGCTGAAAGTAGATTGGGACAAACTACGCCTTACATTAGGGCAAAGTATAGATGTAGGCAAAGAACGCTATGGAATGAACTGGCCGGGCAAAGCCGACTGTTTTAAAACCATACAGCAACCCAGCATTGCTACCCTTATACCTGCAAGGGATGAAAGTGTGGATTTTGACACCACCGAAAACCTCTTTATTGAAGGCGATAACTTAGAAGTATTGAAGCTATTGCAAAAAAGCTATTTGGGCAAAATCAAGTTTATGTATTTCGACCCGCCATATAATACGGGTAACGAATTTATTTATCCTGATAACTATTCAGAAAATCTCGAAACGTATTTAGAGTATACAGGTCAGATAGATTCAACTGGTAAGAAATTTGGCACTAATACAGATTCCGATGGTCGCTTTCATAGTAAGTGGATGAATATGATGTATCCTCGTCTATTTCTTGCAAAAAACTTACTTAAAGACGATGGTTTAATTTTTATTTCAATTGATGTAAATGAAGTCTGTAACCTTAGGGCAATTTGTAATGAGATATTTGGCGAAGAAAATTTTAGAAATCAAATAATAATCAGGCGTGGTGCAAAAAGTGTACAAGCTCAGTTTTCAACTTGGGACAAATTAGGGTTAGGGTTTGAGTACGTATTAATGTATTCAAAAAAATCTGACTATCGCTTTCCTAAAATGCTTCGCAAATTGGAAGAAGCAAAAACAGGCAGTTGGAATAACCATTGGCGTGGTACTGATAGACCAACAATGAGATACGAGATTTTTGGAATAAGGCCAGAAGAAGGTCAATGGCGTTGGGGTAAAGACAGAAGTTTATCGGCTATTGAAAACTATAAAAAAATGTTGAGTGAATTAGGTAAAAATGAAAATAATGTAACTCAAGAAGAAATTGACATTTGGTATATTGCTCAAGATGATGAAGATTTAGATTTATTAAGGTTATCCAATACTGGCAAGCCAGAACATTACATTGCACCTTCTGATACAATGCTTTTAAATGATGTATGGTTTGATATGCCACCTCACAGTTCAAGTACTTTAAAATCATTATTTGGAAAGAAATTATTTGACAACCCTAAGCCTTTGGATTTAATCAAAAGAGTTTTAGAATTTGGTTCTTCAGATGCTTTAGTTCTTGATATTTTCTCTGGTTCAGGAACAACAGCTCATTCAGTTTTAGAATTAAACAGAGAAGATTTAGGTAATAGGAAATTTATTTGTGTGCAAATTCCAGAACCTACAACTGAAAAAAGTGAAGCCTTTAAGTCAGGTTACAAAACCATTGCAGATATAAGCAAGGAACGCATTCGGAGAGTTGCTTTGAATATTAAAAATGAATTACAAGCAGAAAGGGTTAAAAAATCCAGTCAATTAAAATTTGAAAGTAGCGAAGGGGAAAATGTCATTTTAGACCTCGGTTTCAAAGTATTCAAACTCTCAAAATCGAACTTCAAGATTTGGGATAGTACATTAGAGAAAGAACCAGAAGTTATTCAAGCTAAATTATTTGAGCATATAAACCACATTTCACCCGAAGCAGAGCAGGAAGCAATTTTGTATGAGTTATTGCTAAAATCAGGTTTCGAGCTTACCACACCTATCGAAAAACTCACTTTGGCAGGGTTAACAGTGTTCAGCATTGCCGAAGGGCAATTGCTTATCTGTTTAGAAAAAGAACTCACCCACGATTGTATCAAGGCAATGGCAGAAATGCAACCTACAAGGGTTATTTGCTTAGATGAAGGCTTCAAAGGAGAAAATGCAGATGCACTAAAAACCAATGCAGTTCAGATAATGAAAAGCAAAGGCGTTGTAAACTTTAGAACGGTTTAAATAGGGCGAAATCGCCATAATTAAAATAAACAGTATGAGCAAGCAAAACAAAATAATACAGGTTCAAAATATAGACATTACCATTTCACAGATTAATGAAATGGACTACATCTCCCTAACCGATATGGCAAACGCCAAAGAAGGAGAAGCAAGAGCAGCAGACATCATAAAGAACTGGATTAGAACACGTTCCACATTAGAGTTTTTAGGCGTTTGGGAGCAAATGAACAACCCAAATTTTAAAGTGGTCGAATTTGACCACTTTAAATCTCAGGCAGGTTTGCCCAGTTTTGTTTTAAGCCCTGGGGCTTGGATAGAAGCCACAAATGCCACTGGACTACTTGTAAAATTGGGCAAGTATGGTGGCACTTATGCCCATAGGGATATTGCTTTTGAGTTTGGGTCAGCTATAAGCCCAGTGTTCAAGCTATATTTAATTAAAGAGTACCAAAGGCTAAAAGAAGTTGAAAGCAATCAATATAATTTAGAATGGAACGTAAAAAGGATTTTGAGTAAAGTAAACTACACCATCCAAACAGATGCAGTAAAG
>JACCDI010559459.1_pt1 | contig 11242 bp, 10 predicted proteins | sample 7442791 | NCBI WGS metagenome assembly JACCDI01 (sample SAMN15323434, study PRJNA562643) | freshwater metagenome | isolation source: river surface water | place: USA:Blue River Watershed | collected 2017-08-15
CAGCCATGCCTATCGGAATTACGACCCTAGAATTTTCAAGCAAGCAAAACTAAATGCTTTCAACCTAGGCAGCACCGCGCAAACACCGGTTCAAACAATTCAAATTCTAGAGAACCTGGGAGAAAATTTATCTCCCAAATATTTGATTATTGATTTCTTTCTCCCCCTCTTTTACAATGAAGGAATGGAGTCTTCTATCGATCTGTTGGCCAATACCGATTTTTATCTACAGAACTGGTTTGAACATACCGACCTAAAATGGTACAACGCCTTGATTTATCGCACCCTTTCAAAGGACATTTTCCGCTGGAAATCCAAAACATGCTCAGCAATAATCGGTCATGATCAATACATCAAAGGAGGATATGTAGAGAGTCAACAACCTTTTGACCCGAAACACCTCGCTCCCCAGGCAACAGGGGAATTGAACATTCATCAAATACATGCCTTGGATCAAATCATTCAATGGTCCGAAGCTAGAAACATTTCTTGGTTGGTTGTACAATCTCCAATCTTAGATACCGATGTAGCGACCTCATACTCATCTCTCCCCAAAGAAATTCAATCTTTGATTCCAGAAAAACATTTCCTTATTGGTCAACCTTCCGTGAACGAGAGAAAGGCGTTTTTCATCGACGCCGATCACCTCAACCCAAAAGGCGTTACCACATTCAATGGTTGGTTATTGGATACCCTCAAAAAGAAAGATTTTTTTGACTAACTTGCTTCCATGAAAAATGCAGTGTCATTTATAATTGCCTTGATTTTTTCCGCATCTATTGTTGGTCAAGTGCCACAAGGCATAAACTATCAGGCCATCGTAAAAAATAGCGCTGGTGAACTATTAACCAATCAAAACCTGAGTTTAAGGCTTTGTATTCGCCAAGGAAGTGCCAATGGAACCATCAGTTACCAAGAAATAAAATCATTGGTCACGAATGCTCAAGGTCTGGTTACCACGGTAATCGGTAGTGGTCCCGCTACCATCGGCAATTTCACTAACTTGGATTGGAGCAATGGATCAAAATATTTACAAGTGGACATGAATTTGGGACAAGGTTGGCTATTGCTCGGAACAGAGCAGCTCCAAAGCGTCCCTTATGCCCTTCATGCAGCCAGCGTTCCAGTATCTGTGAGCTTGACGGGAGATACTTTGACCATTGGCCACCACCCGATTGTTATTCCTGGGGTAAGTGCGGCCAATCATATTTTGGGTTGCACCAACTCTACAGCTTGCAATTACAATCCTGCTGCAACGGATGATGATGGCAGTTGTCACATCACAGGACAAAGTTGCAACGACGGTAATGCTGCAACGACGAACGATCAATATAACGCGCAATGCGTTTGCACAGGAACAATGACCTATAACGTAGGCTCACAAGGTCCTGCCGGAGGATATGTCTTTTATGACAAAGGATCATATTCCAATGGTTGGAGATATTTAGAGGTTTACCCCATTTCTTTTTCAGGCATTTGGGGTTGTCAAGGAACATTGATTTCAGGATTGAGCAATGCCATTGGTGGTGGAGACATCAATACTGCGGCTATCATTGCTGCTTGTTCAGCTACCAATGCTGTTGCGCGTTTGGTGGACAACTATTCAGTCAATGGATTTAGCAATTGGTATTTACCGAATAATGCCGAAATGAATTTAATTGCCGACAATCTGTATACACCCAACATTGGCAATATTCCTGGACCTTTTCATTGGTCTTCTTCGCAACAAGATGCCCTTTATGGCGGACTTTACGATTTGGAATTGGACTTTTCGGATATCCAAGCCAAGAGTGTAAACATCAGCGGAATTCCGGTTAGAAAATTCTAATACCTCAACACAAAATGCTCCTTTTGCAAACGGGACGCATGTCCATATACTCCCCAATGCAGGAAATCCATAGTCAACATATGATTGGCATTTGACACAATTTGCTTCCATGCATATGTCATATCAGGTGACCAATGGATGTCATCCATGATCACCCAAGCATCCTGGCTGAGGTGCGGTAAAATCATGGAAAAATAGCGCAACAATGCTTGTCCCTCGTGATGTCCATCAATGACTACCAAATCCCATTTTTGTTTTACCATCACTTTTTGCAACTGCTCATCAAACGATCCGCAATGCAAGGTGACACGATCACCATAAGGCATTAGCCATTGTGCCGCCTTTTGATGCAAAAAAGGATCACCTTCTATGCTGTGTATACTTGCTTCGCGATTCCCTTCCAGCAAATAAGCCGTTCCAATACCAATGTGGGTGCCCAACTCCAAGATGTGTTGGGGACGAAACCGCTGCACCCATCTAAAAAGGAAACTGCCTTTCTTTTCATGACTTGAAGCCTTGGCCACCGCTTCTCCCAATGTCGAAGTGGCGGTTCTTGAACCAGCCCCATAGTCACAAGGCAACCATGTCTCCTGGGATTGCATCATGACTTGTCGATGGGATGCTATCTTAGATAATTCCTTGGGAAGTGGCGCAACCAAGTCGCGATCCATCAATTGATACACCAAAGGCGAATGCACTCCATGTCGTTTCTGAGCTTTAAAAAAATGCCGAGCCCCTTGTTGTAAGGAATGCCAAAAAAAACGCATGTCTTATTTGGATTGGCTTTCCATCCATTTTTTGAACTGATCCATCATCTGGTTCATTCCTGGAAGACGCTTAAAGAAAACATATGATTTGTTGTACTCCATGGCCGAGAAGGCGGGAGTCCCCATTAAAGTAGTACCCGGAACTTTAACATTACCTGAAATTCCGCTTTGCGCAGCAATCTTGGTTTCATCAGCTACAGTGATATGACCAGCAAAACCCACTTGTCCACCAATCATGCATTGCTTGCCGATTTTGGTTGAACCAGCCACGCCGCATTGTGCAGCCATAACGGTATTCTCGCCGATTTCAACATTGTGGGCAATCTGAATCAGATTATCCAACTTTACTCCTTTTCGAATGATGGTAGAACCCATGGTTGCGCGATCGATACAAGTATTGGCTCCTACATCCACGTTATCTTCCAAGACAACATTTCCAATTTGAGGAACCTTCTTAAAAACACCATTGGCATCGGGGGCAAATCCAAAACCGTCACTACCAATTACAGCATTGGCGTGTAATGTACATTTTTTACCAATTACACAATCGTGATAAACCCGAACCCCTGGGTACAAAACAGATCCTGCGCCTATCGCAACGCGGTTACCAATATTGACATTGGATTGAACAATCACATTGTCTTCAATAACAACTCCCTCACCTATGCAAACAAAATCTCCTATGTGAACATTGACTCCAATCTTGGCAGAAGAAGCGATAACAGCATGACCACTGATGCCAGGTTGAGGAAGCATGAATTGATTGTAAGCTTCCAACAACTGCGCAAAGGCGCCATATGCATCACCCACTCGAATCAAACTCAAAGTATTGGGCAATGGTTCTTCTGGAGCAAAATCATGGGAAACAATGGCCACGCTGGCCAATGTTTGATAAATAAAAGGAGTATACTTGGGATTGGACAAAAAGGTCAATGAACCTGTTTTCCCTTCCTCTATTTTACACAATTGACTGACTTCAACATCTGCTCCTTCCAATTGACCTTGGAGCATCATGGCTATTTGAGAGGCTTTGAATTTCATGCGTTACGAAAGTAGTAAAATAAATCAATCCAATCGACCACCGATCTGCTTAATCCATTCATAAAAATGAGGAAAGGATTTGCTAACAGCTTCTGCAGTATGAATGGTCACAGCGGCACCTGCTAGACCCATCACCGTTAGCGCCATGGCTATTCGATGATCATTGTGCGCATGAACGTGGGCTGATTGAATCATCTTGGGATACACTTTCAACTCATCTCCTCTAACAATAGTATTCACGCCTATTTTCGACCATTCATGTTGAATGGCCTTGGCCCGATTGCTTTCTTTATCCGCCAAACGGTGTACCCCTTTGATGGTCGAAGGGCCATCACCAAAAACGGCCAAGGTGGCCAGTATGGGAAACAAATCCGGACAATCCGTTGCATCAAAATCAAACGACTTGATTTTGGATTGGTACACTTTGTAACCCGCTTCTTCCTTTTCCACACGCACGCGCGCCTGAGAAAGAACTTCCAAAATGGCTTGATCTGCTTGCGGAATTTCCGTGGACAAACCTTGAATCAACAAGCCCTCTTCTGCGCATAGTGCGGCCGCAACAAAAAGGAAGGCCGCCCCACTCCAATCGCCATCTACCTGTATCATGCGGGGTTGATACTTTTGCCCGCCTTCCACAGCATATCCTTTTTCCAATGCATGTATCTTAACACCAAAGGCCTGTGCTACTGCAATGGTCGTATCTATATAACCCTTGCTTGGGACATTCTCCAGCTCCAACTCTACTCCTTTCTTGGTCACTGCACCAGCCAAAAGCATACCTGTGATGAATTGACTAGAATGAATGGGAGGCGATATGACCTTACCACCTAACAATGGACCTTGAACACGTGCGGGCAAAGAATCATTCTTCAAAGCCACTTTCACATCCAAAGCCGTCAACCAATCCTCCATCGTCTTCATGGAACGCTTGGTTAAGGTTCCTGCACCATTGATCTCAATTTCCTCGTGCCACAGGGCAACAATGGGTCCGAACATGCGCGCTGCCAATCCGCTTTCTCCAACCGATAGCCGATCTTTGGGCATACGAATATCCGCCTGAAAATTGAAAGGGTATCCACCTTTGACAGAATAATTTCCGTTGTCATTCTTTACAACAGCACCCAACTGACGAATGACATCTAGGGCATGCAAACAGTCATCTGAGTCCGGTAAACCTTGTATGATGGTCTCTCCATTGGCCATAAGCGCACAGGCCAAAATGCGCTGAGCAATGCTTTTGCTTTTAGGAACTTGAATAGTCCCCTTAAGCACTGATGGGTATACCGTTACCTTCATTTATGAGCAAAATAAATGCTCGCAATGCCTCCAGATAATGAAATGATTTGAACTTTTGAAAAGCCTACTTTGGATAAAATTTCCGCAAATCGTTGTCCTTCGGGAAACGCATCCACACTTTCGGGCAGATAAGTATAAGCCCTGCTATCTTTGGCCAACCAATTTCCAATCTTGGGCATCAAAAATTTGAAATAAAAACCAAAAAGTTGCTTGATTGGAAAGCGTTTGGGCTTGGAAAACTCGATGATGGCAATAACACCTTCATTGGACAAAACCCTCCTCATTTCCAAAAGACCTTGTTCCAAATTCTCAAAATTTCTCACACCAAAAGCGACAGTCACTGCGTCAAAAGTCTCATTGGAAAAAGGAAGATTTTCCGAGTCTGCTTTGTGAAACTGTATCACCTCCTCCAATTGATTGGAAACAATCTTCTTTCTACCCACCTCCAGCATGCCTTCACTGATATCTATCCCCGTTATGGAGTCTACTTGTTGGTATTGCTTTGCTGTTAATATGGCAAAATCTCCCGTACCAGTAGCCACATCCAAAATGCGCTTGGGTTGAAATTTCTTGATCATTCGAATGGCCTTTTTACGCCAAAGAATATCGATACCCAACGAAAAAAAATGATTTAAAAAATCGTACTTGTGGGCAATGTTATCGAACATTGCTTCCACCTCTTCTTTCTTACTTCCTTGGTTGTAAGGCTTAACGACGGGATCAGACATGGGGCAAATTTACAACTCGACCCGCTTAACAAATTAAATTTCTTTGTACAACATTTCGCGGGTAATGGGAACCACGCCTACCTTCTCACAAACCAATCCACCCGCCAAATTGGACAACTGGGCAATCTCTTTTTTGGAAGCCCCTGCAGACAAAGCCAAAGAGGCAACTGCAATGACTGAGTCACCGGCTCCAGAAACGTCCACTATTTTTCGTACATGGGCGGATTCTTGGTACAATTCCACCCCATCCCAAATGGCGATGCCGTGCTCAGACAAAGTAACCATGCTCATTTGCGCTTGCAACGCTTGGTTCAGAACGTCCAAGGCAGAATGAACGGAATCCTGCTGTGTCGGCTGGACATCCAACTTCAAACCTTCTCTAAGTTCTTTTAAATTGGGCTTGAATAAAGTGCAATTTTGATACGCTAAAAAGTTATCCTTTTTGGGATCTACAGTGGTCGGAACTTGCTTGATTCTAGCTTGGTTGAGAACATGCTCAATAACCTTCGGAGTCAACACCCCCTTGTTGTAATCTTCCAACACGATGACTTGAGGCTGAAAAGCCAAGAATGCTGTATCGAATGCCTCGATTAATTTCTTTTCTTCGTTGTCATTTAAAGCAAATGTCACCTCCTCATCAATGCGCACCAAATGATGACCAGCAGCAATGACACGGGTTTTGACCGTTGTGGGCCGATCATTGGAGTGAACAAGCGCCTGCGTATCGATTTTGTTCTCTGCAAACAAATCCATGCAACGCTGACCATGGTTGTCATTTCCTACAACAGAACAAATGGCCACTTTGGACTCCAATGCCACCGCATTCAGCGCGACATTGGCCGCTCCACCCAATCGATAATCCCACTTTTGCACAGCCACCACAGGAACAGGAGCCTCTGGAGAAATACGATCAACTTTGCCCCAACAATAGGCATCAATCATGACATCCCCAACAACCAAAATGCTCTGATTGGGGAAAGCGTCTACTATTTCCTTTAATCGATTGTTCATTTTCTAATCTTGTAATGCTGCCAATCCATTTTTGAATCGCAACATGGCTTCTTTCAGCACTTCATCGCTGGTGGCATAGGATATGCGGATGCAATTGGGGTCTCCAAAAGCTTCACCTGTAACCAAAGCCAAACGGTGCTCTTCCAACAAATAGATGCACAAGTCTTGGGCAGTGTCCATCCGTTTGCCGTTGTATTGTTTACCCAAATAATAACGAATGTCCGGAAAGAAATAGAAGGCTCCTTCTGGTAAATTGATTTTGATATTGGGCACGTCTTTCAACAATTCAAACACCAAATCTCTTCGGTGGCGGAACGTTTTCACCATGTCTGCTACCACATTGGGATCCGCTTCTACAGCCGCTTTTGCAGCCATTTGAGCAATACTATTGGCACCGGATGTTACCTGGCCTTGCATTTTGTTACAAGCATCTGTGATCCATTTCGGGGCTGCCAAATAACCAATTCTCCAACCAGTCATGGCAAAAGCCTTGGAAACTCCATTAACGGTGATGGTTCGCTCCCACATGCCCTCCATAGCGGCCATGCTCACGGGACGATCTCCGAAATGAATCAATTCATAAATCTCATCACTGATGATATACAATCCTGGGTATTTTAAAATCACGGATGCAAATGATTGCAACTCCTCTTTGGAGTATACCGATCCCGTTGGGTTGCATGGAGAAGAATAAATGATCAATCGCGTCTTGTCCGTTATGGCGGACTGCAATTGCTCTGAAGTAATCTTGTAATCGTTTTCGACACCTGCTGGCACTTCAACTACGACTCCTCCCACCATCTTCACAATCTCCGCATAACTCACCCAATAAGGACTGGGCATGATGACTTCGTCCCCCTCATCGACCAATGAAAGAATGGCATTGGCAATGCATTGCTTGGCGCCTGTAGAAACCAAAATCTCTTCAGGCGAATAAGTCAATTCATTGTCCCGCTTCAATTTATGGGCAATGGCCTTTCTTACATCCGCCAAACCATTGACAGGTGGATAATGGGTAATGTTATCCTTCATGGCCTGCACGGCTGCTTCTTTGATGAATTCTGGCGTATTAAAATCGGGTTCCCCCAAACTCAAACTCACCACAGCAATTCCTTGTTGCTGCAATTCTCTGCTCTTCCGTGCCATGGCCAAAGTAGCCGACTCCGTCAATTGTGTCACCATCATGGATGGTATTCCTGCTCTTTTCTCCCTATTGTTCATTGCAATGGTATTGGAAACAAACTTAGTATTTTTAATCGTTGATTGGTTTGGAAATCGCGAAGAAATAATAGGCCGAACCGGTTTCAAAACAAGCCTCCATTTCTTCCTTGGACAAACCTTTTGATTCTCTCCAGTGTTTATTCAAGGGATGAACTTGGTATCCCAAGTTGTCAAAAAAGTCAAACATCATATGGGGAGTGGTATGATAAAACTCAGAGGCGCCTTTGCCAAACTCAAAGATGATGTCAGGCTGGTCTCTGGCAATAATGGCTTTCGCCCCCTGTAACACCTGCCATTCCCCTCCCTCTACATCAATCTTCATCAAATCCACCTTGGTTAAAGTACACACATCATCCAATTTGGCGCATTGCACTTCTATTCGCTCAATCTCAGGATGCTCGAGCGCATAGGTACGCCGTTTAATTCCACTGTATGCCGGAGCATTCTTTACCCAATGAAATGTTGTTTTGTCATTGTGATCACTCAGCGCCATTTCTTTGATTTCAACGGAGGTCGAAACAAACTTTTTTCGCAAGGCCTGAGCCATTGTTGGAATGGGTTCAAATCCCCAATGTTTGCCTTGCGGTGCAAAGGCCAACATCCACTCCATGACCTCTCCTTTGTGACAGCCCACATCAATGGTGTTGGAATGGGGTTTCAAACGATGGGATAAAAATGCATGGGTTGCGCGATCATAACGCATATTGGCCGTTACATCCAAATGCATCGTCCAACAGATTTTTCTAACCGCCTCCTTCCAAGTCATTCAAGCAAAAATACGACTTTGTGGCTTTTCCATCAAATCTCTTGACCACACAGCTGGTTTTGTGTTTATTTGAAGCATGAAAAATGAACTCACTTTGACCCAAGCCATTGAGCACGTAAAATCATTTCACCATGCCTTTATGCTGCCTGTTCGGCAAGAACCCTCTGCGCACATTCCTGAAAAAGAAATGAATTTGCGTTTCAATTTGATGAAGGAAGAGAATGAAGAATATTTGGAAGCAGCGCAAAATGGAGACATTGTTGAAATTGCAGATGCCCTTGGCGACATGCTTTACATCTTGTGCGGAACAATCAACGCCCATGGTCTACAAGCCGTCATGGCTCCGGTATTTGAAGAAATTCAACGCAGCAACATGAGCAAATTGGACGCCAACGGGCAGCCCATCTTTCGTGAAGATGGCAAGGTGATGAAAAGCGAATTGTACTTCAAACCCAACATTGCCAAAGCAATGGGAATGGAACTTTAACTACTCCTTGGTCAAAAATGCTCCGCGTGCATCACCGTGTGGGGGATTAAAGTATCCATATTTCAAATGGGGATAGGCCGCCTTGATCTGATCCATCACATTTTTGATGCCCATGCCTTGGGGTAAATCCACCACATTCAACTTGCCCAAATACCAATCTGGGTCAATGTTGAAATTGCGCCACTGAATCATGCTGATATCGGTGTATTGAATAAAGGCCTTCAAAGCTTCAAATTCCTCTGGATGATCCGTCATTCCGGGGAAAGTAAAGTAATTGATACTGGCCCATCCTCCATGCTGACGAACAATGCGTGCCGATTCTCTGATGTCCTCAAATTGATAATTGTTGGGCAAATAATACGCCTCGTAAATGTCTTTTCTTACAGAGTTCAAGCTAACACGAATGCTGTCCAAACCAACCTTCATCAACTCTTCCACAGCTTTGGGCTTACTTCCGTTGGTATTGACATTGATGATGCCGCGTTTGGTTCTTTTCCTTATCTCCACAATCACATCCCGAATCAACTGCCAAACCAAAAGTGGTTCTCCTTCACAACCTTGACCAAAGCTCACAATGGCACGATCAGCGGATTCCAAATGGGGAACAGTGAATTCAAGAATTTCGTCGACAGTAGGAATAAAATCCAAACGGTCTTGCGGAGCGGTTAACTCATGTTCTTTGGGTTGAAATGAAATACAACCCAAACAATTGCTGTTGCAAGCAGGCGAGATGGGGATGGGACATTCCCAGCGACCCATAAAGAAATTGCGCGCAGCAGGGCAGCAATAACGAAGCGAACAATTTTGACCCAAGTGCTGAATCAAGCGGTTGTCTGGATGCTGGGCGATGCGCTCTTTGGTCACTTCCCAAATTTTTTCCCGATCAAAATTCACCAAATCTTGGCGTTCATCTGGATCAATGCGCACCGCTGTGGTATAAAACTTATCATCTAGCCAACCCACTGTTGTATAAGCATACAACGGCAAAGTAGGCGCATTCTCTTCTTCCGTTCCAAAAGCTGCGGAATACAACTGGGTATAGGCCGGAGCGTTCAACGCTGCTACCGCTTGAACATCCTCGCGAATGATCATCTCTCCCGATTCTTCCAGGCCATAAGGCCTGCGACCAGGTAAGGTCAACAAATCACTTCCAAATGGCAATTCAATAAAATCCTCAGGATTCAGGGGCATTACATTAAAACCAGACCTCCCCACAGCTTCGTATCGGGTATCTTCAAAAATGTTTCCCTCCGCATCGGCATAAACCATGAAAGGAACTCTCCAAGGATGTTTTGTTTGAGACATGCCACAAAGTTAGCCATACTGCCTGCTTTTTCCTTTATTTTTGATTCGTGATGAAATTGACTTTTTTAGGAACAGGAACCTCTCAAGGCGTGCCAGTAATTGCTTGCAATTGCGCCATCTGTTGTTCCCAAAATCCAAAAGATCAAAGACTTCGCACATCGGTATTGATTCAAGATGAGAATCAAACCATAGTTATTGACAGTGGCCCTGATTTTCGGCAACAATTGCTTCGCGAGAAGATACAATCTTTAGATGCCGTATTGTTTACCCACGAGCACAAGGACCACATTGCTGGTTTGGATGATGTTCGCGCTTTCAATTACCGTTATGATAAGGCCATGAATGTCTATTGCACCGATGCTGTGGAGACCGCGTTGCGCAGAGAATTCAACTACGTATTTGAGAACCAACACTACCCAGGTGTTCCAAAAATTCAGCTGCACAACATCAACGACCAAACTTTCCCATTGGGATGTTGGGCCGTTACTCCGCTGCCCGTTATGCACCTTAATCTTCCTGTTCTTGGATTTAGAATTGGTCATCTAAGTTATGTCACTGACGCCAACTTCATGAGTGAAGAAACCAAGGAAAGAATCAAAGGCAGTCAAATCTTGATTTTGAATGCGCTCCGCAACGAAAAACATCCTTCGCATTTCACTTTGGAGGAAGCCATTGATTTGGCCAATGAACTAGAAGTTCCCCAAGTTTACTTCACCCACATCAGCCATCAATTGGGGTTGCATGATGATGTTCAAAGCAAATTGCCTCCGCACATGCATCTCGCCTATGACG
>JACCDI010874870.1_pt1 | contig 11237 bp, 6 predicted proteins | sample 7442791 | NCBI WGS metagenome assembly JACCDI01 (sample SAMN15323434, study PRJNA562643) | freshwater metagenome | isolation source: river surface water | place: USA:Blue River Watershed | collected 2017-08-15
CAAGGGCTACCCAATCATGTGGAGAATGAAGCTTCAAGAAGGAAAGGATAGGCCAAAGAAGTCTGATGGCAGTTGGGCATTTCCCTCTCCTTTTGAGGGCCACACCAAGACAGCCAAGCTCATGTTAGAAATGACTGAGCCAATCCATGGCACTGACAAGGTTGTGCCAATGGATAGTGGCTTTTGTGTGTCTACTGGTATTTTGGCAATGCATTCTGATGTTGTGTATGGATAGGCACTAGTGAAGAATCATGGAAGGTATTGACCAAAGGATGTGCCTGGGGATTTCACTGATGAGTGTTCAAAGCAAAAGGAACTTGGTGAGCATGACTGTTATGTGCAGGAGATTGATGGTGTGCCTTTTCTTGTTCACTGCCACTAGGAGAACAAAAATGTTTGCAAGGTCGTGTCAACTCATGGGCTGATGGTTTAGACCAACAAAGTTACATACTGACGGGTCGGCAATGAGTGGACCAAGTTTAAGTATATGAAGGTAATTGCAACCACAACACAAGCAAACATTGGGTTGATGATGTCAGTCAGAGGAGGCATGCTTTATTTTAGCTTAGAGGGTGTTTAGGCAACTCAGTGGTGGCCACACAGACAATTCATAAAAATTTTGCTCAGTGGCAGAGGTCAATGCAAACAATTCACTTGCCAGGGTAAACAACACAAATGCTGAGCATCAGATCACATTTAGGAACCTACTTACAAAGTAAATGATGTACAACCCTATCACTGAGTCTGGTTGGGTAAGGAATTCACCAATTAAGGCTAGGGAGAGGTCAATGCAGCCAATTGAGTTTGAACATGAGCTGATGAAGAAGCCCAAATACACTGGGCAGTATGATGCTTCACAAAAAGTTTGGATAATGTCATCACAAGCTTATCTCAAACATATGTGTAAGACATGCAGCAAAAACAACAAAATTTACTTTATATGCAATACAGCACATCCAATGTACTTGGTTTGCTTTGCAAGACATCATCATGAGGTGCGCAGTGCAATTTAGGTCAACACCAATAAGTGGTCTTGATTTTTGTGACTTTCAGCTTAGTGGTAATGTAAGTTCAAATCTAAAAGGGTGGTTTATATGGGATTTTTACAGAGTGATGCTTGTACAGTATAAATGCTGTTTATAACCAATTTCTTATATCCTGAATGACCCTGGAAGTTCAATGAATTTTTGTCACTAAATGGCCACTAATTAGTGGTTTTGTCCCATAGACAACCAAAAATTCTTTCCTTCCCACAGATTGTTGACTGAATTGATCAGATGTTAGACACTCATCTAACTTCTACCACAGTCTATGGAGTGTCTGTCTTCAACATCCAGCAAAGTCCCTACCTATCCTTGTCAGTTTGCATAGAGCAATCTAAACTAGAAGCACCATTGGATCTAGGATGTATTTGCAGGCCTCTATCCTGCATCATTTTTGTAGTTTTGGTGTACAAGCAGAAAGTTTTCATCAAGGAACCTGTACATGATATCATTTGAGGAAGTTTTGTACAGAATATCAAGTGTGATGTTGGGCCAAAGTGAACAAGATCTAAGCAGATTTATTGATATTGCTAGTCTGTCACGAGATTAAGTATTGATATTCTTGTCATTATTGAGTTGATATTTGTATCAGTAATAAAATTGATTTGTATTGAAATACATTTTTTACTGCAATAAACCATTTACTGATTTTTGTCCCTTCCTGCTACATGATATTATCTAATATCTGAGAATGTCCTTGTTTGCACATAATCAATCATATGAGAGCATTCAGAAAATCCTGACAATAAAATATACTAAGCCAGGTGAAAGCATGTATATAATGGTCACAATACATCAACTTGATGAAGCATTTTGATCATACTAAGCCTCAATATATACAACATATGTGAATACAGAAGAAACCTTTTGGCCCAAAAAAGAATATGTCAATTGTATATTGTATCCATGTCCACTAACTGCAATATTAATCTAGTAGTGACACACTCTCAACATGAATAATAATGCACACTCCTTCTCCAGTCTGTCTTTGTAGATAAATATTGTCATATCTTCTAATGGAAACAAAAGAGAATGATATTCTACATTATCATTATATTTGTCATGGCATGTCATCATTCACCATTTGAAAACGCCCAGCTTAATAACATTTTGTAAAAATTTTCACATTGTTCACAATACCTAGTTTTGAAAGTTAGTGAGCACATTAGAAATATTTCATATCAATGATATTAACCCCCTTGATTTTCTTACCAACATACCAGAAAAAAACTACCTTTTTGACCCTTTACACAGCAAAAATTTTGATAACATCAAAGTTTCATCTACAAGAATTGAAAGATTGGTTGGCTTGATTTCATCTGTTGTAACATGCATTCATGGATTGGATAAATTTTCTCTTTCCAAATCATTCTTATTGACAGTGGTGAGGAATAATTTGTTTTGCTTGTTGTAATCCACCTATGCATCATGGCATGCTCAATTGATGCTTTCAGAAGTCAACTTTTTGGATTATATTCTGATCTTGTTGTACATCTTGTACCACTAACCATTTCAATTATCTCCATAGTGAATGATTTTATTCTTCTTGATGTGACTTGTCTATCTGAAGTCAACCTTCTTTTGTTTCTTCTTGTTGCTCTTGGGGAAGGCATGGTGCCTGATGATGTATGAAGTAATTTATAGTCACCAAAAGTTGTACATGTTTGGTTGCTCCCAACCCATTCTCCTCTACACACTTCTTTTCAGCAGGACCTGTTGTTTGACTTTTGAAATTATTTTAAGATGGTGGTAGCATGTGCTTCAGCACTCACAGAGAGTACATCAAAGATGGTGGGATTGAAATTGGACTGGAGGAATGCTTCCTGGAATATTTGAATATATTGAGAGGCTTAGGATCATACTGTGGTGAGTTCATTCATATGTATGGTGTGGGCCTTTCATGTAATGTGACAAACTTTGCATTGAATTCTAATGATGTTCACAGATTTTGAAAAATAAAAATATGTATATAACATTCATCAACATTTAGACATATCAAATATCAATAAATTGCTCCCTCAATTTTTGTGTTTATCAATCTTGAGAGAGAGGCTGATATGCCAATAATGCTCTCTTGAAACTTGGTAAGGTCATACAAGACCAATAGAAATTACTTTGTGACAAACTATACCTGACAATGTTCCGTATTCAATAAATCCTACTGGTTTGAATTTTTGACAGCTGAACAAGAACCATAATGGTTTATTTTCATATGGGCTAATTCCACTGTCTTCATCAAATGCAGGAAATTTCATTTTGTTCTCCCCATCAACTGACCCTGATATATCAAGTGCTGCTTCTGCCTTTATTTTTTCATTTTCTCCAAAATTTACTTCAAATTGATCATCTGCTGTTCTAGTTCCAGGCATTGTTGCAAAAAAATATTCTAAATCTCTATATTGTGGTAAGTGAAGTTTCCTTTATGTTTGAGACTGCTGCTGTTGAACTTTCTATTAGAATTGTACCAAGTAACTTTCTGTCATACTTATAATGCTGTAGAGTTTGAGATGATTAGAGCATGAATTTATGTTGAAAGTCTTTCATAGGCATGTGATATCAGAAATAAATCTCGTCAACCTTTTATTCATTGTAGTCTGATAAAATTGACTTTTCAAATTGAACTGGAAATGAATATGATTAAAATTTGTCACAAGTAGAAAATAATTGTACAGAGGGGGTATATTATTTTTAATAATTTTTCTTTCTTCTGGAAGACAATGGAATGTTGATTCTTTTTTAGCAAATTATTTTATTGTTATGTGGACACACACAATTAAGGATTAAGGATCTATCACCATTATTAACTGTGAAAGTTAAAACAGTTATCATCTGTGACAGTCAACTATCAAAGTTGTTATTGCTGACAATCAACTATCATAGTCAATATTAGTAATGGTGAACTGTCACCACTACTATGTAATTGAATACACCACTACATTAAATGATAGTGATAGTTAACTTTTACAGTTATTATTACCTATAGCTAACTATCACAGTTATTATTAACAATTGTTGACTAATATCTGTGATAGTTAACTATCACTGTCTTTGGTCCATGACCATGCTATTGAAATCTTGAATATTGCCAAAATAAAGTGCCAATCCACTATCTTCCTGACATCAATGCATGATTCCAACATTGAAGTATATTTCTTCTGCATCACACCAGTGATCTCAAAACAGTATATTCCTCTAATTCAAGATGAAATTTTGATATATCTCCACACATGATTGATAATGATAAAAAGATTTTGATCTGATGACAGTGGATGCAGCAATCAAATTAATTTCAGTACATCATCATGTGTCACAATAGGTACAAATTTGTGATTATTATAAATTAAATGCGGTGTTTTCCCATTGGAATTCATTTTTATGCACACAAGTTATTAAACAATGACCAAAAATGATTACAAACACACTGAAAATGACATCTCTATCAATGCGTGCATCATCTTCACATGATGTATAGGGAACATTATTGGAATTCTTAAACTCATTGCCAAAGATTGGCACAACTTCCAAGGTATCCACATGTATGTGAAATTTGATACTTATCCATTGTAATTCGTTTTTGAAATGGTTGTTTCAAATCTTTTCACCAGGACAACTAAAATGGCATCTATTAACATTCACATTGTTCATCAACTTCATATGATTTTGGCGTTGGAATAGTGGTTGTAACCATAAAATGCAGTGCAAAAGTTAGTCACAGCTTACACTTGGTATGTGAATAAAATATTATTTCCATTGCAATTTAGGTTTTGTATTATTTGTGAGATATTGATATATCATAACATGCAAATTCAAAATATTGTTAACATACCTTTTTCATTGATGTCACATAATTTTAATCTGGTAACAGTGGATGCAACCCTCACATCCATTTGGTCACCACCTACAATTGTCATATAATGTGATATCTATTCAGTGCAACATTTTTTAAATGATTCATAGGATATCAAATATATAATATAAACTACTAAAAACTGACATCGATCACAACTTGCAATCTTCACATTATTCTTCATGGCAATAGTGGTGATTTTAACCCCCAAATGAATTACAAAAGTGAGTCAAAGCTTAAGCTTATTATATGAATGTGATATTTTTCATTAAAAATTCATTTTGGTTATGTTTCATTAGATATTGATCCAAATTATCAAATGCTTAAAAATACTAACACTTTGATAATCCTCAAATATTTTTACATTGACAGTGGTTGTAGCCCTTGAATCAATGGGAAAAGTAGATCATGGTAAAAGAATGTGATATTTATCAAATTAAAAAAGTATTGTATGGTTTCTGAGATCTTCACCCAAAATTATCAAGAACACAACAAAATGATATCCCCCAATGTTTTCATCATCTCACATTGATTTGGTCATGTAGTAGTGTTTGCAAATCTCTTAATTATTACAAAAGTTAATCACTACTTACAGTTGGTAAATGAAGGTGATATAAAACCATTACATTCATTTTGTTTGCTTATAAAGATTTGTCAACCAAAAATAATTACAAACACACAAAAACAACATATTCACTGTTCCTGTGATAGTAAAATAATAAATATCTGGTAACAGTGAATGCAACCCTCAAATTGATTACAAAAGTTGATGACATCTTGCATTTACCTTATGTTTATGGTGTGTGATACTTACCCATTTCAATTCATTTGTTGATAGAGGTAACAATGTAATGACATGACAGTAGCACCAAAGTTAATGCTCCTTGCAAGCTTCATTGTATGATGATGATTTTCTTTGGAAATAGCGGTTTCAACACTCAAATTCATTAGAAAAGTTGATCAAAGCTTTTACAGGTACACAAAAGTAATGTTGTTCAATTTTCAATTGTAATTCATTTATATGATTCATGAGATATTAATCTGATGACATAATGAAAACTCCAAAACTGATATTTCTCACAGTTTGTACAATCTCTGGCATAGACTGATAGTAACACTACTGAATTAATTGGCAAAATAGCAATCAAGTAGGATATGAAAAACAAGAATCATAGTACATCTTTGAATGAGTTATGTATCAACTGGCAGAGGAAGTTCCCTCTTATTCCTTTGTATTGGCATTGATATGATTTAGATTTACGCTTCCTTAGTTGTATGCCTTGCAACCCAATGGTGTGTTTGTGGTCAGTGATCAATTCAAGTGTATCTTGTGTTGCACATGGGATACTTGAAGAGGTCAGTACTGATTCAAACAAGGCATTTGCTTAGGAGTGCAAGGTATAATTAGTATCAAAAAATCAAGCATATCTACTATGCATTGGCTTTTGGCTATGACACTATCAGGAATGAATGCTGGAGGAATCCAACCGGTTTATGTAGTAAAACGAACACCATTTTTATAAAATGAACACCATTTTTTACATGTTACTGCTACTGCTACTGAACATGAAGAATTTCTGGCAGAGAAGGTGGTAATAAAAATTATAATATGTTGATTGGATGTCATGCCTTGTGACCGGAATAATAATCAAACAAAGCATGCAATGTTGGCTGATATTAACCATGGAGTGTTAAGTTCATACAAGACACACTAATACAATGAAATGAAAAGCCTGCAGTGTTCTTGTTGGGGGGTGAAATATTCAAGCCAAGACTGCCATTTGCTTCTATGTACAAAAGTTATGATCCTAAACATTTTTTCTTCCTGTGTCTGGGAAAAGCAAAGAATGGAGTTCAATCCTCATGGATATTCAGAAGCCTGATTATCTTCCATATATGAGCTTTGCAATCACTAATGAATTTACCAAAGAAAAGTTTGATTAATTTGATTTAGATGCATAAAAAGAGTAGGAGGCTAAAAAGATGGTTTCACAGGAAATATAGCAATATTTGCCATAAAATGGGTAATAAGGAAGAGACTGGTGACACAAATTGTGCTAACAGCCAAAGCAAGGTACTTTTGCAAATCCCATATCATCTTCAAAAAAGATAATGGAAAAGAAAATGCATAAAAATTTGAACAGGAATGAATTTTCACCTGAATCTGAATTTTCATTACATATACACTTTTGCCATCTAATGAGGAATCCATCAAAGACATCTTCAAAAGTAGCAATAAACTGATGAATGATTTAAGTGCAGCAGAAGAGGGGACAGAGTAAAATCTATAGAGAAATGGTTGAAAACCTTTGTGAGTACAAAATGCAGGTATACTGTAATTTGGCATAACATTTCCAAAGTTCACTATCAGAAGTTTGTTAGTATGGTTCAAGCATTGTATCAATCAGGTATGATTATGTCAATAATTGGTGAATCACTTGAGACCCAACATTGCAAATACAGTAAATGAATTTAATAATGAATTTGAAGGTGCTACTGTCTATGCATAGTGATAGACACTACATATGATTAAATATATAATTGACACAAAATGTACAGAAAAAATTTGTCTTATTTTCAACAAGAACAAATCATTGGATGTCAATTGCTACTCAAATATGGACTGTTTATTGAAAAATGATACTTGATAGAAAGTATCAGGCTCAAATTTGTATGTTTGTCAAGTACCTATTGTATGGACATCCAAGACTCCATGAAGTGACATGCTATTGAACTCATAAGCTGAATAAATGATATTATTTAAAGCAATCAATTAAGTGATATTTTTCTCAACAACTTAGCAGTATGAAGATTTGCATACACTTCCCCATTATAGTATGTACTTATAATTTTAGAGTAATCCTTATTTGTCATATAATATCACCATCACAAACAGTAAAATTCATGCCAATTTGAATTACAAGTATGTAGATTAGTATGGTTGAGATTGTAAAATGGGTTTATATCACAATAGAGTTGGCAAATGGTCCTATTTACAAGAATTGTAAGTATGCATTAGGAAGGATGTGCGAAAATCTAAGAATCAAATAGAAGTTGAAAACAATGATCCATGCAAAAAATGAGAGGGAGAGTGAGGGAAATGAAAAAGGATAAAAGTAGAGGTTTGCCATACTTGCACACAGTGAAAAGTAGCTAAGAAGAGAAAAAAGAAGCTGCATCATAAGAAAGAGATGAGATTTTTTTAAAAGGATGAAATTTGAGAGTAATATTGGGAGTGCTTGGAACATCTGCAGGAAAAAAGAAAAGAAGCAAGGGAAAAATGATATCCAAATTTTGTTAGAGAGCTTAAATAAATGTTGCATTAACCTGGTACCTGGTACCCAGAGATCTTAGTTTGCTTCCTAGCAATGTTAAACATTCTTTATTATCCTTTAAACACTTCATCTATAGCATAACTAAATCTTGCGGCCAGGATTGTCCCTCTAAATGAACTCTTTGCATCAACTTGTTACTTATCACAATCTTACTACCCCATGCTATTTTAATCACCATTGCCTCATTGGATTTTTTAGAATGTGGAATCTCCATTGAACCAATTTAAGCTGCTGGTACGGTAATCATCCTCATTGCTAATATTGATATTGACATCACCCAATTCCACTGTAAATGGCAGTTCTTCAAATGTTCTGGTATCTTCATCTGCTCCTGGACCGATCACTCACAATTTTTTTAAAATTCCCCTTACCAACAATTGAATCAATCCTTCTTTGTTCTGTTGACATTGATATTCCCTAACAATCCATATCTCTCATGGACATATAGTATTATAGTTCAACTGGTATTTTAGGACACTTGAACCTCTGCTAACAGAAATGAAACAGAAAAATACCCCACTGAAATATTTGTTACATCATTCTCACATGTTTAAGAGTAAACTTACAAAGGACAAAGTCTCCAAAGTTGTTTCACTAGTGAAAAGTGGAAAATGAGAATATGATACACTTGATTATAGATTATCCCTTTTGTCCAGTCATGTCAAAATTTAATCTAGATGGGTCAAATATCATTAAAATCAATATGTGGGGCCTCCACATCTTTGTCATTAACAGTCCACAATCAGTACTAAGTACTCTCATATTATCTAGAACTATGTAGAGTAAATTGAAAATGCACAAGAGAACATCTCCCAACTGACTCTTCTGTAAACCAATTCATAATGAAAACATTAGTATCTTTGATCTATATTGAAACAAATAATTGATTCTTACATTATTTGGTTTTCATGAACGAAAGATCTTGATATCATGTTTCATTTCATTTGTATTCATGGTAATACAAACCATGAGTTCTGAAAATAGCCCTATCCCATTGCAAGTTAAACTAAGGACTAAGTCATTAAATGCATCTCTTATATTTTATTAATTCTTGAGCAATCATTTGAACCTTTATTTTCATATTCAATATGAGATTGATGCTTTGTAATAAAATCGTACCTGTCATATTTCTACCACAGACTTAAGTGATTTGGACCTCATTCAAATACCATCATCCCAATTTCAGATTTCAATTGATTTATCCCATGACAGATATTTGTATTTTATCTTATCGCTTGTGCTACTCCTTTTCAAACTGTAATAACACATCTGACATAAGAGTTTTCAAAAGCTCTACAATATTTTTTCAGATATTCACACTTGATTGATATTGTCATTTGGTTTTATTGTTCACATTGTTATTGATATCAAATATCTCTGACTGCAAACAATACCAGAGACAAAACCCTGCAGACAGAAGTAGTATTTACAACATAGCAAAGAAGAAACCCACTTTATAAACAAAGTTTTTTGATCTATTCAGACAATTTTGGTTCAAGACCATGATTAATATGGAATCATCCATTTCCCTGATACATATTGTTTTTTATATGTTGCTGGTCTTGATTCTGACACTTTAAATTAGATACAACAACAAAGATTGTGTAAGAAAATCAAAGATACCACCTATTGGTTTGTAAGTACACTGGAGAAGTCTGAACTCTCTCTATTACTTATATCTGCTCTCTTGACATCAACATCACATTTTTTATGGGATAATCATTGATTCTCTTTTTCCCTTTTCTTCTTGACATAAGGTGTGATTACAGCTTTCATGGATCAAATTTGAGATGACTTGTTTCCTTCCCAGTATTCTCTGGCATCTGTGTTGTGCTCAAGACAATTTGTAGATATGCCAAATGCTGCATCTGTCATCATTCCATGCCAAGAACTAGTATACATTGTTCATTTGATTTGACATGACTTTTGACAAAAACATTGAATTTTCCACAATATATTTGGCTGATTGAAACAACACATGACATGCATACAACCTGTACATTATTCCCAAGAGTCCATGAACAAATTCATGTGAGATATGAATAACTTGATAATCCTATATGGTTCTCCACCCATTTTGATATCAAAATTATACAAAATGCTATTGTCCTTGCTACTGATCATTCACCAAAGGAATGCTTTCTCCAAAATGACTGGAACAATTAAATCCTTCTGGGAGAATATTTCCATAACTGATAAGTTGTCTTGAAACTTGATGTTATGATGGCTTTCAATGTCTTCAACAAATGCCCTAGAATTAATATACACCACTATTTCATTGTCTTTCTACATCTTCCAAGAATTTCCCTGGCATAATAGATGAGGCCACTGAACCTACTGAACAAACACTGTTTCCATCATAATCAGATTCTCAGTCTGATACATCTCATCTTGTCCATCCCAGGGAAAATAACTCCATGGGCCACAATATATTTGGTTAATTAATTCATAGGCAAGGGTTTTAACAAAGAAAATTTAAGAAATGATAACAAATGTAGAATTGACTATATTTGTTTCCATTTGCTTAATCAGAAGGGGTTCCCTATTATTCTTTTGTATTGACAAAATAATTGCTGTACAATCATCACTCTCTCAGGAGATTATCATACATCCATGTAGGTTTGTATTGTGGTTGCCTTAATTCTAGTGTTTTTTGTTTCCTGTAGAGGATACATCTGAATATCATTGTGGATACTTTCATACATAAGTAGGACTTGGTGATGCACCACATATGTCAATGTATGTATGCTGGCTCATGGCACATGCCTGTATTTGTCCATGTATTTTTATCATCATTTTACAAAACTATTGTGTACATGTGGAAACTGGAAACTTCATGTCTCACAATTAGTATTTTTATCTAGCACTTACAGTATGTAGAAAATATGTCTAGATCTGTTAATAACTTGGATGTTTAGTATTCTGAGTTGGGATTTCTCAGGCAAGTAAAGAATTTTATTGTGTTTGCATAGGATATTCTCTGACATTGGCTGATGTCTAACATTATATGCA
>JACCDI010041555.1_pt1 | contig 11233 bp, 11 predicted proteins | sample 7442791 | NCBI WGS metagenome assembly JACCDI01 (sample SAMN15323434, study PRJNA562643) | freshwater metagenome | isolation source: river surface water | place: USA:Blue River Watershed | collected 2017-08-15
AGACTATCTAACTTTGTGACTCATGATCGCGCCATTCACCGCTTTCAAAATGGTGAGCTCAACGAGGAGTTTGCCAGCCATGCGCAAACCTTGGGTCCACTGGCAATCGCCTTAAACAATCGCATCAGTAAAATTTTGCAGCAGCTCAATGACCAAAGAAATAACAGCTTAGACAAAGATTCATTTAGTCCAGCAATTCTAGAAATTGGTAGTTACCAATCAAAAACCGAGAATTTATCCAACACTTGGCATCTAATGCAAGCAGAGGCCAACCCGCCTATTGCCAAATGGATTGAATGGCAGGATTTGGGATCTACCTTTGACTTCAAGCTGCATGCCTCTCCGATTAGCGCTGCTCAAAATTTGGCTCAAACGCTTTGGTCCACCAGTTCAGCAGCCATCCTCACCTCTGCTACTTTGCAAACACTGGGAGACTTTAAGTACTTTTTAAATCAAACAGGTTTGAATTGGTTTCCAAAAACCAATACCTTTGAGGCCCAATCCCCTTTTGATTATGAAAAACAAGGTACCTTCGTAGTGCCTCAGATGCTAGCTTGCCCCAGTGCGAATGCTGAGGACCATACACAAGAGCTATCGTCTGTCATCCCCGAGCAATTGATTGACTTGCGTCATGGCGCTTTGGTTTTGTTCACCTCCAAAAAACAAATGAAGCAAGTCTATGAAGATTTGCCCGATGATTTTTTACAAGATGTCCTCATGCAAGGAGACATGCCACGCAGCAAATTGATTCAGCAACATGAGACTCGAGTCAACCAAGGGCTGCGTAGTATTTTATTTGGCATGCAAAGTTTTGGGGAGGGTTTAGATTTACCAGGCAAACTCTGTGAAGTGGTCATCATCACCAAATTACCTTTTGCGCCACCGGACTCTCCCGTCGAAGAAGCAAAAGCTGAGTGGCTTGAAAAGAATCAAGGCAATCCTTTTTACGAAATCAGTGTACCGGCCGTTGCCCTCAAATTACAACAGTGGGTAGGTCGCGGAATTCGTACAGAAACTGATCACGCCACCATCATCGTGCTTGATCAACGCCTCAAAACAAAACCCTATGGAAAGAAGCTACTCGCAGGCCTACCGCCATTCAAACGCGTGATGTAGTAATGGTTTGCCCAGCTCAGCTCCACTTTTTAAGCGCTTCATCATCGCTTAAACGAGCATCCACCCAACGAGCGCCCTCTGGCGTCTCCTCTTTTTTCCAAAAAGGCGCCAAAGTCTTTAAATAGTCCATCACGTATTCACAGGCAGCGAATGCCTCACCACGATGAGCACTGGTAACCGCGGTTAAAACAATCTGATCCTCAATCTGCAACGGTCCAACTCGATGAATGATTAACACATCGTAAATATCCCAGCGAGCCTTGGCTTTTTGAATAATCTCCTCAAGAGACTTTTCTGTCATGCCTGGGTAATGCTCCAACGTCATGGCAGCGACATCAGCTCCGTCATTGCGATCACGCACTGTGCCTACAAAAGCAGCCACGGCACCTACACGGGGATCTCCGGCACGCAACTGTTTAATCTCAGATGAGAGATCAAAATCTTGAGTTTGTATGCGAACAGGCATCTCTTAACCGCCTGTCACTGGTGGGAAAAATGCAACTTCTGCTCGATCTTGCAAAGCAGTCGAGCCATCCACCATCACATGATTAAGAGCCATTCGAACTGCTTTACCCTCAGCCAAGACATCGGCCCATACTTCGCCTCGGGTGATCAAATGGGATCGCAATTGCGTCAATGTGTGAATGCCCGCAGGCACTTCAAATGACTCTTCAGAAGTTTGAAGTGCCTCACGCAAAGAAGCAAAGAATTTAATCGTGATTTTCATGGTGATAGCTTAAATCATTCCAGAGAAAGGGAGATATTTGACCCAATCGCCCTGACGAATGACCTTTTCGGGGGGATTATCAACCAATCCATCAGCCCAAGCAGCGCTGGTCATGACACCAGAACTCTGATTGGGGAATAGGTCTAAACCTCCCTGGTCATTGAGGCGCACTCTTAAAAACTCGTTGCGACGATCTGGTTTTAACCAGTCAAAATCAGCTCGCATCATCATGCTAGGGGCAGCGAGATGATTTCTTCCTTGCAACTTGGCTATAAAAGGCCTCACAAACAACATGAAAGTCACAAAGCTCGAAACTGGATTACCTGGCAAACCCATGAACCAGGTTTCTAAGTGATCTGCTCCCTGCTTTTTGACTGCACCAAAAGCCAATGGCTTACCAGGCTTCATGGCAATTTGCCATAAATCCAAGCGCCCTTCCGCTGTGACCGCAGGCTTGATGTGATCTTCTTCACCCACCGACACACCACCAGAGGTAATGATCAAATCGTGGTCTTGGCTGGCTTCACGCAAAGCCGCTCGAGTAGCACCCAAGGAATCTGGAACGATTCCAAGATCGGTAGCATCACAACCCAATGATCGAATGCAAGCCAATAAAGTGTCGCGATTGGAGTTGTAGATGGCGCCTGGTTTTAAGGGTTGTCCTGGCAGAGTGAGTTCGTCACCTGTAAAAAAAGCAGCTACTTTTATTTTTCGCATCACAGGCAAAGTGGCGTGACCTGCAGATGCAGCCACACCCAATTCTTGAGCTCTTAAGAAAGTACCTTGAGTCAAGGCCACTTTGCCGGCTTTCAAATCTTCACCTTGCAAGCGTATCCATTGCCCAGCCTGAGGTACTTCTTGGATTTTGACTTGATCGCCCAGAACTTCACACACCTCTTGCATCACTACGGCATCCGCACCTGACGGAATGGTGGCTCCTGTAAAAATTCTGGCAATCGTGCCCGGTTTTAATGCTGTACCCACATGCCCCGCCGGGATTCGTTGCGATACCTCAAAGCATAAACCGGGTGAATGAATATCCGCCGACCTCACCGCATAGCCATCCATCTGGGTATTGTTCATAGGAGGCACGTCAACCAGACTGACAACATCTTTTGCAAGAACTCTTCCCAAAGCTTCTTGGGTAGATACCTGCTCAAATTCCACGACCGATTGGGCTTGCATCAAAAGATGTTGTAAAGCTTCGGCCGTTGCCTTCATGGCTGGCTTATTGTGAATAACCGACGAAGTATTTGAGGATGGCATCTGCTTAGTCTAATGGGTTTGACTTTATTTTGCTAAAACACCCGTTAGTGATAAAACATACTCAGCCATCTCTTCGAGATTATCTAGGTCCAAAATTGGAATGTCTCGATTTAGGCTCGGCTTGTTATTCGCCAGTTTGCCACCAGGTAAGGCCACGGCACAAATGTACTGATCTTGGTTTGCCTTAAGAGGGTTCTGAGAACACTCAGGATGATCCGCTCTCCATAACTCAATTTTTGGAATAGCCGCCTCTTTAAAACCCTCAACAATCACCAAATCACAAGGAGATAATTTACTGAGTTGCTCTTCAACCGTGGGCTCGACTGTTTCTTTCAACTCATGCATTAAAACCCAGCGTTGATCAGATACTAAAAGGACTTCTCCAGCCCCTGCTTCACGATGACGATAAGAGTCTTTACCCGGACGATCAATATCAAAGTGGTGGTGAGTATGTTTAATCACTGATACTCTAAGGCCACGCTGAGTAAATTGTTGAATTAACTTTTCAATCAGCGTAGTCTTACCTGTCCCTGAGTACGCAACAAAAGCAAGGACTGGAGGCATAGCCACTGAATGAATATTCTTGGCGCTCATCCCTGAATTAGAGACCCGTGTGCAAAGCCACAAACTCTTTCACTTGATTAATATCAGCCGGCATCACAGTGACGCGTTGCGGTTGATTTTCAATCCCTACAAATGACGCCGGACGATCAGGTTGACGACCAATGGCTTCTTCAATGGTTTCAGCAAACTTGATGGGTAAAGCGGTCTCAAGAACCAACATAGGGACATTTTCTTGCAAATATTCACGCGCCACTTTGACACCATCGGCCGTGTGTGTGTCAATTAAGACACTGTACTTTGCATGGACATCACGAATGGTATTCAAACGATTGTCATGCGTGCTCTTTCCTGAAACAAAGCCGTACTTTGTAATCTCTTGATAGGCAGGATCCTTTGACAAATCAAAGCCACCTCGCGTCTCTACATCTTTGAACATCTGCGCAGTTCTGACTGCATCACGACCCACTAAGTCGTATATGAAACGTTCGAAGTTGCTGGCCTTAGAAATATCCATGGAAGGACTGGTGGTATGAAAGGTCTCTGCTGACTTGCGAGCACGATACACACCTGTCTTAAAAAACTCATCCAACACATCATTTTCATTGGTTGCTACCACCAATTTTTCAATGGGCAAGCCCATCATCCGCGCAATATGACCGGCGCAAACGTTGCCAAAATTACCTGAAGGCACACAGAACGAAACTTTCTCAGTGCTGTTTTTGGTGGCCAATAAATAACCTTGGAAGTAATACACCACTTGAGCCACAACCCGAGCCCAGTTGATCGAGTTGACTGTGCCAATTTTGTGACGCGCCTTGAAAGCATGGTCATTACTCACGCCCTTCACAATATCTTGGGCGTCATCAAAAACACCTTCAATCGCAATGTTATGAATGTTTTCATCTTGCAAGGAATACATTTGCGCTACCTGGAATGGACTCATCTTGCCTTTAGGTGACAACATAAATACACGCACGCCCTTTTTGCCACGCATGGCGTATTCAGCCGCACTACCTGTATCTCCAGAAGTCGCTCCTAAAATATTGAGTTCTTGGCCTTGACGATTCAAGGTGTACTCAAACAAATTGCCCAACAATTGCATGGCCATGTCTTTAAATGCCAATGTAGGTCCATTGGATAAGCTCAATAGCCCCAATCGCGCACCCTGTTCTTCACCTAACCAATGAATCGGCGTGATGTCTTGGGCACGATCTTCCGAGCGACCATTGCAATACACCTGTGCAGTGTACGTTTTCTTGACGAGGGCCATCAAGTCCTCTTTGGGTATGTCATCACAATACAGACTCAATACTTCAAAAGCCAAATCAGCATAAGAAAGACCTCGCCAAGCATCCAATTGACTGGGGCTTACTTGAGGATAATGTTCGGGCAAATACAAACCGCCATCCGCGGCCAAGCCGCCTAGGAGGATTTGAGAAAAAGTTTGTTTGGCGTTATGGCCACGAGTCGAGATGTAATGCATTGAGGAAATTAACTTAAATTTTCTAGACGAATTTTGGTCACAGAACCTTCAACTGTTTTCAAAGCTTCTACTTTGGCAATCGCTGCCAAAATATTCTTTTCTTTGGTCTCATGGGTCAACATGATTAAATCAGTTTGATTTTCACCATCTCCTGCTTCACGTTGCAACATGGCATCAATAGAAATATGGTTGTCCGCCAAAATACGCGTGATATCAGCCAAAACACCGGCGACATCGGCTACGCGCAAGCGTAAATAGTAGCTCGTGGTGATCTCACCCATCGGCAAAATCGTGGTTTGTACCATCGAGCCTGGCTGGAAGGCCAAATGGGGTACACGATGCTCTGGATCAGCCGTTTGCAAACGTGCCACATCGACAAGGTCAGCAATCACCGCAGAAGCGGTTGGCTCAGCGCCCGCACCTTTACCGTAATATAAAGTTGTTCCAACAGCATCTCCCATGACTTGAACAGCGTTCATGGCACCTTCGACGTTGGCAATCAAACGCTTAGATGGAATTAAAGTTGGGTGAACGCGCAATTCAATACCATCTTTGGTTTTTTTAGTAATACCCAATAACTTAATGCGATAACCCAATTGTTCGGCGTACTTAATGTCTGTTGCTGATAACTTCGTAATGCCCTCGACGTGTGCCTTATCAAATTGCATTGGAATACCAAATGCAATCGCACTCATGATGGTGGCTTTGTGAGCAGCGTCTACACCTTCAATATCAAAAGTGGGATCTGCTTCTGCGTAACCAAGACGCTGGGCTTCTTTAAGCACCACATCAAAGTCCAAACCTTTATCTCGCATCTCAGACAAAATAAAATTCGTTGTCCCGTTGATGATGCCAGCAATCCATTCAATGCGGTTAGCTGTTAAACCTTCACGCAAAGCTTTGATGATTGGAATACCACCAGCCACTGCTGCTTCAAAATTAACTGTGACACCCTTGGCTTGAGCCGCTGCAAAAATCTCATTGCCATGAACTGCCAAAAGAGCTTTGTTCGCTGTCACGACATGCTTGCCATTCTGAATAGCCGCCAAAACTAATTCTTTCGCAATGCCATAGCCACCAATTAATTCAACCACCACATCAATTTCTGGATTATTCACCACCTGCTTGGCATCACTCACCACTTTGGCGCGACCTTTGACCAATTCTTCAGCACGTTGAGTGTTGAGGTCAGCGACCGTATGAATCTGAATACCACGGCCTGCACGACGCGTGATCTCTTCTTGATTACGCTCCAAAACTGTAAAAACACCACCACCAACGGTACCAATGCCCAATAGGCCAACTTGAATAGGTTTCATGAATAAATACTCTGACTAATGAACTATAAAAAGGTTACTGCTTGCCGTATTTTTGACGATAACGCTCTAAGAACTTCGCCAAACGGGCAATCGCTTCGCGCAAGACATCTTCGTGAGGCAAGAACACAATGCGGAAATGATCAGGTTTAGGCCAATTAAAGCCGCTACCCTGAACCAACAAGACTTTTTCCTCACGCAACAAACTGGCAATGAACTCTTGATCATTGGCAATTGGATACATGTTTGGATCTAATTTGGGAAATAAATACAAGGCAGCTTTGGGTTTGACACAAGTAACACCCGGTATTTTGGTGACCAACTCCCAAGCCAAATCGCGTTGACGACGTAAACGCCCCCCCTCGGCGACCAAGTCATTGATGCTTTGATAGCCACCCAAAGCTGTTTGAATTGCAAACTGCCCTGGCACGTTCGCACACAAACGCATGGAAGACAACATATTCAAGCCTTCAATGTAATCCTTGGCACCACTTTTATCGCCTGATACCACCATCCAACCCGAACGGTAACCACACGAACGATAGTTTTTAGACAATCCGTTGAAAGTAACCGTCACCACATCTGTGGACAAGGCGCCAATCGAAGTGTGTTTTTCACCATCGAACAAGGTTTTATCGTAGATTTCATCGGCAAAAATAATCAAGCCATGTTCACGCGCCACAGCAATAATTTCTTGGAGCACGACATCACTGTACAAGGCGCCCGTTGGATTATTAGGGTTAATCACCACAATCGCTTTGGTGTTAGGGGTAATCTTGGCTTTGATGTCAGCAATATCTGGTGCCCAATCTTTTGACTCATCGCACAAATAGTGTTTGGGGGTTCCACCAGACAAGCTCACAGCTGCTGTCCACAACGGATAGTCTGGGGCAGGCACCAAGACTTCATCGCCTGCATTCAGCAAAGCATTCATGGCCAAAACAATCAACTCTGAAACGCCATTACCTGTGTAAATATCATCCAGGGTCACACCTTGAATGCCTTTTTCTTGGCAGTAATGCATGATTGCTTTACGCGCCGAGAAAATACCTTTGGAATCTGAGTAAGCCGCTGAATTGGGCAAATTGCGAATCATGTCTAACTGAATTTCTTCAGGCGGATCAAAACCAAAAACACCCACATTACCAATATTGAGTTTGATGATTTTTTGACCCTCTTCCTCCATTTGCTGAGCAAGCTCAAGCACAGGCCCACGAATGTCGTAGCAAACGTTATTTAATTTCGAGGATTTTTTAATTTCTTTCACAATAATCACTTAAAGTCTTATAGGAACACTATAAAGTCTTAATTTATCTATAATTTTGTAATTATGACAGAGCCTGAGGGCGATTGACGTGAAACTACAACCGGATCAACAACCTAGCCTCAACACAGTTTCTGCTTACGGCCCCAATTACATAGAAATCAACGCCCAACGCTATGATTCTTCAGTCATTGTCAGCCCAGATGGCCCTGTTCTAGATTGGGCCTGCAGTCGATTTGAGGACTTACAAATCAAGGATTTTGAACAAATTGCCGCTCAAAAACCTGCAGTGGTCATTCTGGGGAGCGGTAAAACCATTCGATTCCCTCGCCCAGAAATCCTTCAGCCTTTGATTCAAGCCAAGATTGGCATTGAGACCATGGATCTTCAAGCTGCCTGCCGAACATACAACGTCTTGATGGGTGAAGGCAGAAACGTGATTGCGGCCCTCCTCATCGAAAAGTCATAAAAAAATAGTTTTTCCACACAACTCTGATATAAATATGTTTAATACACATTAAACATAAAAATATCTGGAGACTGAATGACTGTTGCACTCGGAAAACCCATCCCCCATTTTGAAATACCAGCCACCAGTGGTTTGGTATTTAGCCCATCAGCCTGTCTGGGTCGCAAAGTGGTGATGTATTTCTACCCCAAAGATTCAACCCCAGGTTGCACCGTGGAATCTATGGAGTTTAGAGACGCCATTGATGATTTCACGCGAGCCAATACTCTGATTGTTGGCATTTCTCGTGACAATCTCAAATCTCATGAGAACTTCAAAAGAAAGATTGAGTTGCCCTTTGAATTGCTCGCAGATACCGAGGAAACCCTATGTCAGTTATTTGGGGTCATGAAAATGAAGAACATGTATGGCAAGCAAGTCCGCGGGATTGAACGCAGTACTTTCTTAATTGATGAGGCAGGTGTATTGCGTCACGAATGGCGTGGACTCAAGATTCCCGGTCACGTTCAAGATGTTTTGAAGGCTGCCATCGCTTTATGATTGCAATGTCATAAAAATTAGGATAAGTTATCACCTAGATGCACAAAAATACCTTTACCTCAATGACCGCCACCCCACCAGGTAGGCGGTTTTTTCTTTATTAGGAGACCTCCGGAATGCCTCTGCCACCCATCCCAACTCAAGCAGCCGATAAAGTCAACATCAGTCGTCAACCCAAAGCAGATTTAAAAAAGCGACCCAAAAGAATTGAAGTTGAGGAAGTTGAAGAAGTAACAGAATTAGCAGATGGTTCAAATGCATACGATCTAGAAGTAGAGAGCTCACAATCATTGGCAGACATCGCCATTGAAAAAATGAGAGCTCCTAGTAAGCAGACGAAAAAATCTGCTGGGAACACCAGCAAATCGTCTGCACGTGTTCGCAAGATTCCGGATGATGGCATCATTCGCCTCTTTGTGCTTGATACCAACGTACTGATGCATGACCCATCAGCCCTATTCCGGTTTGAAGAGCACGATGTGTATCTGCCCATGATGACCTTAGAGGAATTAGATAATCATAAAAAAGGTATGAGTGAAGTGGCTCGCAACGCTCGTACCGTGAGTCGCTCCCTAGATCAATTGGTTGCCAATACCAGTGGTGTTTTAGAAGAAGGCATCCCTTTAAATAAGCTAGGCAATAAAGATGCCACTGGCAATCTTTATTTCCAAGTTCAACTCAATAGCATCACCCTTCCAGATGGTTTGCCTACTGGCAAGGCTGACAACATGATTTTGGGTGTTGTGCGCGAACTTCAGCAAAGTCGTAAAGACCGACAAGTGGTCTTGGTATCTAAAGATATCAATATGCGTATCAAGGCCCGTGCACTGGGATTGCCTGCTGAGGATTATTTCAACGATCAGGTCTTAGAAGATCGTGACTTGATGTACTCAGGGGTTTTACAACTGCCTGTTGATTTTTGGCCCAAACATGGCAAAGACATGGAGAGTTGGAGCGACGCAAAATCCGGCACGATGTATTACCGAGTGACCGGGCCAACTGTCGCCCAAATGATGGTCAACCAATTTGTCTATCAAGAAAACTCTGATGGTGGCACGCCTTTTTATGCTCAAGTTAGAGAAGTTCAGGGACGCACCGCATTGTTGCAAACATTGCGAGACTTTTCCCATCAAAAAAATAATGTCTGGAGCGTGACCGCTCGCAATCGCGAACAAAATTTCGCCATGAATTTATTGATGAACCCAGACATTGACTTTGTCACTTTATTGGGTCAAGCGGGTACTGGTAAAACACTCTTGGCCCTAGCGGCTGCCTTGGAGCAAGTGCTTGATAGCAAACGTTACAACGAAATCATTATCACTCGAGCCACAGTTCCTGTGGGCGAAGACATTGGCTTCTTACCAGGCACTGAAGAAGAAAAGATGCAACCTTGGATGGGTGCCTTTGACGACAACTTAGAGGTGCTTCATCGCAATGAGGATGGGGCTGGTGAATGGGGACGAGCAGCAACCCAAGAACTGATTCGTTCACGCATCAAGGTCAAGAGCATGAACTTCATGCGAGGTCGTACGTTCGTTAGCAAGTTTGTGATCATTGATGAAGCACAAAACTTAACTCCTAAACAAATGAAGACCTTGGTGACCCGCGCAGGTCCAGGCACTAAGATTGTTTGTTTGGGTAACATTGCTCAGATTGATACACCCTACCTAACTGAGGGCTCTTCAGGATTGACCTATGTGGTGGATCGCTTTAAAGGCTGGCGTCACAGTGGTCATGTGACCTTAGCACGTGGCGAACGCTCTCGCCTTGCAGATCATGCGGCTGACGCACTTTAATTTTCAATTGATTCAGAAGGCGAGGAAGTTCTCGCCTTCTTTTTATTTGAATCATGAAGAAGTCTATCAAGACAAATTAAGTGTGTCCCAGTCCAGTAAACGGACTTTTTTGGTATTGGGGCTGACTGGCTTACTGTCAGCGTGCGCCATGATGCCTCGCTTTTCTGCCCTACCTGATTTTGATCAAGAGGTCAGCGCCGGACTAGAGGATATATCGATTGCAGCGATTGGTTTAGTGGGCGTTCCCTATCGCTATGGTGGCAATACTCCCAAAGGGGGGTTTGATTGCAGTGGTTTGATTGGCTATGTGTATAAAAATGCTGTAAACAAACAAATGCCACGCACCACCGATGAAATCGGTAAAGTGGGCATCTCTTTAGGCAATCAAACACCCGCTCCTGGTGACTTGGTCTTTTTTAATACCCAAGGTGGTCCTCACTCTCATGTGGGTATCTACGTTGGTAAGGGACGCTTTGTGCATGCTCCATCCAAAGGAGGCACCGTGCGTTTAGAAAAAATTACCTCACCTTATTGGTCAAAACGTTATACAGAGGCGCGGCGAGTTGTGTCCAAATAAAAAAGCCTGAGCGTTCAATTAACTCAGGCTTTTTTCATGGGAATACTTTTTTAAAGTACTTGTTTGCCTACCCACCATGCGGCAGCGGCCATTAAGCCAGAGGCTGGAATGGTCA
>JACCDI010621359.1_pt1 | contig 11232 bp, 7 predicted proteins | sample 7442791 | NCBI WGS metagenome assembly JACCDI01 (sample SAMN15323434, study PRJNA562643) | freshwater metagenome | isolation source: river surface water | place: USA:Blue River Watershed | collected 2017-08-15
CTACAACTTTTGCTTGATGAGTTTTGGCTGAATCGGGCTGTGGGCTGAAATATGACTGTTTGAAGTGGAAGGATGGCTGTTGTGCTTCAAATTGATTCCAGTGCTTCAAAATAGTTTTTAAGTGGTATTGTAGTCACACAGAGTGATGTATCATACCCACATTAATTCTACAACAGTAAAAATTATGATCTATCTGTGGTGTATTGTAGGTTATCACACTGGTTTCCTTTATTGGTGATGGGCACAAAACTCCTTCTATCATTGCTATTGGTTACCTTGTACTCATTTCATTTCCCTCAGCTGTATTTGATCCATTCCCCTGTAGTATGTTGGGTTCCTAAGTGATCATGTCAAACTTTTTTACTTGGCAAACTCATACAGCTAAATCTCTAAATCTTGCAATCATGTACATCATACAGAATGTTATTTATTTGCCTTCTATTACCACCACATACGATTTCTGTTGTTAAGTCTCTGGTGTTTTATGACCATCAATGTGAGATGAGATAAGTCAATAACTCTCTCATTGCTACAGAATCTTGTACTGAATGATAACATACTGTTTTATTCTCTTTGTGGAACTTGGTTGCCTTTTTTGGAGAAACATTGAAATTCATAAATATTCTGCTAAAACATTGAATGATTTGAGAAAAATTTATTTTGAATTGTGCAAGGTACACCATGTTTATCAAGATTATTTTTTTTCTAATATTATATGGTGTTTTAAAAACTTTCTTCTATCATAATACATTAGAGGATGCAATATTTGATTCTACTCTGCTACATTTGTCTAAACAAGAAAAATACCAGATATGACATTTGTTTGTAATTCAAAAGTAATGAAATACTTCCTATTGGAGTTTATCTTCTGAAAATTTTTTTTGGAATGGCTTCTCTTTAAATATATCCCACTTCTCTTTCAACTGATCATGCCAATTTTCAACTCCCAATCCAATATTTTACATGTTAACTCTCTTTTCAATTGTTGTTGGGCAGAACTTTTTTTTATGTCTGACATATCTTGTTTCTTGTTCCCAGCAAACAAAAAATTCAACATCAACACAATTGAACTAGTTTCTGTGTTATAGTAACAACAGAAATCATAATGTTACAAGGTGATTGCTTGCATAAGATCAATTGTAATTGAATGAAAAATTCAACATTGATTCACTAATTTTTTGACATGATTGAGATATATCAATAAGACCCCTCCTCATTTTGAAATGCTGCTACATGGGAAATCATGGAAAAATGTCATTTCAATTGTGAAAGCCTTCACTTTTGGTTGGTAAAATCGTGTTAATCAACAATGATACAAGCCTGTGTTCTATGGTGGCCTAGTGCTCAGCAAATTATTGTCTATGTAATGTATTTAGCACCTGGATACAAAAGTGACTGTATTTTCATCAATGCCACTTGCTCAACTGGTATCATCCCTAATACTGTTATTTTTGTACATCTCATAATCACTTATATCGTCAAAATTATCCCACAGCAATTTTAAGTTGCAACAATTGCAGCATTATCTTTGATTCATGACAATCCTGAATCAATAGTTGCTAAGGTTTTTTAATGGCCAAATCTCTGAAGCTAAGATAATTGGTCTTCTACTTGATTGTGATAACATTAGGATTGGGTTTTTTGTTGACCATTAAATGCAAAATATTCAGGTTTTATTTGAGATGGTTTTGGAAAAGTCGTTTTGAAGGGGTGCAAGGTTAACAACATTTGAGTGGTTGCTTTGTACATCATTGGATTAGTCAGTAAGACAATACAATTTCAATTTTTCCATAGAAGACTAGGAATTACGAATTGTAGAAAATGTTTTATGTATTTCTCATTGATGATTTTATATATTTCAAAGATGGAACTGTTTTAAGTGATATGTTGTAAATGTTGACTCATATGGATTTTATCCCATATCTGTCTTAATATTGATCAATTACATCTATTGCATTGAATTCACAACTGATGGTGTGCACCATTCATACCAAACTTGCGTACATTTGTTGATCACATCAATGATATTAATTTATATATATATAATTAAGTTAGATTTTGTAACAGAGTACCAAATGAATATTCATAAAATCCAAACAAGACACATAAAGCAATCACTTTTGTTGTGCCACATTACAAGTTGCTCTTCACAAAAAATTTGAAAAAAATTATCCCTGTCACAATATGGTCACACAGCAAAATCAAATACTCTTTCCCATCTATATCTAGCACATGGTCCAACAATTGATTTTACATCAATAATGCTATACTGTCATTCAACAACTGTCAAAACAAAAATAACCCAACTCTTCTACAAGTAGCTGTAACTCACATCTTCCTTTGATGCATGAACTGTTGCATATGTTGTATCATCTACAAGATTGTTGTAATAAATTTATTTGATTGTTTTACACTCACCCTAAACTAACACTTTCATTGTAACACCACTAGATCTCATTTGAAAGAAGCAATAGATATCAACTGGATATATATTGGCTTTGAAATTCACCATGAAAAAATCACATTATTCTTCACCAGCAATGTGAGGATTTGCATGATATTGTAATCCTTCCTCATCATGATTTAAATTGAAATTTTGTAAATTACTCACAACAAAACCACAAAAATGCATGAAAATTTAGATTTTCTAGCGATTTCCTTTTTCACAAAGTCTCTCTCTCAGATAATATTTTGATATCAACTTTTCTAGTGTTTTTATTATAATTGAATTTCTTTCAACCTTGTTTGTATATTGTTGCTATGTAGCCCTTTTTCACAGAAAAGCAATAACAATGCTATTTTAATCAGTTTTGATTGTTGTAAGTTATGTTGCTCACAATGTTTTTAAACAACTTCTTCCTACCTGCCATCTTCATTGCATTTGTCAATACCACAACAATTGATTGGTGTTCTGTTCCTCCCATCTTTGATCCATCCATAATTTCATTTCTAATCATTGGCCATGGTATGTCATTTACCAACTGTCTTTTCATTCCATTAACAAATGAGAGATGAATCTATCCAATTCAATGTTGTGTTCTTCATTCTGATTTCCAATACTGACAACATCATAGACAGTGTCCAATAATATCTTGTACAATCCACTTCCAAAAGTGTTTAATCCCTCAGGTGGTACAATTCCATGTATTCCTCTTAAATCATCTACTAGCAGCATGAATTCAAGTTTCAAATGTAATTTTGATTTTATGCTTGGAAATTCAATTTAACCTATCATGCTTCTCTGTGTTACATTCTTCATCTTTCACATCCTGAATGGTAATATATTCACAATGGGGGTCTGTGATTTCCATTTCCAAAAACAAACATTTGCAATTGCTATATGTTCTTGAACATTTTCCTTGACAATTGAAATGACAACATAATTCATTGTTTCCGCATCCATCCCCAATGGCTATGATGTATCCAAGGTTTCAGAGTGACTTCCCTGTTCATGACATGGGTCTTTATCCCACCCCTCTTGTGAATTCTCTTTACACCCTCAAAAAGTTGGTCTATACATCAATGTTGATCTTCCAGTTTATCTTGAGCTCTCCATTTTTTGATTTTCCCTTTTGATAGTTTAAATTTGGAATTTGGAACAAAGCAAGACACCTCTGAAAGTCAGGGAGATAATAACAGGATTGATTGAATATAGCTATGTTGAACATAGCAGGAGGAGTGGCTAATGATCCATGACAATTGGAATGAGTTTTATCATAGAAAATATCAGTGGCAACAGAAAGTCTCACTTTTGTCAATAAAATTTTTGTATTCCTTTTTTAGTATCTCCTGTGAGAATGTCTCCACATGGTGGATTTCTTCCTCCAATACAATCCCTAGTAAAGATGTCCAGACTGTCAATGAAATTTTTATCTTTCATCAAAACACTATTGTGTAATGGTGATATACCATTCTCTCAATATTGAAAAGAGGGACTGTTATGTGTTGTCCAATCTGTAACACATCACTAACTCTAGTTGGTTTGGTGCCAGTAGATGACAAAAAACTACTTGATTAAGGATGGTACCCCTTGATAGCAATAATGGAAGTTTCCAATTGATATAAAAATTTTGTCAGGGGTAGTTTGACCAACCCTTCACATTGTTGAAAAGTCTGAGAACACATGGATGATTTCCAATTATCTTCAGTAGATGAATCTGTGCCTCTAGAGCACTAGATACATTTCACTTCATGTTTTTGTATTGTTTCTTACTAGCAGCATTCATTTCTTGTTCTTCTGTTGTAATATTATCAGGGTTACCCTCAACTTTATTGTTGTCTCCCCCATTCCATTCTACAGACAAGAAATCATTGTTCTGATGTTGTTTGGTAGATTTTTTTCTTGTTTTATGGCTTTCATCAGAACAGTGCATTCTTGTTCCGAGCTAATTTTGAACAGTAGACAATTAGATAAGACAGCAGATTTATTTCCAATCATAGGTGCATATTGGAAATCAATATTGAAGCAAGTCATTCCAACTTCTCCAGCTGTTGGATTTTCTTGTTTGGGTGGTAACCACTTACAACCTACAGAAGACCTATGAATTACCAATGATTTTTTGCTTTGGAATTGTACGTTATTGCAATTGGTACAAATATATTTTTTGTTCATTTTTATTGATTGATAGAAAATATTGAAGTATGTAAGTACATTTCTTCGTAATTAATCAAATTCATTGAAAGTTAATATGGATTATACTTTTTTAATTCAAACAACATAATTTTGGTGATAAAATCTTATTATATGATCAACAATCCAGAATTTGTACAGCCACATTAACATTTCCTAGAAGAATATTTGAAAATTAAATGTCTTTGATTTATTTCACAATTAGATATAAACTAGATATAATTTGGAAGTCAAGGTCTTATTTGATACCTATAATGATATCTTCATCCACTTTGATGAACAAAAAACAAAGGATACTTTACTTTTGTGACCCTTTTTGGTATCAATTATTGGGAAATTTCTGAACTCAATTTTTAGTTCTTCAATGGACATAAATGTATATTATTCAATTGGCTAAACCAAAACACTCTTAGCATAAAAACTGAATCAACAACAATATTGATACAACACTCAAATCTGTATTGCTTGAATAGACCATTTTGTACCAATGAATTTATCAAATCTACTCTACTCCTTTCTGTAAAGATAAGTTGTGCCAAGCAATTTTTGAAAAGGGTTCTGAAAATTATAGCTTTGAGTCCAGAAGCTTCATTTAGATAGTGGTTTTTGGTTTCTTCTTGAACATAAAAAGATAACATGTGTGGTCTTTGAAACCACTTTCATGTGTAAAAATTAAATGCAACGAAAGCCATGGAGTGTCCAACTTTTTGAATTTACTAACTTCATTGATTTGTCATGAAATCATCTGTTCTTTTTGCAAGGTACTTCAAATGTCTCTGGGTTTTGGTGTCAGTACCTTGTGTCCATCAATTGGAATACCATTCTTGGAAAATTGAATCCTTCAATTAACACAAGTTACAACATCTCCATAAAGGATTATCTGCTCCTTCAATGCATCCATTATTTGTTAAATTGCCATTGCATTGATAGTTTGGGGTAATGATTGTGATGCTTTTATATCATCAAAACATTCCCAATTTCTGTTAAATTGTACCATTCTAATGCTGCATCCTGTTGAAAATGGATCCTGTATACAATTGATCATCAATGTGCACATGTATTTAGCAAAACAATTAACTTTGCACATACGTATTTCAATTATTCCATCATCAACAATATTATCAAGTTTGCTGTCAGTGCTTGGAAGACTGTTCTTTGTCGTCTTTGTGGGTCTTTCCATGGTGGAGGAATATATAATACTGGGGTATGACATACTTTCATCTCTAAATACATGAAATGTATTGTGGAATAAATAATATTTGTTTAGTATTATAGCTTACTAAGTAAGCAGTAATATGATCTATGTAAATATATACTACACAACATTTATTGTGAAGGTTAAACATTGTGTCAACTGTAATAGTTGCAATAAATCTAAATGACAACAATAGTTTAATAGTATTATAGGTTCAATTTTTATCAATTTTTATAAGTGTAATATTTGATTACTTTTAATATCTCTTTAATGTTCAAATTTATTGAAACAATGTCTCTAGTTTGGTTGAATTTGATGAAGGGTGTCTCAAGTTGAGTTGAAATTGATTCATAGACAACATAACTTATAATCTATTCAGTATCTCATGTATTTAGGAAAAGTTGTAACCATTGATGAAACCAACATATCATATGACCATTACAATCAACAGCACAACTATTGACATGTTTGACAAAATATTCTTTATTGGTATATGGTCAAATATATTTGCATGTTTTGTTTGGCGTTTTTTTTTCATTTTTGCTGCATTCCCAGAATTTCATCATTTTATAGTTGCAAAATGGACTAACGTATAAATCAATTCTGCATTAGTTCCAAGTCATGTCTGTGATTAATATTCAATCTATTGTGAAAAATGATGAGACAAAAATAGGTACAATCAAGGGTACACGGCACTCACTCAATATCACACATGAAGCAACAAACGTAATCAAAACGCAATGCATACATTACATTGCTTTAGTTTGAAAAAAATTGAGGAAAGATTCTGCTTGTATGGTATTTAGTACATGATCTCCACCTGCTGTCAAAACTGTAGTTGTCCATATCATAATCAGTATTGTCTGGAAACTCCCATGACTCATTTTCTTTGATGACTTGTTTGGTCACAACATTTCTTGCTACCCTATGAACACTTGAAAACTGGTTGATGTTCTGTTGTAGAATCTCTCTTCTTGTAGTGGTAGTTGATTCCAACCAAGGATATTTTTTAGCTGATAAAGATAATATTCAGGATGTCTGGATTTAGGCCTAGTCTTCTCACTGGATATATTTTGGTATGTCCTTGGTTTTTAGTAATAGTTTTCATGTTATCATTTGTGCTACTCTCATTGTTATCATTTTTAATTGCATCATTTTCATTAGGCTAAATAATCATAATCAAATATTAGATATATATATGTGCATGACAAAGAAAATCTAATATATTCTGCTTAACAATTTTACCCTTCTTTGATGAAATTGGTTTGTTGTTGAGCACTTTGTCGGTTCCTTGTTTGTTATGTTCACAATTATTCATTATTGTTTTGAGTTTTAATCCATCTTCTTTCATAACATCAAATGAAACCACATTGTAATTGGTTTGATTTGTGAATATTATCATGTCATTTGATACACTGAATGTATTGTGTTATTATTAATCCTAGAACTCCTAGAAAATCAATTACCAAAGATTGTGTTTCAAGAAGAGATATATGACTGAATATGTCACAAAATATTGACTTCAAGTGAAAGAAAAGATTTGATAATACATTTTTTGGTTCTCAATTACATTATTTCAAATCAATGTAATTCCAACACTAAGTATAATAATATATAGTTGTACATAGTGTGTGTTCTGTTGTACTATAATGAAGTATGAAGTATGATTGTGCTTGATATTCATACAGCCTCATATATAGGATAGAAATTAGTGAGGAGTGAGGAGTATAAAATGTGATCATGTGATATTTTGTAATGCTCAATCAGTTACTACAATGCACGAAAATATTTATATGAGCTATCCGCATATGCTGTGGATATTTGTATTTCACCATGAATGACAACATATATGACATTGCCTATTTAGGAAATTATGAAGATCATGATTTGTTTTCAATTGGAACTATTCTCATAACAAGAGAGAGAGAAGTGTGATTTCATTAAGATGGTAGTATAATTAGGAATATTTCATTAATGATTAAAATTGGTATTTGAGTGGAAACATCAATGTAGAGATGTATGAAATTTATTTACAAAATTAATTTTGTGAGTGTTACAACAATTTACAATCAAATGAGTGTGATTTGGTTTGCAGCAATACTTGCAATACAATCGACAATATGGAAAAAATGTAACATGTAAAAGATGAGTTTACAAGTTAAAAAGATTGATGAGAAAATGGTCCCAAAATTAAATGGATGTTCTGTTGTAATATATTAAATTCTTAACAGATTTAGATTATAATGAAATGAAAATAAAGTAATAATCAAATACATCTCAATTATGATTGTTGCTGTTGTGTCATGATTTTGATACTTTTGTGGATGTGCCTTTTTGGAGGTTGCCAACACTGTTATTGATTGTGTAATTGTAGTTTTTGGTCTTTGTATCTTTGTTTTGTTTGGCTAGCTACCATAATTCAGTTTCACATTTTAGTATATGCATTTCTGATTGTTGAGTTGTTCTTAACAAAGATTTGTAAAATATTTTATGATGGTGTGTTACTGCCATGGTTAGTAATGACTGTAAAAAGTATTGGTGTTATTCAAATTTTAGCTGTTGTTGAATATTTTTTGATATATAGTTTTTTCATACATAGTAGACACCTTTCACCTCAGAAACACAAAAGAAATTGAAATTATTTTAAAATTTTACTATCTAACACTCCAAATTACAGTCTTCCTGCACATGATCTTGATGCTTCTACTTGTCTAAACCATTCAAGTCTGACCTCTTTGACAATGATGAATAAAATATTACTGTTCAAATTATCTCAAAGGTCAATAAAGTTGATGGAATTGGGACAACTATTCATAAGTTCATCAAAATTAAGGGACTTTACTCAAGAAGAGTATTGTGTACTATCATCTGAGGTTTGAATTTTCAGTCCTTAATTCTATGATCAGAGTTTTAGTGGAAAGAGCAACATTTTTGAAGATCAAGTTGAGATACACCTGACCCATTGGAACCAAATTGACATACCCATCAATGTCTTTCTGCCAAATGCTCTTATTACTTGCAATTCAAGGTGTGCCAATGCTAACAAGAAGAAATATGGAGTGAAAGAGTCAACTTTGCTGGTTGTTGGCATTTTACTGATAACCTCATTGATATCACTACTCCAGTCAAAGATACACTTGACCATGAATTTCCTACCTATTCAAAAATTTGTTGTCCTTGTGTTGGTACTACTTCCAATGCTTATAAACCTAGATTTTGGAAAAAAGTCTCTATGACACTGGAAACTTGGGGTCAGCATGTATTGCATCCAAGAGCTCATGCAACCTATTGAAGCTCATTTATATTCTGGTGGTTGTCATGAAATGCCTCTGTTATCACCCAAATCTTCAAGTCTACACCAAACCTCAAGACACCTCATCTTTGTCAGTCATACCAACTTACTTGAATTTGATGTTGTGTTTGAAAAGTCAAACAATCTGTCATGGCTAGTCAAGATTAAGATTGAGTATTATCTTGGAATGTCTAAAAAGACATTAAGACTCTGTTAACCAATGTGTGATTAATTCTCCAGGCATATTGCTATCAGGTTATTGGCAAGAAGCTCCTTAAAACCAATATCACAGTAGTGTCTTCATGATGCCCCAGCTGGTCTTGTTTGGGCAGAATATCAAGTATCTCTAGGTCTAGGTGCTGGCGAAACTTTGATACCCAAGGGCCAATTCAATTATTGGCTCTGGGAATTGGCTGCTGCTGAAATTCTCCACCTTTATGGTGACAATGGAATTTTCAATGATTAAGTCTTTGTCAAATATTGCAAGGACAAAAATGAACATCAATCGTTTTCTGGAATTGGTGCCCATTACTAGCCTGTTTAGCCAAACTTTCCATCCAAACCATAATTTATATTGCTTGACCATTCATGGTTTAATGTTTTGCTTCACTGGAGCAAGTATGGAACAGATATTCTTGCCTTTTGGGATTTTGCTTTGAAACATGGTGTTTGGCTTCACAACAGTATTCTCATTTGCCTCTCTGGTCTAACAGAAAAAACTTACCAAGACCATGGCAAATCATCACAACCATCTTCATTTTTCATGTGTGGGGTTGCCTAGTCTATGTTCTTGATCCAAATCTCCAAAATGGGCAGAAGGTAACTAGTAGTTATGTTTGGACCATATATTGGGATTCAATGATGCAAGTTCTTCTCTTTTTGCAGAAAAAACCTATTAGCTGATCATGCCTTAACTCAGTATCAATTGGTGTTTAGTGATCTTTTTTAATATTTTTTAGCATTGAAATTGATACCTTGATTGATGATATCTGTAATAGACTTTTTGACTTTGATTACAAATTTTTCCTCCATGATGACGACTTTTCTTCAGACGATCCTCTTGTGTATCATTCACCTCCTCTTGATGAAATTCGGCTAAATGAATATGGGCACCATTCTTTTATCCTTATGAGCTCCAAGAACATTGTTATCTTACTGAAGATTATGAATACATCAAGTGGATTGGCAATTATCAGGTAATTCTCCTAATTTGCTTCACAACTTTGATTGAGCAGTCCAACAGTGAAGACAGTACAACTTCAGACAGTACAACATCCATTCCTTGTTCCAGAGGGAGGAAATTTACCTACTCATCCTTCTGAAGGTGATGAGTATATCATATACTTCAACACTCCAGAGGGAGAACCCCAATATTCCTTTTGTTGAACCTGATGATGCCTCAGTTGGTGATTCTTACAATCATGATAGACATGATCCTAAATACCTAAACCAAATAAAATCTGGGAGTACCAATCTAGCTGGTTCAGAAGAGCCAGCAAGCTCACCTATACCTCTGGACCCAAATACTTTTGGTATTCACTGCTAGACTCTCTCACAAGAATCACAGGAGCAAACAACTCTGTCATATTTGGTACAAGATTGGTGTTTTTTGTTAAATACCATGTACTTAGCTCCCCAAACTATTGAAGACCTCTTTGCAAACTTTCAAAAAGTCACCTTTTCTATAAATGTCTGTTGATAAAGAGGCTTCTTCACTGAATAGTTTGTGACTTCAGTCACCCCATTTTCTTACCTGTCAAGTCCAAAGCAATAAAGAGGATATTCCCAATCGGAATCAAGCTACAAATGGACAAGTTGAAAATGAAAATTTGACATCCTCTTAAAGAGAAATTCCTCCTTTGGAACGTAATGATGCCTGAGAAGTAGTTGAGTTTGAATGACATGAATGCCATCAATGGACCTGGGGCCTTCAGATTGAAGCCGTTCACAAATGGAACAGTGAAGAAATTCAAAACCCACTTTTTTTGCCTATGGTGATCAACAAATGGGAAGGATTGATTTATCCAAGGCCTATGCTCCATGTAGTCCATTGAACTACTGTTTGGCTCATTCTTGTCCCTTTGTGGCATATTGCATACTTTTGGTATGTGATAA
>JACCDI011520940.1_pt1 | contig 11231 bp, 9 predicted proteins | sample 7442791 | NCBI WGS metagenome assembly JACCDI01 (sample SAMN15323434, study PRJNA562643) | freshwater metagenome | isolation source: river surface water | place: USA:Blue River Watershed | collected 2017-08-15
CCATCATGCAAGGCGATGAGTCTGTATTTGATGCGAGCCTGATGCTGGGGGCAGACGGCGTTGTATCAGGTGGCGGCGTGATGTACGTGAAACTGTTGAAAGAACTCTGCAATGCTGGCCTATCAAAAGAGCTGGATAGTTCAATTCAACTGCAAGTAGCATTTTCAAAAAAATTGATGGACGTCCTGCTTCCCAACCCCCAAAGGAACTGGCTGTTCAACATCAAACGTGAACTGGTTCGTCAGGGCGTCATTGCACATGCTCATGTCACCTCTCCCTTTCTGACCAATTGAGACCGGCATGAATAAAACCTTCTACTCAACTGCATTGGTTGGCCTGCTGATTGTTGTTTGCAGCTGTGCAACATCTAATGCAATGGAGAGAGATACCATAAAAATTGTTTGCTTTGGCAACTCAACAACTGCTCATAGAAAAGGACTCAACAAGGCTTATCCGCTTCGGTTGGAAGAAAAACTGCAACTGAACGGGATAAAGGCAACCCTATTCAACGCTGGCGTTCCGGGAAGCCATGCCGGATCCCAATCAGAAAACAGTTTTCATAAAGTTGCACATGCGCTCGATCGTTTTGACACTGCAGTGATGGCAAAAAAACCTGATTGGGTCATCATTTCTTTTGGTATCAACGACTCCTGGCAAGACAAGGGCCCCGACAGCCCTGCCAGAATTTCACTTGACAAATTCAAGCATCACCTCAGTTATTTTATTGAAAAAATACAGGCTGCCCAAGGAAAAGCCATCCTCATGACACCCAATCCACTGGGCATAAAATTTGAACATTACCGGCACCAGCAGCTAAAAAAATACAAAGATGCATGTTTGCGTGTTGCGAAAAAACACAACATTGAAGTAGTAGATGCATGGGGCATTTTTAGCCGACAATCAAAGTCGGAAAAAAATGGCGTTGACACGCTGTTGATGGACGGCATGCATCCGAACGATGCCGGACATGCGTTGATGGCCGATGCTTTACTGCAAATCATTTTAAAAAAAGACGCCAATGATTAAGCAATTTTATGCCATTCTATTTTTCTTTTCCATGCAGGCTTGCATTGATATTTTCCCTTTGGACACCCAGGCGCAGTCGAATACAAATAGGGATACCATCAATGTCCGATCAGGGAATAAAACTTCTACCGGATTTTGGATCCATGACAAAACAAGGGAAATAAACATTTCCCGCATCGGGCCCTTCATTCAAATGAAAAAGGGCGTGATGGCAACGGTAGATACCAGCAATTTTTTGGTCAGCAACGATGAAGGCTTAACATGGAAAGCATTCCCACTCTTCAAAGACAGCAGCAAGTTTTTCATCCGTCCTGAAAGGGCCTTGATCAAAACAAAAAAAGGAACCCTGATCCTGGCATTTGCCAACGACAAGGAAAGAGCCAAATGGAACTGGAGCAAGGATACCCACGATTCGCCGGAGGCAGAACTGCCCACCTATGCGATGTACAGCAAAGACAACGGAAAAACATGGAGCCAGCCACAACTGCTGCACAAGGAATGGACTGGAGCCATACGCGACATCATTGAAACCAAGAATGGTCAGGTTGTTTTCAGCAGCATGATGATGCGCCACAATCCCGGGCATCATGCAGTTGTCACCTACAACAGTGCTGATGAAGGCAAGACCTGGAGCAGAAGCAATATCATTGACCTGGGTGGAGTTGGTGATCATGATGGTGTGACAGAATCCACCCTTGAACAAATGAAGGATGGAAGCTTGAAGATGTTGTTGAGAACCAACTGGGGATATTTTTGGGAAACAAGTTCCACCAACAATGGATTGACCTGGGAAAACGTGAAGGCTACAGCAATTGATGCGAGCTCTTCTCCAGGCATGTTAAAGCGCCTGAAAAGTGGTCGCCTTGTGCTGGTTTGGAACAGGTATTATCCGCAAGGGAAAAAATCCTATCCGCTCAGGGGTGGAGACTATAATTTTTCTGCTGCCCCTGTCAGCATGCACAGGGAAGAAATCTCTATCATGTTCTCTGATGATGATGGCAAAAATTGGAGCCAACCTGTTGTGATTGGCAAAACAACTGAACCCAAAACACAGATTGCCTATCCCTATCTGTTTGAAAAAAATCCAGGAGAACTCTGGATTTCATTTGCCTTCAGCAAACTCAGGATGGCACTCTATGAAAAAGACTTCATACAATGAAGCATTATTCTTTGATCATTCCATTGTTGGCATTTTTTTTCCTGAGCTCCACTCCTTGCTCAGGGCTGAACAGAGCATTGGTTGAAGCGCATCATCACATCGATACCAACAAGCATGAATTGGCTTTTGGCATGAGTGCCAGGGAAAAGCCAATGGACCTGGGAAAAATCAATGCGCCTGTAATCGTTGGGAAAGCCCCAACTAACGAGGCGACGCTGATCAGGCTTGCATCCGGCACCATCAAATTGTATTACATCAACAGGCCAGGCAAGGCTGACAAGATGATGTCAATTTCATCAAGTGACAATGGTGCAAGCTGGCAGGAACCCATTGTTGAATTTGACCTGCCCGGTGAAGCTTACTATGCCAATCAGGTCATGCAAGACCACAATGGTACGATACACTGTGTTTTCCATATTTTCAAGACCGGACCATTGGGATACAGGGGCAGGCATCTTGACCTCTGGTATACCAGCATGCAACAAGGTGAAGGCTGGGCGAAGCCAAGAATGATCAATGAAGGATATGTAGGATCACTGCGGGGTTTTATCCAATTGAAAAATGGACACTTCATCATCCCGATGACAGAATCTGATACGGCAAGGGCAAAAAAACCCGGCAATGGAATGGTTGATTACGGCTTGTTTCAGGTAATGACATTGAATTCAACAGACCTGGGAAAAACATGGACAAGATCAATAACAACCTTGAAAATTCCCATAGAAAGCGGATGGGTAACCCGTTATGGAGCCATTGAACCACATGCCATTGAAATGAATGATGGAAGAGTCTGGATGTTGATCAGAACCAACAAAGGATTCCTCTATGAATCATTTTCAAACGATTCCGGAACCACATGGTCTGCACCTGCACCATCATCCTTCATCTCATCTGATTCACCAGCGAGTACCGTAAGATTGGCAGATGGCAGCATCGTCCTGCTGTGGAACAGCAACCAACGCTATGATGACAAAAGGAGTTATGCTGCTGGCGGAAGAGAAGTGCTTCATGCAGCCATTTCAAAAGACGATGGAACATCCTGGAGAGGTTTCAGGGAAATCATGACAACAACTAACAGCAAGACGCCTGTCGTAAGAGGCGATCGCGGAACAGCTTATCCATCCGCTGTTGAACTACCCAACGGGAATTTGCTGATGGTCTCAGGCCAGGGTGATGATGCAGCACTGGTCATGTTCAACCCCAGTTGGTTAGAAGAAAAAAAACTAGAAGATCAGCTCAAGAATCTTGAATGGTGGACCTTGCATGGCAACAGTCCCAAAGAAGCAGTATGGAATTTCCCCATGATGGCGAAAGGAATTATCGAATTGAAACTGACCGCCAACTGCGATTTCTCTCTTGCACTGACCGACCATTTTTCCGTGGCGTCTGATACGCTGGCTGCTGCATCTTCACCGATCCATTTTACGATCAACCAATCCAGCCTAGGTGGCAAAGAAGCAAACATTTTAATCAAATGGAACTTGCATAAAAAAGCATTTCATGCAACTGTTAATGGCAAAAAAATCGATGCTGGGTCAGCGGTTTTTGAAAAGAACAAATTTGGATTAAACTACCTCAGGATCAGCTCTTTTTTGAGCAATCCCATCAAGATCAACAGCATCAGGGTCAAGCATTAAAGGATTGATGCACTGTTCAGATCCAAATAAAGTGAAGCATTTTCATGTTGCCGCAATGCCGTTGAAGGATACAAGGCACTGACAGGACTGTTGATGGTATGGTAGACAGCTTGCGCCTTGTTTACGCCTGGCACCACACAGAAAATGGATGCTGCCTTCATCAATGCAGGAATGGTGAGGGTGATGGCCGTTCGGGGAACCTCTTCAATAGATGCAAAACAACCATCATGCACCTGCTGCATCCTGGAGACTTCATCCAGCTCAACCAGCTTTACCATCAGCGGATCATTCAAATCAGCCACATGCGGATCGTTGAAGGCGATATGGGTATTTTCTCCTATGCCCATGCAAACGATGTCTACCGGATGGGCTTCAAGCAAGGCGGCATAGCGGCTGCATTCTGCTAAAGAATCATCAGCGTTTCCGTTGATATAATGCACTTCATGAAATGGCAGCTTTCCAAAGATGGCCTGCTCCAAAAAATGACCAAACCGCTGTGGTGCGTTTTCGCTCAAGCCTACATATTCATCCATATGAAAAGCATTGACCCTGCTCCAGTCAATATCTTGATGACTGGCCAGGTGAAACAGCATTTCATTTTGTGAGGGTGCTGCAGCAAAAATGATGTTGACAAAATGTTTTGAGTTGAGCAATTGTTGGATCTGCGCTGCTGCATCTTTTGCTGCAGACTTGCCCATCTCATCTCTTGTTGGATAAACATTGACATGTAAGCGGTCTGCGACAAATTGTTGAATGGGCACCATGTTGTGAAAAGATAATTTTGTGATGGCTAAGGCAGATGAACAATCTTCCCGGTTTTTGCACTTTCATAAATGGCCAGCACAATCTCCACTGCCTTCCTGCCCTCCACTGCATCAACCATTGGATGGGTGTCGGTTTCAATGGCATGGATCATGTCTTCAATCTGGCGCTGGTGACCCACAAAACTGATGTCTGCAGGATTAGACGCACCGCCACCATGTGCGAGGGCATTGCCTTTCATGTCTTCATTACGTTGCCTGTCTCCTCCGGTCATCTCAAGAAACTCCCACCTTGTCAGGTTGCTTTCCTGCAATACTGCCGTACCCATCGTTCCATTGATCTCGATCCGCTTCAGGTCTCCCGGGAATATTGCAGTAGAACATTCAATGTTGCCCATGGCACCATTAGCAAATTTCAGGACGGCAACCACCGTGTCTTCCACTTCAATTCCTTTGTGTCTTCTGTTGCCAGCAAAAGCCTGCACTGATTCAACCTTTCCCATGTACCACTGCAAGAGGTCGACCGAATGGATGCCCTGGTTCATCAAAGCACCACCGCCATCCAGGGCGATGGTTCCCCTCCAGGGATTGGATTTGTAATAGGCCTCGCTGCGGTGCCATTTTACATAGGCATCGCCCAGTACGATATCACCAAATTTATCAGCATCCAGCGCTTTCTTCAGCAATATGGCCTGGTCATAAAAACGGGAAGGAAAAATAACACCCACCTTCAGCCCTGTCTGGCGTGATGCTGCAATGATGCTATCGCATTTTTCAAGCGTCACTTCCAAAGGTTTCTCCACTAAGCAATGTTTGCCGGCCTGGAGGCATTGAAGTGTAGGATCCTCATGCGCGCCGGAAGGTGTGCAGACACAAACAATGTCAATCGCTGGGTCCGCCAACATGTCCTCCAGGGTATTAAATGCCTTGCAACTGTGTTGTGCTGCAAAGGCCTGCATTTTTTCATTTCCCCTGCTGTGCAATCCCACCAAGGTGGCATTGCCGATGGCCCCAATGGCCTTGGCATGCACATGTGCAATCATTCCTGCGCCGATGATGCCAAATCCGAATTTTCCGTTGATCATGCGATTCTTGATTATATGATTATTCTCCTTTTTCTTTCAATGCCAAAACAAGTGCCTCCACTTTTTCAGGTACCTGTTTTGTCAAGAGTCCTGCCACAATAAATACCAATGCTGATACCATGGTGGGCAATCCCACTTCCAGTGCCAGGTTGCCCAATTGCAGGTTCTTGGTGATGATGAAAGTCAGCAACCCTGCAACAATGGAAGCAATGGCTGCCCTCGGGCCGCAACGTTTGAATACAGGCAAGAGTCCGAACAACAAGGGCATTGAGGTGGGCCCAAGCAAAGCAGCAAACCAGTTGACAATCAGCCCCAGCACACCACCGAAACGCTGGTAATTCAACGCAATGACCAGCGTTGCCAATGTAAAAACAAAAGTGGTGACACGTGCCGTGCGCAGGGCATATTTGTCGCTGGTCAATTTCTTGGAAAACACAGGAAGGATGTCTCTTGTGATCACAGCTGCCACCGTGTTGACATCAGAAGAAGTCATGCCCATGGTTGCCGCAAACAGAGAGGCGATGACCAATCCTATCATGCCGGTTGGAAGTATCTCCAGCATCAACCAACCATAGGATTCTGAAGGAACAGTGCTTGCAGGAAGCAGCAGGGGCGCGGCCCACATGGGAAAGAACAAAATCAGGGGCCACAACAAATACAAGACTCCGGAAAGCCAAGCGGCCTTGGAAGCCTCTTTTTCTGTGGGCGAAGAAATATAACGGGTGGCCAGGCTCCAGCTGCCGCCATTGTAACTCAGGAAATAAAGGAAGAACATGACCAGCACAAATCCCACCGAATAGGGTTCATTGAATAGTGCATGGTGCTGTGGTGGCAGTTGTTGCCAGATACCCATGATGGAATCTGTTCCGCCTAGCCTGGTCACCACCAGTACAAACATCACAATACCACCCAGGACCTGCACAATGAACTGGATAAAATCTGTCACGATCACTCCCCACAACCCGCCAAACGTAACATAGACAAGGGTTACAACTCCTGAAACCATGATGCCTGTTTCCATGGGGATGCCTGCCACCACTTTGAGCAGGATGCCGATCGCTGCCCACTTTGCCCCCACATCAAAAACCTTGAGCAGCACGCCATTCCAGGCCACAACCTGTTGGGTGAGCAGGTTGTAACGGATGCGGAGGTATTCCAATGGTGACTGGATCTGCAACTGTTTGCGCAACCTGACCCAATAGACCGGAAAGATTCCTGCAGCGCCAATGATCACCAAGCCTACAGGCAGTGCCCACCAGACAAATATGGTGAACCCGTGCGTGAAGGCAACAGCAGCATAAGCAACAAATACCGCACCGCTATGGCCTGAAACATGATGAGAAATTCCCGCCAGCCACCAGGGCAGCTTACCGCCAGCAACAAAATAATCCTCTGCATTTTTGCTGCGGTAATATGACATGATGCCGATCACCAACATGCTCAGAAAAAACAAGCCGATAACCGCAAGATCGATGGATTCTAACTGCATGAAAAAGGCCTAGGCCATTTGATGAATTATGCTTTTAAAGATAAAGCATATCACCTTCGTATCCCGGAAAAAGTTTGGCGGTATCGACCACATTGAGGTGCTTTTTTGTCACTGCACCAAATACGGATCTGAAGTCTGTTGTCACCGGCAGGTCCCTGTTGTCTTCCAGCGAGGCCTTGTCCAGTGAACCCATCTTGTGGTATACTTTTCCACCTTGAACACCATTGCCCAATACAAAAAGACAGCTAGCCCTACCATGGTCTGTTCCACCGGTTCCATTCTGGTGAACGGTCCTACCAAATTCAGTCATGGTCATCACAGTAACATCATCTTGGTATCCAACCATGTCTTTCCAGAACGCAGCAATGCTATCGGAAAAATCCTTCAGGTTTCTGGCAAAGGAGCCGTTGATTGTTCCCTGGTTGAAATGCGTATCCCAGCCTCCGGATTCAGCAAACGCAATTTCCATCCCGATGTTCATCTTGACCAGCATGGCAATTTGTTTCAGCGATTTGCCCAAGGGTGAATTCGGATAAATGGCGCCTGGTGCAGGTGTATAATTTTTGACCAGTTTTAGGTCCAGCATTTTCATTGCTTCAAAACTTTCCTTACCTGATTGTTTCAACAATTGGTTGGAAGTCTGGTCGTACAATTGTTCAAAAGAACTCGCTGCCATGTTGCCTGCCAGTGGATTGCCTTTCATCTGAATCATGAATTCCTCCAGGTTGTTGATGGCCAATGCATCATGATCACCCTGCATGGCCCTTGGCAATGCAGCCGTGAGGCTGACTGCACTAAAAGGCGTTGCCTCATGGCCAGTCAATCCTATGGCCCTGTTCAGCCAACCACTGGGCGTACTCTTGCTATTGGGCGTTCCGGATTCCATGTAATCCTGGGCATCAAAATGGCTTCTGGTTTTGTTTGGGCTCCCAACACCATGCACAATGGCCATACGGCCTTCCGTAAAATAAGAAGACAGCGAACCCAATGCAGGATGCAGTCCGAATTTTCCATCTAGGTCAAAAAGCTGGCCTTCAGTTTGTGCTGGGCTCATGAACAGACCGGGCCTGAGCAACTTCAGGTTGGGATCGCTGTATGGCGTGACCGCCATCAATCCATCCATCGCACCGCGTTGAAAAATGCAGACCAGTGTTTTTGTTTTTTTATACGGAGGGATGATTTTTCGCTCACTGGCAGCGGCAGTAATAAAGGAAGGGATGCCACCTAATCCTGTAGCGAAAACTGCCATTGCACCTGATTTCATGAAAGCTCTTCTGTTGGCCATGGCAAGTATTTATTTTCTTTGAAATTCGGGTGAACCAATGATGATGCCCACCACATGGGCCACTTGACCTGCAGCCATCATTTCTGGCTCAGGCATTTTCTTTCCTTTTCCCTTGCCCATCGTCGGTACCATCGCATCGTCCATCATGTCCCCTGCTCCTGACATGCCTTCCTCCATTCCAGTCGAAATTTGCGTTGAAGCCAATGCCTTGTCCAGCCTGGATTGCAGCGCTTCATCGCGCACAAGGTTTGTCAGGCGGCTGATGTTTTCCTTTTGATTTCTACCAGACAACAAAATAGCACTATACGTCTGCAAAGCATCATCCACACTTTCCGGTTCATGGTTGTTGTTCAGCGCAAGCAGGTTCATGCCAACTCCAGGAATGCGCTGTGCAGCGATAGCCAATCCAAAATTCATCCTGTTCAGCAAGGAGCCGGTGTTGACCCAATAAGAAGCCTTGTCCGGAAAGCCTGTTGGGGCGGCATAACTGTAGATTTTCTGCCCCATCCTGCTACACCAATCATAGAGCGGGTTAGGGTTCCGCAGGTCTGCATTGGTGGCCCTGATGGCACTCACTGCCAATTCAAAAGGTGATTTTATTTTGCTGCGCAAGACTTCTTTTTTCCAGAATTCCCTGCTGTTGAGCATGGCAATCATTGTCTGCTTGATGTCTCCTCCTGTTTTGGTAAACACATCTGCCATGTTAGTAACCAGCGTTGCAGAGGGTGTATCACAAACAAACCTTGTCGCAATTTTCTTGCAGATGAATCTTGCAGTGGAGGGATGAGTAGCCAATTGGTGCAAGACTTCCAGCCCCTCGTTTAATCCGCCATTCGATGGATATTTTTTCCCCAATACTGTCTTCTCGCCCTGGTCGTGGCGAACCGCCAAAAACAGGAAATCACCTTCGGTGGTTGCCAGGTTCTTTCCGAGCCTGGACTGTTTCAGTTTAGACAATCTTTCTCCATATCCATCTTTCATCATCGGCCGGACAGTCCATCCTGTCAAGGCCCTGGCCACTTCGGTTACATCTGCCTGCACATAACCACCATCAACACCAAGGGTATGCAATTCCATTACCTCTCTTGCATAATTTTCATTCAGCCCGGCCGCCCTCTTGAATTTGCTGTTGGCAGGAAGCATTTTTTTGACACGCTGGTTCATCGCATTGTTATCACTCCCACTGCTGGCATTGTCTAGGTAGAAAAGCATGGCAGGATGTTGTGCTGTGGCCTTGAGCAGTGATTCAAACTTCCCCAATGTATGCGGACGGATGGCATCCCTTTCATAGGTGAGAACATAAGACTGTGATTGGCCTTTTGTAATGGATACATTGAAATGATTGAACCAGAAATCTGTCATCAGTTCCTGTAATTGGTTTTCACTGTATACCGCACGGATCAGTTTTTGGGCAACCAGTTGCCTGTTCAGCTCCTGAGGGAGTTTAAGGCCTTTTTCCTGCATCAGCTTCACCAGGTCTTTTCTGTAATCCGCTTTTTCCAGCTTGGCCATAGAGTCCTTGCTGAGGGTACCGTTTCTTTGCATCATCCTCACCACCTGACCAGCATTGAGGTAGGTATTGACAATGGTTTCATTGTCCAGCATCAATGCATCATAGCCTGATAATCTTTTCTCAAGTTCGGTGTCTGGCAATGATTGTTCAAGTTGTTGTTGCACCCATTTTTCAAGCCCCTGTGAGAGTAGTTTTTCCACCTCGCCTGGCTTTGCACCAAAGCTCAACCTGCTTAACAGATGTTCTGCCGCTTCGCGCTCTGTAAGGCCTTCTTTCTTATACGGCATTTGTAGGCGCTGCTCATTGCTGAACTGTTCAACAGTAAAGGCCAGCGAAATGAAAATGAATATGATCAGGGTGGTGCGCATGGATGTCAATTGAAATGATAGGACCTAAGTTACAGGGATTGGTTTAATGTGAAACCTTCTTGTAACTAAAATTTAACCAATTCACTGATTTGGCGCTTAGCTGAGTTCTGGATACATTTGTACGCGTGAACCGGAAGCTCATCATCATTGGATTACTGGCCCTGATATCATTTCAGGTATTCCCCTTGGAGGGCATCGTAAAATTGATGGATAACACAACTGCTGAGCAGCTGGACACCCATCAATTCCCAGGCGATGAAGAGTCCAGAGAAAATGAATCCAAGGAAGGTGAGTCTGAGGAAGATCCAAGCAAAATCAAAAAAATCGAGTTGGCCAACGAGTTCAGCGCTGCTGATGCGGGTTCGATGTACTTCATCAAAAATGCCAATTCCATCAAAACCATAGGAGCACCAAAAGATTACTGCCCTGAGATGATCATCCCTCCGCCAAATACAATGGTTTAGTAATATATATCCATCTCATCATTTCAACATACATGGATTGCTGTAACTGCAGCATGAATCATCAACATCGATAAATAATTTTTTATGAATTCACATACACCTGGAAACGGATTTACATTCAAATACCTGAAAGAGGACCTTCCAGCAGGACTGGTTGTTTTTCTGGTGGCCTTGCCACTCTGCCTCGGAATTGCACTTGCTTCCGGTGCACCATTGTTTTCAGGAATCATTGCAGGAGTCGTAGGAGGACTTGTAGTAGCATCTGTCAGCGGCTCATCGCTCAGTGTTAGCGGGCCCGCAGCAGGACTGACAGTTATTGTGTTCAATGGCATCGCACAGGTGGGAAGCTTCCCCGCTTTTTTGCTGGCCGTTGTCATCGCAGGTATACTACAGATTGCCTTGGGCTATATGAAAGCAGGAACCATCGGTGACTATTTTGCTTCC
>JACCDI012014108.1_pt1 | contig 11231 bp, 9 predicted proteins | sample 7442791 | NCBI WGS metagenome assembly JACCDI01 (sample SAMN15323434, study PRJNA562643) | freshwater metagenome | isolation source: river surface water | place: USA:Blue River Watershed | collected 2017-08-15
GCTGGCCGCTCATCTTGTCCCACTGGCCTGCCGCCTCGACACCCTGCATCAGCGCCTTGCCCTGCGCGTAGCTGGTCGAGCCGCCGGCAATGCTGCCCACGCTGACGAGATTGCTGAAATCGTTGCGGAACAGCGCGACATCCAGCACCAGGTCTTGCGTCGGCCGCGAGCGCACACCGAGCTCGGCGTTCACGCTTTTCTCAGGGCTCAGGTCGATCGAAGTGCCCGTCTGCGTGAACGAGTCTTCCACGCGCGGCGGGCTGAAGCCGCGATGAATGCCGCCATAGATCGAGGTGTCCGCGTCGAGCTGGTAAGTCGCGCCGACGCCGGGAATCAGCTCGGTGAAGGTGCGTGCATAGGAACCGCTGTCGGCGTTGGCGCCGTTGTCGTCGGCCGCAAAGAAGGTGCGCTTGTTGCGGATGTGCTCGATACGGACGATGGGCGTCACCGCAAGGCGCTCGGTCAGTTGCGCACGGTTGGACGCGAACGCAGATACGGCCTCGGTCTGGCGGCGCTGGTTCTCGCCGACCTTCGCGGTCACGGTCGGATCAAGATAATCTGAATACGTGTCGTAGTTGAGCTGCCGGCGGCGCTGGTTTTCGTAATGGAATTTCACGCCGCTCTCGAAGTCGCTCTGCACGCCGCCCAACTGATGGCGGGCGAACACGCGTGAGTCGATGCCCAGTGTCGTGTACTGGCGAAGGCGGCCCTGCATCTTGCAATTGTCGAGCTCAGTGTCGAGCCGGTCCAGGCCGGCCACGCGCTGGGCCGACTGGCAGTTCAGCGCCGAAGCGCCGGTTCCCGTGTCCGACGCCTGCCGCCACCAGTCGCGATCGAAATACGCGCCGTACAGGCTGGTCACCAGCTTCGTGTCGGCGTTGAGCTTCAGCTCATGCGTGGCCGACAGGCCGCTGCGGTTGGCATTGAAGAAATCGTTCTTGAACGGGTTGTAGCGCGGACCGAAATTGCTGTATTCGGCGTCGGTCAGGCCCGAGTAGGTCAGTTGCGAATGCTCCTGGAAATACGTCGCCCGCAGCACCAGCTTGTTGTCGTCGTTCAGCTGGCCGGCCCATTTGAAGTTCACATCATCGAGCCGGCTGTGCATGTTGTTGCGCGCGCCATCGGATTCCTTGTGATAGATGTCCGCGATCGCGCCATTGCCAGTCACCATCGCATGGCCATTCAGGTAGCCGCGCGTTCCGGCGGCCAGCCCGACGAATCCGCCCAGCTCGCGCTGCGGTTCGGGCGTGATGTAGTTGATGACGCCGCCGGCCGTCTGCGGGCCGAAGCGGATCACCTGGCTGCCCTTGCTGACCTCGATCGCGTCATAGCGATCGATGGGCGGGTGGTAGTAACTGGCGTTGTCGCCGTAGGGCGCGAAGGACAAGGGCAGACCGTCCTCGAGCAATAGCGTCTTCGTCGAGCGCGTCGGGTTCATTCCGCGAATGCCGATGTTCGGACGCAGGCCCACGCCCTCCTCTTCACGCACGTGCACGCCGGGCACCTTGCGCAGCGCCTCGTTCACGTTGAACACCCGGCTTTCTTCGAGCGTGCGTCCGTCGATGACGGTGGCCGAGCCCGGCGTCAGGTTGACGGCCGCCTCACCACCCACCACATCGACGCGCGGCAGCTCGCGCTCTTTCGTATCGCCGGACTCTTGTGCAGATACCGGCACTGTCGCCACCGCTGCGGAAAACAGGCAAGACAGCGCCTTGAACCCGGACCTGACCTTCCCCGACCGTTGCAACTTCATTCTCGACCTCGCAGAACAGAAATGATAATGATTCTCAATCATTATATTTGTCAGCTTTCCGTCAGTAAAGAGGTGAATTTCGCCAAACGCATGAAAACGCAGGGAGCGTCGCCTGCCACGGGCGAAACTTCACTGTAGATGCTTGATTTTCATCATGCTTGCAGCCAGTCAGGATTGTTAACTTAACAACTCCCTGAACATGGAGATCAATGATGAAAACCTGGCCCTGCCTCATCCCGGCACTGCTTCTTTTCTCGCTGCCTGCCAGCGCCGACTGGACTTATGTCGATGGCGGCGATGGCTACGACCGCTATATCGAGCGCGAGACCATACAGCGCGACGGCAATCTCGTGCGCGTCTGGGAGGTCGACGACACCGCCGCGCCGGACAGCTATGGCGTGCACTCACTGCGCAGCCGCACCGAATACGATTGCGAGGAAAGGAAGTACCGCATCGTTTACCTGTCGGCCCACTCGGATCACATGACGAAGGGCTCGGTGGTGTTCTCGGGACAGCTCGACGGCGAATGGAAGCCGGTGCAGGAAGACACGCTCGGCGAACTCAGCATGGACATGGCCTGCGAAGAGTGAGGCCGGATAAGTCATCGCCCTGCGCCGCATCGGGAAGATGGCATGGCCGGCAGCGCCGGCCCGGGATCGCCGCGAAGTCCGGGGTCGATTAAAATCTGAACCTGACTTCGCGGACCATCCCATGCACAGCACACAGGTACGCAGCGTCGTCGGCATCATCGGCGGCAGCGGCATTTACGACATCGACGGGCTCGAGGACCGGCAGTGGCGAAAGGTCGCCTCCCCGTTCGGTGAAGCCTCCGACGAAATCCTCACAGGCACGCTGTTCGGGCAGGCTATGGCCTTCCTGCCGCGCCACGGGCGCGGCCACAAGATTCCCCCCTCCGAGGTCAACTACCGCGCCAACATCGACGCGTTGAAGCGCCTCGGCGTGACCGACCTCATTTCGCTGTCGGCGGTCGGCTCGTTGAAGGAAAACCTGTCGCCGGGCACCTTCGTGATCGTCGACCAGTTCATCGACCGCACCTTCGCGCGCGAGAAATCCTTCTTCGGCCGCGGACTGGTCGCGCATGTGTCGATGGCGCATCCGGTCTGCTCCCGCGTCGGCGACTGGCTGCAGCAGGCCGCGCAGGCCGCCGGCATCGCCGCGGTACGCGGCGGCACCTACCTCGCGATGGAAGGGCCGCAATTTTCCAGCCTGGCCGAATCGAACCTGTACCGCCAGTGGGGCTGCGACGTGATCGGCATGACCAACATGCCCGAGGCCAAGCTCGCGCGCGAAGCGGAGATCTGCTACGCCAGCGTGGCGATGGTGACCGACTACGACTGCTGGCACCCCGATCACGATCATGTGACGGTCGACCAGATCGTCGCCGTGCTGCTCGCGAACGCGGACAAGGGACGCGCGCTGGTGAAGCAGGTCGTGCCCCACCTGAAGTCCGATGCGCATGCGGCCGCTTGCGGTTGCCGCAGCGCGCTGCAGCACGCGCTGATCACCGCGCCCGACGCGCGCGACCCGGCAATGATGGACAAACTGTCGGCCGTGGCCGGAAGGATGCTGAAACCATGAGCGTGCTCGTCCGTGAACAGATCGTCGCCGCCTGCAAGCGGCTGGAGAGCAGTGGCCTGAACCGTGGTACCTCGGGCAACGTCAGCTGCCGCGAGAACGATCACTTCCTCGTCACGCCGTCCGGCATCCCGGTCGACGAGATCACGCCGTCGAAGATCGTCGCCGTCGGCTATGACGGCAAGGTGATGGGCATCGGCAAGCCCTCGAGCGAGTGGCACTTCCATTGCGACATCCTGAAGGCTCGGCCAGAGGTCAATGCGGTCGTGCACACGCACTCGCCGCATGCGACCGCGATCGCCTGCCTGCGTGAGGACATCCCGCCCTTCCACTACATGATCGCGGTCGCCGGCGGCGACTCGATACGCTGCGCGCCTTACGCGCTGTTCGGCACCGAGCAGCTGTCGCGGCATGCGGTCGAGGCGCTGGCCGGCCGCAAGGCCTGCCTGCTCGCGAACCACGGCATGATCACGCTCGGCCGCGACCTTGAAGAGGCGATGGCCATCGCCGTCGAGGTCGAGTCGCTGTGCCAGCAATACCTGCTCGCACGCCAGGTCGGCAAACCCACGCTGCTGTCCGAAGACGAGATGCGGCAGGTGATCGAACGCTTCAAAACCTATGGCAGGAATGCCGATGCCAAACAATGAACATCCAATCGCTGATCCGCACCATCCCCGATTATCCGAAGCCCGGCATACAGTTCCGCGACATCACCACGCTACTGAAGGACCCGCAGGGATTCCGCGCGACCATTGACGCGCTGGTCGAGCGCTATCGCGGCCGCGGCATCACGAAGGTGGTCGGCACCGAGGCGCGCGGCTTCATGTTCGGCGCGCCTCTCGCCTATGCGCTCGGCGTCGGCTTCGTGCCGGTGCGGAAGAAGGGCAAGCTGCCCGGCAAGACCACCGGCCACGAGTACGCGCTCGAGTACGGCCATGACCGCATCGAGATGCATGACGACGCGATCGACGCCGGCGACCAGGTGCTCGTGATCGACGACTTGCTGGCCACCGGCGGCACCGCGCAGGCCACCGTGATGCTGGTGCGCGGCCTCGGCGGTACCGTCGTCGAGTGCGCGTTCGTGGTCGACCTGCCGGCGCTCGGCGGCCGCGCGAAGCTGGAGAAAATGGGACTGCATGTCTTCACGCTGTGCGCATTCGAAGGCGACTGAGATGAGCGATTTGCACGCGGCCGCAGTCGTCACGCTGCGCTGGCAGGACGCGCCCGGCCATGGCCGGCTCGAAATGATCGACCAGACCCGGCTGCCGGCCGTGTTCGACTACCTCGCCTATGACTCGGCCGCCGGCGTTGCCGACGGCATACGGAGCATGGTGGTGCGCGGCGCGCCGGCCATTGGCGTGGCGGCCGCGTACGGCGTCGCGCTGGAAGCCCTGCGCGTGCAGTCGCAGGCGGCCGACGCGTTCGACGCTGCGCTCGATGCCGGTCTCAAGGTGCTGGCCGCGAGCCGCCCGACCGCGGTCAACCTGTTCTGGGCGCTGGAGCGCATGCGCCGCTGCCGCGCCGCGCAGTCCGGCAAGGCGCCCGTGGCGGTCGCCGCCGCGCTGCTGGCCGAGGCGAAGGCCATCCATGCGGAAGACATACGGATCAACAAGCAGATGGGCGCGCATGGCGCGGCGCTGCTGGCTGACGGCGCGCGCGTGCTCACGCACTGCAACGCCGGCGCGCTGGCCACCGCGGGCCACGGCACCGCGCTCGGCGTGATCCGCTCGGCAGTCGCGGCCGGCAAGAGGATCAGCGTGATCGCCGACGAGACCCGGCCCTTTCTTCAGGGCGCGCGCCTGACCGCGTGGGAGATGGTGCAGGAAAACATACCGGTGACCCTGATCACCGACAACATGGCCGGCCACCTGATGGCGCACGGCGAGATCGACGCCGTCATCGTCGGCACCGATCGCGTCGCCGCCAACGGCGATGTCGCCAACAAGATCGGCACCTACATGGTCGCGGTGCTGGCGGCGCGGCACGACATACCGTTTTATGTCGCGTGCCCGCTGTCGACGATCGACCTGTCGGTGGCAAACGGATGCCAGATTCCGATCGAAGAGCGCGCGGCAAGCGAGGTGACCGGGTTCAGGGACACGCAGTGGGCCGCGCACGGCGTGAAGGTGCGCAACCCGTCGTTCGACGTGACGCCGGCCGCGCTGGTGACGGCGCTCATCACCGAGAAAGGCGTGGTGCACGCGCCGGACGAAGAGAAGCTCAGGGCCCTGTTTGCCTGAGCGATGCGGCCGCAGGCCGGCGCTCAGACGGCGGCGGCCAGCGGCTCGAAGAAAGTCTGCCCGAACATCTTCTGCAGCTTCTCCGGCGGCACCGGCGGCGAGATCAGGTAGCCCTGGATCTGGTCGCAGCCCATGCGCTGCAGCAGCTGCAGCTGCGCCTCCGTCTCCACGCCCTCGGCGACGACGGAAATGTTCAGGCTGCGCCCGATCGACACCATGGTCTGGCACAGCGCGCTGGCCTGCGCGTCCTTGCCCAGCCGTCGCACGAAGGACTGGTCGATTTTCAGCACGTCGATGTCGAGGCTCTGCAACTTGGACAGCGACGAATAGCCGGTGCCGAAATCGTCGATTTCCAGCTCGATGCCCATCTCGCGCAGCTTGCGCAGTTCGCGCTGCGCAACGCCGTCCTCGTCCAGCATGCTCGACTCGGTCAGCTCGATGGCGACCATCGATGCGGGCAATTTGCTGGCCGCGAGGCTGGTCGCGAGCGCCTGCCGCAACCCGTCGCCTTTCAGCTGCAGCGCCGACACGTTGACCGAGACCGGGCTCGGCGACAGGCCGGCCTCACGCCACTTCGCGAGCTGCGCGCAGACCTTCTGGATCACGCAATCGCCGATCGGCACGATCAGGCCGGTCTGCTCCGCCACGCCGATGAATTCGGCCGGCGCCAGCAGGCCGCGCTCCGGGTGCCGCCACCGGATCAGCGCCTCCATGCCCGCCATGGTGCCGCTGTGCGCGTCGGCGCGCGGCTGGTAGTAGATGACGAATTCGTCGCGCTTTATCGCCCTCTCGAGCGCATGCTCCAGCGAGATGCGTTCGCGTATGCGCTGCGCGAACGACTCGTCGTAAAGACGGTGCTGCGCCTTGCCGGCCGATTTCGCCTCGTACATCGCGATGTCGGCCGCCAGCAGCAGCGCGTCGATGTCGCGACCGTCGTCGGGGAACAGGCTGATCCCGATTGACGCCTTCAGGTTGAACGCGCGCCAAGCGCTGCCCGCGCTCATGCGCTCGATGGCCGAGATCATCAGCTTGGCAACGCGCGCAGCCTCATCGGCGGCGTCCGCATCGAGGCCATTGAGCAGCACGGTAAACTCATCGCCGCCGATGCGCGCGAGCTGGTCTTCCGGGCTCAGCGCTTCGCGCAGCGAGCGTGCGATGGCCACCAGCACGTCATCGCCTGCGCGGTGGCCAAGCGTATCGTTGATGTGCTTGAAGTTGTCGATGTCGATGTACAGCAGCGCCAGCTTCCTGCCTGCGCGGTCGACGTCAGCCAGCATCGAGGGCAGGTACTCATTGAGCCAGTGGCGATTGGGCAGGCCGGTCAGCGCGTCGGTGCGCGCCATCGACACCAGCGTAGCGGCCTGCTGCCGCGCTTCGGACACATCGCGCACGGTCACCGCGATGCCGGCGCCGGAACGCACGCCGCGCCGCTGGAACCAGCCGGGCAAGTGCTTGCCGTCTTGCGGCACGTGGAACTCGTCCTCGCGGAAGCCGTCGGTCAGCACGTGGCGGCAGAAGCCGAACAGGATCTCCAGATCGCGCCCGCTGAACAGTTCGGACAGCGTGTGGCCGATCAGGTCGGCGCGAGCGCGCCGCAGCATCTCGGCGGCACGCTCGTTGCAGTCCTCGATGATCCACTCCTCCGAGTCCACGTCCAACGGACGGACCATATAGAAAGCCTCGCGCGCGGCGTCGACGGCAAGGCGGAAGGTCGCCTGCACCTGCGCCTCGTGCCGGCGCTGGCGGGCGTTGCGGATCTGCATGCCGGCGCCCGACAGCGCGGCCAGCAGCAGCAAGCCGCTGGCCATCACGGCAATGATCTCGTAGGTGGAGCGGGTCGATTCATACGGCGCCAGCGCATTGGCCACGCTCGAGGCCTCGACCAGCAACAGCGGGTAGCCGTCGATGCGTTTCCAGCTGACCATCCTCGCTTGCCGATCGACAAAACGCTCAGCCTCTTCGAGCCGCGAGCCTTCGGCGCCGTCGAAACTCGCGGGCACGCTGTAATACGAGCCGCGGCCGTCGCCGCCCCGGGTCACGATCCGGCCACCGTCGGCGAAGCGTGCCGACACGAAGTCTCCCGCGGGCAGGTCCACGAGATCCGGGAAAGACACCAGGTAGCCGGACTCGACCGCGATCAGCACCAGCCCGGCAAACGATCCGTCCGGCTTGTTGACCCGGCGCGTGAACCGGATGATCTGCTTGCCGGAAAAGCCGCCGCGTCCCTCGGTCGGCGGCGCGATCAACAGGCGCCCATCGGCCGTGTCGCGCGTGCGGCGAAAGAATTCGAGATCGCCCATGAAGGTGCCGCGGGCCAGGTTGCGGGTGCTGGTCAGCGCATGACCATTCGCATCAAGCGCCACCGGGTACAGCGATTCGCGATACACCCCGCTGCGGAACTGCTCCTCGAGGTCCGTCGGTGTCTGGTGGTGCTCCCACTGGTATTTGATCGCCAGCGACAACTGGTCGACCTGCGACACCGAGCGCAGCATCTGCTCGGCGTGCGTGCGTGCGCGGTGCTCGGTGTCTATCCTCAGCTTGTCGATCAGCTGCTGTTCGTCAAACTCGATTTTCAGCAAGGTGGCGCCCCAGACCAGCGCGACCAGCAAGGCGCCGCCCGCGCTCCAGACCAGCCCTGTCTTCAGGTTGGCCCGGCGCACTGCTTGCTCTGACTGACGCAGCCATGTCTGCATGCGGTTCGGAGATCCAGCGGGGAGTCGGCCCGTTGCCGGCGTCCCGCCCGCAGGAATCGGTAGGAGTTGATGGTATTTCCATTATGCAAGAGAGCCGGGGAATATCAAAGTTCCCTCAGGGAAACTATTCTCCGTTCTGGCCTCCCCGTCCCGGCAGCTTCAGCAAAAAAAACGGCGCGCCATCGCGCGCCGCTGGTCTTGCCCGGCCTTGGCTATTTCCAGAGCGGGCACTTTGATTCGGCCTTGGTCATGAACGCCTGGTCGCCGGGGATCACCTGCACCACCTTGTAGTAATCCCACGCATACTTCGACTCGGCCGGCGACTTCACCTGCATCAGCGTCATGTCATGCACCATGCGCCCGTCGGGTCGCACCTCGCCATTCTTCGCGAACATGTCGTTGACCCGGGTGGACTTCATCTTCGCCATCACCTTGTCGCCGTCATCGCTGCCGGCCGCCTTTACCGCGTTCAGGTAGAACATCGCCGCCGAGTAATCGGCAGCGTGCAGCATGGACGGCGCCTTCTTGTTGCGCGCCATGAATTTCTTCGCCCATGCGCGCGTCTCGTCGTTCGTGTCCCAGTACCAGCCGTCGGTCAGGTACATGCCCTGTGCAGTCGGCAGGCCGATCGCATGCACGTCATTGACGAACATCAGCAGGCCGGCCAGCTTCATTTTCTTGTTGATGCCGAATTCGGCGGCGGCCTTGATCGAGTTCACGGTATCGCCGCCGGCGTTCGCCAGCCCCAGCACCTGCGCCTTCGACGCCTGCGCCTGCAGCAGGAAGGACGAGAAATCGGAGGCCGACAGCGGATGCCGCACCGAGCCGAGCACGCGGCCGCCATTGGCCTTCACGACCTGCGACGCATCGCCCTCCAGCGACACACCGAACACATAGTCGGCGGTCAGGAAGAACCAGTCCTTGCTGCCCTGCTTCGTCAGCGCCGCTGCTGTGCCGCGCGCCATCGACGCAGTGTCGTATGCGTAATGAATGGTGTACGGCGTGCACTCCTCGTTGGTCAGCCGCGAGCTGCCGGCGCCGATGGCGATGAAGGGCTTCTTCTTTTCCGCGGCCACTTTCGCCATCGCGAGGTTGGTCGCCGAATTGGTGCCGCCGATCAGCATGTCCACGCCTTGCTGGTCGAACCATTCGCGCGCGCGCGAGGCGGCGATGTCGGCCTTGTTCTGGTGGTCGGCGGACACGAACTCGATCTTCTTGCCGTTGAGCGTGCCGCCGAAGTCCGCGATCGCCATCTTGATCGCGTCGGCGCCGGCCGGACCGTCGACGTCGGCGTACAGCCCGGACATGTCGGTGATAAAACCTATCTTGATCGTGTCATTCGAGATCTGCGCATGGGCTGCCGTTGCGGCGGCGCAGGCGAGCGTGACGACAACTGCGTGCATCCTGAGCTTCAATTCGGTCTCCTTTATTGTTCGTTCAGATTTGAACCATCAGGCCGGCAGATCTTAGCACGGCCGATTCCATGCACGATCCGTCCGGCAAGGTTCCGCGATCTTCGCGCCGTTCGCGTCGGCACGACATCGATTTACGCAAAGGCCACGCGCCGGACGACCTGACCGATATGGATCAAATGCATGAACTTGTTCGCGCCCGGCCTGCCTATCCACTACCGATGGCACCGCCCGCCGGCTTGCGGCGCCCTTGCGCATCCTCAATCGCGACACAGGAGAAGACGACGATGGAAACGAACTACCCCTCGAGCGGCAGCGACACCACGGGCCTGCACAAGGACAGGGACACCAGCACCATGACGGCCGCCGCCGGCAGCCTCGGCGGCAAGGCCACCCGCATGCGCGATGACTTGTCCAACCTGAAGAGCGACCTCGACGCGCTGATGTCGCACGCGTCGACGTTGAGCGAGAACGAGTTGCGCGAGGCGCGCGACCGCATACTCGCGCGATTCTCGTCCATGCGCTACGCGGCGCGCGGCATCGCCGACCAGGCAGGTCGCCAGTTCAGCCAGGGACGCGAGATCACGGCGGACTACGTGCGCGACAAGCCGCTGCAGTCGGTCGCGATCGCGGCCGGCGTCGGCCTGCTGCTCGGCGCGATGATGCGGCGCGGCTGAAACGATTAGGGAGTTTTCGCGTGTTCGAGACCCTGAAAAAATCGAAACAGCTGTCCATGATCGCGCTCGACCGGCTCGGCGACTACATGGCGCTGTTGCGCATCGAGATGAAGATGCAGGGACGCGAGATCGGCACGCAGGTCGCCGGCTACGCAGCGGCGGCACTGTGCGCCCTGTTCTTGCTGCTCTTTCTCGGCATCGCGATCATCGTCAGCTTCTGGGACAGCGATTACCGCGTGCTGGCCGCGTGGGCCGTGGTCGCACTGTATGCGGCAGGCGTGTGGGCCGGCGTGTCGCTGGCGCGGCGCCACAGCGGCACGGTCGCCGGCCTGGGCACGCTGCGCGACGAAATCAGGCGCGACGCCGCGCTGGTCAGGGAAAGCCTATGAAATCTTCGCTGGAAGACGAGCGACGCGCGCTGCTGGAGCAGATAGAAGCCAGCCGCGCGGTGTACCGGCGCATGTTGTCCGACGAGCCGGACCCTGCGCTGGCGCGCCAGTCGTACGGACGGGATGCAGCGCGACAGGGACGCGACGCCGGCACGGGCGCGCGCGCCGTGCAATGGATGATGGAGCATCCGTTGTGGGTCGCCGGCGGCGTGGCGCTGGTCGTCCTGCTGCTGCCGCGCGTGACGGGCGCCCGCAAGCGCGCCGCGCGCCGCAGCGAACGCCAGCGGCGGGAATCCGAGCCGCGCCAGCGCGGCACGGTTCGCGCCCTGCTGACCGCGGCAGCGCTGCTGCTGCGCGATCCGGCGCGCATGCGGGCAGCGATGCGCTACGGACAAATGGCCTTGGGCTGGATCAGGGAAAGACGCAGCGCGAAGACCGCGAGAGCGGCGCGTACGGAAAGAACGATTACGA
>JACCDI011589446.1_pt1 | contig 11229 bp, 9 predicted proteins | sample 7442791 | NCBI WGS metagenome assembly JACCDI01 (sample SAMN15323434, study PRJNA562643) | freshwater metagenome | isolation source: river surface water | place: USA:Blue River Watershed | collected 2017-08-15
CGCAAATGGAAAAAATAAATATATCAAAATCACTCGTTAAACTGTTTGGTTTAATCCGACTCGAAAAAAAGGAGATTACAGCCTTGTATCTATTATCCATCTTGTCTGGATTAATTCAACTGTCCCTCCCCTTAGGCATTCAGGCCATCATCAACTTTGCTATTGTAGCAACAGGTAAAAGGTATTTGCCCGCTTCTATGTGGGTACTCATTTTACTGGTGGTAGCTGGTGTGCTCTTTACAGGGATGTTGAAAATTAATCAAATGAAAATTGTAGAGAAAATACAGCAAAAAATATTTTCTCGTTACGCCTTTGAATTTTCTTACCGAATTCCAAAATTGAATATCAAGTCGATTGACAAATACCATTTACCAGAATTAGTGAATCGATTTTTTGACATTCCCACTTTGCAAAAAAGTATTGCTAAATTATTACTAGATATTCCTACAGCCATTATTCAATTGTTCTTTGGTTTAATCTTATTAGCATTTTACAATTCTGTGTTTATCATATTTGGATTATTACTATTGGTAATTTTATATTTAATCTTATACATTTCCTCTCCTAAAGGATTTGAAGCATCCTTATTAGAGAGTAATTATAAATATGATATTGCAGGTTGGATTCAAGAGATTGCAAGAGGCATTAAGACCTTTAAATTTTCTAATAAATATAATCTTCATTTAAATAAAACAAACGGTTTATTAGAAGGCTATTTGTCATCCAGAACAAAACACTTTGAAATTCTTAAAATTCAATATTGGTCGTTAATACTTTTCAAAATATTAATCACCGCTTCTATGTTGATTGTTGGAGGTGTTTTATTAATCCAACAACAAATTAATATTGGTCAATTTATCGCTGCAGAAATTATTATCCTGACTATTTTAAATGCAGTTGAAAAATTGATTGTGAGCTTAGAAACCGTATATGACGTATTAACCAGTGTCGAAAAAATAAACAAGATCATTGAAAAACCATTAGAGGAAGAAGGAAGCTATCATTTTGAACCAAACAACGGAATGGCGATTGAGGTTAAAAATTTAAGTTTTGGTTTCAATCAAAAGAAATTACTAGACAACTTGAGTTTTGAAATTAAAGCTGGACAAAAGGTAGCGATAATGGGTGACGGAGATTCTGGTAAGACGATTTTATTAAGAATGCTTACAGGTGCTTTCCAGGATTTCGAAGGCAGCCTTACCTTCAATCAAATACCTATAAGCAATTACAACCTGAACAGCTTAAGAAGTAAGATTGGTATCTACTTACAAAAGCAAGATATTTTTGATGCTACCTTATGGGAAAACCTAACCTTAGGCAACCCGGCCATTAAAGAACAAGATGCTATTAAATTATTTGGCTTATTAGACTTAAATGATTTTTTTAGTTCATTGCCAAAAGGTTTTGACACAGCATTAGAGCCAACAGGTAAAAGATTAAGTTCTTCTACGGTTCAGAAATTATTAATCGCCAGGGCATTGTTGAATAATCCAACCATGTTACTATTGGACGAGCCTTTGAAATTATTTGCAGAAGATCAAAAACAAGTATTACAAGATTATCTTTTTGGATTACAGGAGGTCACCATGTTATTTACGACAAATGACGAAGCTATTGCTAAAAAATGTGATATCGTCATTGCATTGGTACATGGGCAAATTAAGTCAATCACTTATCCAAAGTCATAAAAAGCTTAAGAATGAAAAAGATGTTAGAAAATATAGAAAAGGAGACTGGCGGTCAATTTTCGGCTTTCGATAAAATTTATTCAGTCAATATTGAAGGAAGGATAAAAAATATTTTTATCGCTCTCTTTGGGGTGTTTATTATCATTCTATTTGTTCCTTGGACACAAAATATTAATACCGATGGCATCGTCACCACCCAATTTCAAGAACAAAGACCTCAACAAATCAATAGTGTTATTCCTGGTAAGATTATAAAATGGTGGGTAAAAGAAGGTGATTATGTTCAAAAGGGAGATACGATTGTTGAACTAGCAGACACCAAAGATGATTATTTGGATCCTAGATTAATTGAAAGGACAAACGATCAATTGACTGCAAAAAAACAAAAAGTTGAATTTTATGATGCTAAAATTGTGAACATCAAGGGGCAAATTATAGCCATTGAAGAAGGATTCAAGTTAAAAGTGGCTTCTATTAAAAATAAAATTCAACAATTAGAGAGAAAGATACTGATTGATAGCGCAGATTTAGCTGCTGCTAAAATTGACCTTGAAGTGGGCACTAATCAATACGACCGCGCAAAAAAAATGTTGAACGACGGTATTATCTCACTTACAGATTTTGAAAGAAGAACACAAAATTACAATAAGGCTAAAGCTGGTTTCCAAGAAAAGCAACAAAAGTTTTTGAATACTAAGCAAGATGTGTTGATAGCAAGAATAGAACTGAACACAACACAACAAGAAGTAAACGACAAATTATTCAAACTTAAAGGTGATATTGCAAATGCCAATACAGATAAAAGTTCAGTCATTGCAGAAGTAGCTAAAAACGAAAATGAACTTAGTAACTATCGTATTCGTGGAAGTCAAAAATGGTTGATTGCACCTCAAACAGGTCAAATTATTAAGGCAAAAAAAGCCGGCTTAAACGAAATCGTGAAAGAGGGTGAGATGATTGTAGAAATTGTCCCTAATAGTTTTTTATATGCAGTAGAATTATTTGTGAAGCCAATGGATCTAGCCTTATTAAACAAAGGACAAGATGTTCGATTACAATTTGATGGGTATCCAGCGATTGTCTTCTCAGGTTGGCCAAATTCAAGCTATGGCACATTTGCTGGAAAAATCAGTGCGATCGAAACCAATAGAAATGACAATGGCAAATTCAGGGTCTTGATTATACCAAACGATAAAGAAAAAAGCTGGCCTACTAATTTGAAAATAGGTACAGGGGTTCAAGGCTTTGCCTTATTAAACGATGTGCCAATTTGGTATGAATTATGGCGTCAGCTAAATGGTTTCCCGCCAGATTTTTATACTGTTGAATTAAAAGGAAAAGATACCAAGACTAATGAAAAGAAATAATCCCCTACATTTTCTGTTCCTATTGGCAATGGTGTTGTTCTTTCAAACTAACCCATTGATTGGTCAAAATACCTTGAGTATTGGGAATACTTTTGAATTAATCAATCGATTTCATCCTATTTCAAAACAGGCTGGATTAAAAATAGATTTATCAAAAGCAAGTTTATTAAGTGCTAGAGGGGCTTTTGACCCTTCTTTTTATACCACCAATGACCAAAAAACATTTGACGGCAAAAACTACTTTTTTTACTCCAATTCGGAATTGAAAATCCCTACTTGGTATGGTATAGAAATCAAAGGGGGTGTAGAAAATAATTACGGAGAAAAATTAAGTGGCGAAAATACTTTTGGGAAAAGTAGTTATGTGGGGGTGTCTATCCCGTTGTTAAAAGATGTGCTAATTGATAAAAGAAGATCAGATTTAGCACAAAGTAAAATACTGGTTAACTTAAACCAAGAAGAAAGACAATTGGTAGTCAATGATCTTTACCTTGACGGAGCAAGTTCCTATTGGTCTTGGGCTTATGCGTTTCAAAAACAAAAATTGTTTACCGATGTATTAAGCAAAACCAAAGATCGTTTGAATTTTATTAATAAATCCTATGCGGCTGGAGATAGAGCAGCCATTGATACTGTAGAAGGGGTATTGCAATATCAAAATATTTTAAACCTACAAACTCAAGCAGGGGCGGAGCTCATTGAAGAACAAAGTAAGCTGAGTAATTTTTTATGGAACGAAAAAGAGCAGCCTTATGAGTTATTGGAAAATGTGCAACCTGATACTGGCTGGATAGATGCCGATATAGACGAAATTAGTATCGCTCCACTTATTAGCATTATTGAGGAAGCAAATGCCACACATCCTAGATTAAAATTACTAGGCTATAAAACAGACATGCTTGAAATTGAAAAAAAATACAAAGCACAAAACTTATTGCCCACATTAAGAGTGAATTATAATTTTCTAAATAAAGGTTATGAGTTCAATGCGCCTTTCAATAGTGCTTTGTACAATAATAATTATAAAGCAGGCTTACAATTTGGGCTCCCTTTATTCCTTAGACAAGCAAGAGGTGATCTAAAACAAGCAAAAATTAAGGTGGAGCAGCAAAATCTTGAAACAAATCAGACAAGATTAGAAATTGAAAATAAGGTAAAAACTTACTATGCTGCATTGAATGCATATAAAAACCAATATAAGATCAATACTAAAAGTGTGGAGAATGCAAAGCGTCTATTAGATGTGGAGATGGAGCGTTTTGAAATTGGAGAAAGTAGTTTATTTCTGGTCAATACAAGAGAAATAAAGTATATAGAAGTTTTATTGAAAAGCTATGAACTAAAGACTAAATTTTTCAAAACTTACATCGCACTGAACTGGGCAAAAGGAAGTATCCTTTAAAGAAAAGGCTTAACTTTAGCTAAAGTTGCTTATGAAATACGCTTTACTCATATTAATTGTCCTTTTTTATTCTATAAAAGGACAAGCACAAACCCTTAATAATTTTAGCTTAAAGGATATTGGCCAATCTATGCTAATCGTTACAGATGGTACAGGCAAGACAGTGAATATGGGGCTTGATATGGAAAACTACGGTACCCCATTTTTTGACACCGAGTATTACCCTGCTACCATCGAATTAGTGAATGGGCAGCGTTATGAAAATATACCAGTCAAGATTAACTTATTAAGCAACGAAGTGCTTTTCAAAAGCGACGATGGAAAGGAACTGGCCATTTTACCAAGTATTCAATCTGTAGTGCTAAATAAAAATGGGGTGCCTTGCTTATTCAAATTTGGCTATCCGAATTTTGAAAAACAAAACGCAAAAACCATATACCAGGTGTTAACCGACGGTGAGACAAGTGTTTTAAAATATTATTTTGTGCAAGTCACTGAAGCAAAGCCATATAGCAGCGCCACTATGTTAAGGACCATTGAAAAATTTCCGAAACTTTTTGTTTTTAATAAAAACATAGGTCTTCAAAAAGCGCCAAAATCAAACGAGGAAGCTGCCCTTCTTTTTAAAAAAGATGATGCAAAACTGAATAACATTCTTCAGTCTAATAAATTAAAAATTAAAAAAGAAGAAGATTTGGTAAAATGTTTTGAGCTAATGAACAAACAATCTGCACAATAGAAAAAGTTGTTCTTAGACTTAACAATACATTTAGTTAGCTTCTGCAAATTTTATCTAGCAACTATATCTTTTATAATTTTCAAATGATGCCTGGTATGGATACCAAGGAATCGAATAGTTTGTGCTTTATTCAATTGACCAAAAATGGGATGCATAAAATATTGATTCGGTTGACAATCTTTTAAGTAATTCAAAGCTTGATAGGTATGTGCAATACTCGCTTTTAAACTTTCTACATCAATTTTATTTACAGGTATCACTACTTTGGGCGCCTTCGCTTTTCCTCTAGGAAAGAAATCAAATAGAAAAACAAAAAAACGGGCAGCACTAAATTTTTTGACAAATAAATGGGGCTCAGACTGCCCAACAGTAGCTGTTATTTGCTTAATAACCAATAAGCTATGTTCGATATGCCAACCAATTGAAGCGTCGGATATATTGGTGTTTGTCTTTTCAAAATCAGGCAAATATTGTTCTAATGCCTTCAACTGGGCTTGTAGCTTTTTCATAGGCAACAAAATAAGGCAAATGCTTTAGAATTCAATAATAAAGCCAATCGTTGGAATAAAAGTGCCTTCTGCATTTTCTAAGAAATACGGTATGGCATTACTACCATTAAGTTGTACTGGTTTTCCATTGTTACTTAAGAAAGCAGAATTGTCGTCTTTTCTTTTGAAGGTATACTGTGGCGCTCCAGTGCTCTTAGAAGCATAAAAGTTTTGTATATCAATATAAAAATCAAAAGTAGTTTTCTTATAATTCCATTTTTTGTCTAAACGGATATCGCCTGAATGAAAGGCTTTTAACCTTAATGTATTCACCTTGTCATAATCAAACACACCGGAACCAATTGTGAGGTAATTTAACCTACTTTGCTCTAAATCATAAGGCGTATAGGGTGCCGCACCTTGGTACCTAAACTTGATACCTAATTCCCAGTTTTTGGGAAGCTTATAGCCAGCAGTTGCACTTATTAAGTGTCGATTGTCCCAGCTTGCAGGTTGATATTTTTTATCCATGCCGGTAAATTCACTCCAATAAAGTGTATAACTAAATACTCCAAAGAATTTTTCTGTTAACTTTTGTTGAGCAAAAAATTCAAAACCATAGGCCTTCCCTTTTCCATCTTGAGCAATAGGTTCATTTCCGATGGCACCAAATTCGATCCCTTTATTTGCAAGGCTAATCTTATCTAAAATACTTACTGGGTAATTATTATACCCCTTGTAAAATCCTTCAAAAGTAAATCTTGTGGTACTAGAAGGAAGGAATTCAAAGCCAGCTACATAATGGTTGGATTGAATATACTTCCCTGGATTTGTAAGTCCGTTATTGGTATAAGCCAATTGAGTATAACTTGGTAAACGATAATAAGTACCATAACTAGCACTAAAATTCCAAGCATTACTTAAGGCATAACTTAAACTTATCCTTGGACTTAATTGGTCTAATGGATTTTGACTGCTGGAACTATAATTATTGGCATCAGCTCTTAGCCCAGTACTTATGGCTAATCGATCTTGGAATAACCTAGTGCCTAATTGTAAAAATCCACCGTACCTTAAAAAGTTTATCCCGGTATTGCTATTGAATGTAATTGCATCTTGTAATACAATACCTAAACTATCTTTCAAAGCAGGCCTAAACATTTGATAAAAGGCGTTGTCAAATTGCACATATTGCGCCACAACACCATAACTCAGACTAATATTTTGAATGTTCTTGGTGACATCAAAACGTAATTTATTTTCTGTTTCATTGCTTCTGATTTGGAAAGTTCTAGATGCATCAGATGGATTTTCATTGTCCTCATACCTATCGGCCTGATTGTCTAGAGTATTTCTACTTAATGACAGGTTCCAATAGCCGTCTTGAATTAATTTTTTTAAGGAAACTCCTAAAGTATAGTTCCATTGGTTAATCAATGGATTGCTATTGATGGCAAATAATTTTTCTGGAGTAACTTCCTTAGGCGCAGCCAATTTAAAATCATCAATGGCAGCCAAACCTAATGTAGTAAGGGTTGTTTTGTCATTGATTTTTGTTGTCGTTTTAAACTGATAATCCCAATAATTTGGTCGTATAGGCAAATCTAGTGCCTTAAAAAGTAATTCTAAATAACTTCTTCTTACAGAAGCTAAAAAAGTCGTTCTTTTTGAGATTGGACCATCCAAAGTGGCTGCGACTTCTGTTCCACTCATTCTAAAATTACCTTGTAATTTATTTAGATTGCCGTTTTTTTGACGGAATTGAAAAACACTACTTAATGCATTATCATATCTTGCATCAAAGGCAGAGGTGCTAAGTTTTACATCTTGAATAAAACTCACATTCAAAATACCTTGTGGACCGCCACCACTCCCTTGTGTACTAAAGTGGTTGATAATAGGCACTTCTATACCATCTAAGTAAAAAACATTTTCACTTGGAGCACCCCCTCTAATAATGATATCGTTTCTGAAAGTACCACCAGCTGCACCACCACCTACACCTGGTAAAGATTGAATCACTTTACTAATATCAAAATTACCCCCTGGATTTGCTTTAATATCCTCAGCAGTGAGTCGTTGAATACTTAAAGGACTTTCTAAGGTAGTCGCTTTAGCGGTATTCCTTCTGCCTGTTACCGTTACTGTATTTAATAAATTAACAGCAGGCTCTAATTCAATGGTTAAATTATTCTCGTTACCAGAAGTGACAATCACATTGGTCAATAATTTTTCTTGTATACCTAGACCTGTTATTTTAATTGCATAAGCGCCTGGTAATAAGCTGGTAAATCTAAAGGCGCCATTGCTATCAGAGATTAATTTTTCATTCCCCGGGGTAACTGTTATAAGAAGGCCTGGGGCATTTTGTTGTGTTTTACGGTTGACAAGCACCCCACTCAATTTACCCGTATTTTGAACTTTTACTTGTGCTTGCAGAAAATTAAGACTCAAGATCAAACTCAATCCAGCCAATACCCATTTAGACAAACGCATATACTTCAATATTTAAATTCAAGTATATAACATAAGACAGGTCATTTTGTTTAAGAAAACGGCCTTAGAACTTAAAATTTCTTAGCTATATGGTCTAAAACCTGGAAAGCAGTTTCGGCCATGAGGTTGCCTTTATTATCTAGTAATGGGTTTACCTCGGTAAATTCAATACAACAGATTTTATCTGTCATTAGTAGCCCATCAAATAAACGGATAATTTCTTCGGCAAAAAAGCCAATAGGTACAGGCGTGCCTGTTCCGGTAGAAACATGGTCGCAATCCATTGAATCAACGTCAAATGAAATATAAATTTGGTCACAGTCTTGTAACCTCATCAACGCTTTTTTTGCACAATTATCAATACCTCTAATTCTAACCTCTTCTACTTTAAAGGTTTTGATTTTATTTCTTTCAATCACAGCCGCTTCGGCTTCTTCAAAATCTCGTAAGCCAAAATATATTAAATCAGCTGCTTCAATTTTTTTAATTGGCACACCAATACGTTTCATATTTTCCCAATGCTTTTCGGTCGTCGGTCCAGGCTCGTTGATCTTACATTCAAGATTGTCTTCCCAAAGTGCTGCTGCCAATGGCATGCCATGAATATTACCCGATGGGGATGTAAAAGGAGAATGCAAATCGGCATGGGCATCTATCCATATGACACCTAATTTTTTATCTGGAGCTGCTGCTTTAATACCACTCATGGTTCCTAATGCAGAAGAATGATCGCCCGATAATACAATCGGCAAAAAACCCTCCTTTAAGGTAGATTGGACTGCATCGGATACACGTTGGCATTGTTGTACTACGTGCTCGATTCTCTTTGCAAAATTATTATTATTCTTATTGTAGATGGTTTCATTGTGGGTCTCCACATCTACATATAAGTGCCTGTGGAAGAAATCATTGTTTTGATTGATGGCTGCAATTTCAATGGCATCAATCCCCATATCCGAACCTCTAGTACCTGCGCCAATATCAGATCTGTTTTTTATTAATTTAATTGTCATACAACTACATTTCTTGTTGCCTCAAAATTAGCGAATATAAATGGTTCTCGAAACCGAATTCAATTTCAAATCATTGCCAACAGAAATAGCACCTAACCTATAAGGATAATTAGAACCATCAGAAAATTCAAAAATAAAATTAAAGACGCCAATAAAATCGTCCACTGACCTAGTTTTAAAACTAAAATTAATTAAAGTGCTAGTGATCGCAGATTTAGCTATTTTTTTATTCAATAAATCCATTTGAATAGTTCTTACTTCACCTACTTCCAAACTACCTAATAAACTATGGGTAGCGTATTTTTCATTGCTCTTATTTGGTTTAAGACTGATGTCCACCGAAGAAGCAAAAAGTAAAGGATCTTGCACATTACTTACGTCTAGGGTAATACGTGTTAAATAGATTTCGGATTTTGTTGAATCCTTTTGTGCCAGTGCTATAAGGCTAAATAGAACAAATGAAAGCGTATAGATGTATTTCATCCTTAAATATAGCTCAAAAAGGGACAAAAAAAAATCGAAATCAATTAAGAAATGTTAAATTACAGGTATGAAAAAAATCACTACAGCCCTTTTTTTACTCATCACCTTATGCAGTTTTGCAGGCACAGTAGATACATTAGAAATTCAAAGTCAATATTTGAAAAAAGCTTCTAAAGTAGTGGTGATCCAACCCAGCCCAACTAGTCAGGTTGGAGAAAAATACCCTGTGGTCTATTTGTTGCATGGCTATGGCGGAAATTATGCCCAATGGAGTAAAATTTCGCCACAATTAGCAAAAACTGCCGATGATTTAAAAATCATTTTTGTGTGTCCTGATGGAGGAAAAGGAAGTTGGTATTTTGATAGCCCAATAGACAGTTCCATTCGATATGAATCCTATATCACTAAAGAATTAGTCCCTTATATAGATGCAAATTTTGCTACTAAGGCAGTTGCACAATCTAGGGCAATCACGGGCTTAAGTATGGGAGGTCATGGAGGCATGTATTTAGCCATTAGACATCCGGAACTTTTTGGAGCTGCCGGAAGCACTTCTGGAGGTGTGGATTTTAGACCCTTTCCAAAAAATTGGGATATTAAAGTTGCACTAGGTGAGTACGAAAACAATTCGGAATTGTGGTATGAAAATACAGTACTACGTCAAGTTGAATTTTTAAAAAATAATCAATTAGCCATCATCATTGATTGTGGATTAGATGACTTTTTCTTGCCAGTCAATCGTGCTTTACATGAAAAATTACAAAAATTAAAAATCAACCATGATTATATTGAACGCCCAGGTGGTCATAGCTATAACTACTGGAGTGGTAATATTGATTATCAAATTTTATTTTTCAAGAAATTCTTTAGCAAAAAGTAGAATTTAAAAAAGGGCAACTTACTGCGTAATCATACAATCAATTAATCCAAAAATTTTTCTTGATTCTTTTTACTTGGCACCATGCAGCTTATTTGCTTGCCAAATAGACGATACCTATACTTAGCAATAATATCATAAAAGAAATTACGAATTGCTTTTGGGATCCACTTCATGTAAAAAAATAATTGAGGCCATCCACTTAAATGTTGGGCAATTTTTATGACTGCATCAGATTTTGTAAATATTTGACCTTCCTCTATTAATATTACTGAGCTTAATTCTTGTTGATTAAGGCCAAATTCCAAAAGCAATTCATTGGAATAACTTGATTGTAAAGCTGCAAACCTAAATTTATCTGTCCGGTCATGCTTCAAAATGATATTGACAGTCCTATTGCAGAAATTACAAACCCCATCAAATAAAATAATGCTTTTCATTAATATGAATTAAGCGCGTTTACGATAGCTTAGTACAGCCCAAGCATTGATTACAATTGCATAAACAATCATAATTAAAAATTGTTTACTTGTATCCACAATGCCACTACCTTTCAATACAACCATACGCATTACTTCGATAAAATAAGAAATAGGGTTTAATCTTGTAAACCATCTAGCCCAATCAGGCATACTATCAATACTAGTATACAATCCTCCCATTAAAACAAAGATCA
>JACCDI011995361.1_pt1 | contig 11224 bp, 10 predicted proteins | sample 7442791 | NCBI WGS metagenome assembly JACCDI01 (sample SAMN15323434, study PRJNA562643) | freshwater metagenome | isolation source: river surface water | place: USA:Blue River Watershed | collected 2017-08-15
CTTCGCTTTTGCCTCTTAGGAGCATCTTTTCCTATATTTTTAGGAACCGTATCTAATTACCTTTGAAATTCATACATTTACTAATATAAACTGTCGATGATATTTCAATAAATGAAAGGTACCGGCATCAATTTTTGTTACTTATTTCACAATGATGGGTACAGAAGTAGTAGGAGTCAGGTGGAGAGCGGATCTACTATTCCTACACTCATGCAACAGAGATTACCACGACTTGATCAAGTATGATACATCATACATATCATTACGACGATGCTATTATATTATTATGATACCATACCCATTTCTTTGTGTCCAAGCTCCAAGTAGTTTGATCCTACCATACTACTTTACCATACAAGAGAGAACACGGCACCAGTGCGTACGCCTTCACAAAAAAGGAATTCGTACTGTCTCGAAGGATCTTTTGATCCATCTGTCATCGTCCACCACCCACCGCAAAGATTCCTTCACTCTCCAATTCCTGGAATTTCTCCTGACCGACATGCTAGGATTCCAAAATTTAATGGAACTTCAATCGTCAGATTCCTTCAGGATAATCAAACATCACTGAATTCCCGATTCCATTAGTTCCCCTTGCATTTTCGTCGACGTTCGTGGCGAGTTTGAGTTCGTCATCGACGTGTTTCTGATGATTTCACGGGATTTCAAGAGGGTCGATTCCCGTTTCCAACGTTCCAACAGTCGTAAAGTTATTGAAAACGAATTCCTATCTAGAATCGTTTCGATGAATTACGGGAAGAAAGAATAGAGGGTGTCGATTGTGATGCGTACGACAGTAGGTACGTTAATACAATATTATATAATATCTTTTATATTTCTCTTGTCATATGAAATTAATGTTGGTTGCTATAATAATATTATTACTAGTATTCTAAAGTGGGAGAGAAATACATCATCTCTATTCCATTCGCGTCAATATGGTATGGTACTACTACGGGCTAGCATGTTACTACTATCTGTCTGGCTGTCACCGACAAAATGAATGGATGGGAGTAAGACGGAGTTTCAGTTTTGGTTCGTCATTCCCGAGAGTGATGACTACTAATTCCTTCGAATTTCATCTCACGGGGAATCGATGCGGTGTATGAAAATTGTATTGTAATTACTTCGTAATATTTTATTAATTTTATGAAAATTTATATCATTTTTTTTTGTACTTATTCATTTTTATTCATTTTTGTTCATGTAAAATTTAATATTAGTAATACTGTCATTTCCGGAAGATGATTAATCTTCAAATAATTTATGCCAAATATTTTTTATTGTTCCATATTAAACGATTTGGTACTTCGCTTACTTCCTGCCGAAGATGAATCTTTTTCGGAAGTTACCTGACAATGAATGCTCTGCACTTCCCCCCAAAAAGAAAATTCACAACATTTTACAACATATTGTGTGTTACACCTTTTTTCATGTCATTTTCATTATTTTCCAAAACAAGACTAGTACCATAATCTAGTTTACAAGCACCACCAAATGTACATCCATGTGGAACAATGTGTGCTAGTGGTGCTTATACACTAACAAAAGCTAGTGATTTTTATTTCTTTGAATTTCAGTCAACACTCTTGTTGTGAATCATTTTATGCATTTTTCATTTTATTTGCTACTAAAATCTGCTCATGGTCGATCCTCAATCTTCTCTATGTGCCCCTCCACATCATGGAGTGGCTGCTCAGCAGTCCCCAACTCCCAAGAAGCCATCACAGCAGAGAGCAAGTTATTCTCTTTCAGAAAAAAATCAATTGTGAGCGAGGTGAAAGAATTGATGGCAGACCGTCAGTATAGCATTTGTGCTGCATGTGAAAAGTTTGGAATTTGTCATTTGCCATTTTTCAGATGGCAGATACTCCTTCCCATTGCATTACAGGTCATCAATAAGAGAAAGAAGAAAACTCATCCAGGCTTATCCAGTATCTTGAGGAAAAACATTATAATCTCCTCAAGTTTGTGTCTGATGTCTGAGTTGAGAGATACTGGTGTGCCAGTTAATTCAAAGATACTTCAACTTGAGGCATCATGACTTAGTCGCAAGTTTTGTGAAAAAAGTAAATATTCCAAGCAAGCTATTGTAAGAAGATTCCTGAAAACCCTGGGACTCATGAATTCCAAAAACCTCCCAAAGAGTTAAAGGATCTATCTCTTAACTTCATGCTCACTGTCAATCCAATTTTCAATCAGAATAAACATCACCCAAGATACATACACAACTGTGACCAATCTGGAATTTTTTACACCAAGCGTAAAAAACTCTTGAAAACCAGGGAGCAAAGACTGTTACAGTTTGTGTAAGTAACACTGATACAAAATGTGCAACTTTGGCCTCCACATTTTGTGGAGATGGGCACAAACTCAAGCCATTGCTTATCTTCAAGGTCAAACCTGATAGAAGGATTGAGTGTGAGTATTCTAATTTTTGTCATGATTTTTTCTATGGTGTCCAGGAAAGGCGTGGATAAATGAGCGTATGGTTTATTTTTGGACCAAAAAAGTTTTGCACGTGATATTGAAAATGTATCTCCTGGAATTGTTCCCATTGTCATCCTGACTCCTACAACGTACAATATGGGATCAGTTGTAAAAACAATCAAAGATTTAGGAGCAGAGCATTGGCACATCCCTAGAGGATTCACAAGTTTATGTCAGCTGGTTAATGTTGGCTTCAACAAGCCATTGAAAGATTGCATTTTTGAAGAATGGGAAGATTGGATGAACCATGAAGGTCTTGTGAATGGCAAGGCCCCAACCTGCAATAATGTTGTGCATTGGAACTTGGATGCATATAATGCAATCTCCAACAAGATTGTTAGGAAAGCATGGAGACATGGGCAGTACAGTTGGTTTGGGTGAGGAAGAGGATGATCAAGAAGAATTAGGAGGATATATAATAGGAGGAGCTCATTTTAATTTTTAAAAGCAAATTTATTTTATTTCTCTAAATATATGTCTTTTTAGTAGGAGGAGATAGATCTTTGGGAGGATTGTGAGCAGGTTTTATATTGACATTTGTGTCTGACTGCTTTTATAAGTTCTCTTCAGATACAAAAATCTCCACAAAAGCAAAAGCACGCCCTTTGTATTTGATATGGAGCTGTTTCTTAGTCACACTAATACTGTCTTTAGACAGTACTTCCATCACTCTGCGAATGGCACCATCATATGTGGCTGTGTACTTCACAAGATGCCCTCATGTGAAGCCAACACAACAACTTCCTTTGTCCTCTAAAGCTGCAATTGCCTTCTTCTCAACATCACCAACAGTCACATAAACAAGGGCAGCGCAGAGAATTGTACCCTTATTAACTATCACTCTACATTTCTTGAGTTTTGAGCAAGATTTGTTGCAATTCTTGGCATCAATACCAATAATTTCAGATGATGGTCAGCAATTTTTTGGTTGATGTATGATGTGCCTGTGTTGATGCTCATGTAAGAACAAATGTGGAGTGTTCACGTCAATCAAACAAACTCATCAAGGAGAGTTGATCAATGACATGAGAGTCAGCAAAAGAGTGGAGATTTCAGAAAAAAATATTGGTGGTGCTTATACTTTGTGGTGCTTATAAACTATATTATATGGTAGTACATAAGTAGCTAGTTCATTGTTAATTCAAAAAAATCACAGGCAGGTATCATATTATTATTTCCTTGTTGGACCAACCAAAGTATTCTATAGCACACTCAATGCAACCAATCTTTTACACCTCAGATTGTCATAGAATATTGGAAAACTCATTTTACTGATATATAAGTGTTGCAAATTATCTCAACTCTCTGCATTTCAAGTTTCATCCAAAATTTCTAAAAATCAAAAAAGCTACACCAATTTTACTGTATTTTACATTTTTTCAAATTTTCTGTTTATGTGTTTACAAATCATTCTTGTTCCACTGGTAGCAGGCATCCCTCATATGGGTGGTGTTTTGCTCCCATGTGTGTTGGTATCAACAGGATTCAGAGCAGGGAGGTTGAGGATGCATTTTGGGAGAGAATTTTGGGGAAACTAATAATTGAGTTAAGTGCACAAGGGTTTTTCCAACCATTGCCTCTGTTGGCACTTTGCGGCTTGTGTGAAAAAATTATCTAGTCAATCTTCAATGAAATAATGGCTCTGTCCAAATCAAGATGCTGAAAATTAGTTCATTAAAAACACTTGAAAAGTGGGTTAAGAAGCTGTATGTTTAGTTTTACCATGTTTGAGTTGAGTACATAAAAAACCATTGCATACTTATATGGTGAGGATATATATCAGATTATTTTCAACAACTAATTACATCAATCTTTTATTCAAAAAGAATGATCATCATTTTATTTCTTTTATAATTGAATTCTCATCTCAAGTACAAGCATAATACAGGGTTTTGCTCATGTTTTACAAAACCCCTTATTTCAAACATCGAGGGTTGGATGTGATCCTTTCCAATAAAACCCTTCAAATGCTGGAACTGCTTTGTCATGAGAATTTTCTGTGGAGCATCTTGGACTGGGCATTTTTTTCCCATTTTATTGATGTGTGGTGGTCCCAATGAATCTAAATAGAAGCCAAGGTCTCGATATTATCTGCATTCTGCAACAACAATTTACAGAAATATCTCCCTCTGCCACTACAAATCCACCCCTTTGCAAAATTGCAATTATTCTTTCCACTCAAAATATTGATGCACAACAAGAAAACATATACATCTATTCATGTAACTCCATTCCAGAACACTTTCCCCATAGGCTGATTGCATTTCACAGTGAATAACACCCACAGGTTCTGCATTTGCAAGTTTTTTCTGCTGAAATAACAACAGATAATACATTTGCATTGATGCTGTGATCCCAAATTAAGTTAACTCCTAGTTTTTTCAAGAACTCAAACAACACAAAAATAAACTAAACAACTTGTGGCAGCACAAGCATAGGTAGGACAAAAAAATAGTATTAAAACTTTGTTACATTGCATTATTATTTTCATATCCACTTCACTGGGACTTTTTTTATCAAACAGAATCATTGTGGCCATCCAAAGGTATGTTGGGAAAAATATGAAAAGTGGAAATCTCATTGAAAGTTATTGTGTAAATATAAATAAATTCCTTGGTTCACCTGGTACAAAATTCACATATTATTGTTTAGTCTTGTATGACCCCTTTTCCACTGCTGGGCAGCAAATTTTGACTTTGCATAGCAGTAAATTTGCATAAAACTAGTTTCTCATTTGATTTGATACAACAGGACAATAGCCTTTACTGTCAGCTTTTGTACAATATGCCAAGGGCTTCTCAGTTCCATTTTTGATAACATTCCATTGCATTCAGTGAAATTCATCACAACACTGTTGGGCAATAAATTTTTGCCACAATGGTTGTCACCACCTCAAACAACCTATCTATTCCATCATGTCAATGCAAACAATATGACACCATCCCTCTGATTTTTACCAACAGTGCCATATTGTTTCAGTCATTCTGGGGCAGAATCAATGTCATCCAGTGGCATCCAAGATGAGCTTCACTCTTGACAAATTTGCAACCAATCCCCATGTTTCAAACAATCTCCCTTGTAACTCAACCAATTGCTCCTAAAATCACCACAACATCCACAAATGTCAAGAACAATTATCCACAATGACTATCCAATAGAGGAGATTCGATTTTTCACCATTGGATGTTCATGATCCATTGGTAACTGCAGAATCAGTCACTGTGAAAAACCATTAAAGTTTTTAAAAAATCAGCATTCAAACCACCAATCATGTGCAGCTGTTTTGCACCATAACAACAATGATGATGAAAATGGAAAATGCAACTGCAGATGAAACATTGTTGGTACCAACCCTCCCATCATTTCCATTGCCACCTACACAATCAGGTCCTGATTGGAAATCACCATTATGGAGAATTCCAAGTTGCAAAGAAAAGTTGATTTGACAAATGCAAGCGGTGGGAAGGGGGAAAAGAGAACTGTACATAACAAAAGCGATGTTGAAAAAGTGCAGAAACGGCATGGATCAGTGCAGATACATCCCATAAATGATGATTCTCCATTATGTGCAAACACAACTTCAAACAGGGATGAAAACATGAAAATTCTGCTCATCAATTAATTTTTCAAAACAATCTATCTTCAGAAAACGAAAATGTTCTCAATATTTGAGTGATTACATTTGAGATGATGGGACCAACCACTAGCTCTATGAATGATGTTGGCTCATTTGTTGCAAGTCCTTGGTTGGAACATTTTTTACAGGCATTTCATCAATCATTGAAAAAATTGCAATTATTTGTCAAGAAGGAGTGAAAGCAGATGATGATGTTGGAGATTGTGGAGATAGTGACTATGAGGGTGATAGGTGATGGTGATTTATTGCAGATGAACACAAAAATGTTCTCATTGAAAACTTGCAAGAGCACTTGCAGAATGTAACAATCAAGACAGAGGTAAAAGATGATTTGACAAATTTTTCCAAGTTGTCTTGATGTGATTATGCTGACAATGATAATGAAGAGGGAAATGGTAGAAATTATTTTCCCTGAATATCCTGAAGTCTGGTCTCCTACCCATCCTGCCATAGATTGGGTGCCTCAATAAAAGAACAGACCACACATCCCAAAATCTGATGATTTTGACAACCCTGGAGGCTGGAGTTGGGACTGAGTATGCCTTTTGTGCTAAGTGTTCACAAAATGGTGCTATTGAATGCTTGTTGTGCAAAGTCTGTCCTAGTAAGAAAGGAATATAAAAACAAGTTGCTGGCAAAAATGGGGAATGGGAGTTCTTTTATGAAGGCCAGAAGTTCGAAAATTGCTGCCTGTTGAATTGAGGACTTATTTACCAGAGTCTGTAACTCTCAATATAAAACATGCAAGATGCGGATCAATGCAGAAGAGTATGTTTGTGAATGACTGCATGGGATCTTTGAATGGGAAATTATTGAAAATATTGTGGCTGACTCAGAAGCAAATGGAGAATGGTAATGCTCCATTTTTCTACCAGTTTCTTCTTCCTATTTGTTATCCAGAAAAGTCTGGTATCAGAGATGATCCCTGAAAAACATTTTACAGTGTAGCAGGCAAGTACACAAACAAATATGCAATTCATGATAAGGAGTGTGATACAAGCTATGGTAATCCATTCAGACCAACAAATGTTGTTGAGCTTGTCAACTTTGATGATATTGTGTTTCAAAATGGGAATGACAATATTCATGATGATTGGTGCAATGATTATTCTGGTGTAATTGATTAAATGGTTGTTATAATATGTCTCACCACAGATTTGTTAGGTTAGGGTAAAACTTCAAACTCAATTATGACAACATTGAACTCAAGTAAGGTGTGAAAAATGTTTTGATATTCCAACATTTTTGTTACAGAAGATATGATCACAAAACTCTTTTCTTTGCTGTTCAAAAAAGTAGTTGCTTGTCATGATCAATGTTCAAAATATTGTTTGGGATGTCTTGATGTACATTACAAATGCCTTGTTGGAATGTGCATTTCTTGGATTTACAATAGACAAAACTACCTGGTCCAGCATATCTTTTGTTGAGATGGCACTTTATAGGATCATGGTCAAATCTTTTGTGTCAAAGGGTGGTTGGAATGTTGTCTTACAAGATTTCCACCACTGCTAAATTCATGCTTGGGTGCTACACCATGCATTAAACAATGCTCACACAGCAAGGCCCATTGGAGGTTGAGTCGATGGTTGATCTTATCAATCCATTGATAGAAGGGCAGGAACAATCTCCAGATGACAAACACAACAAATTTTTTCACAACCCCCACATATCACATTTGGAAATCTTTTCTCAGGCTGTCATGTGTATGATGGAGTTTATGTCTGGACTGAAATGTTGTAAATACTGGGATTCATAATGATTCAGCTAGACTATTTCATTTCACATCAAACATCAGTACACCCTTGTAATGCTCTGGAATTTTAAGATGGTCAATACTTCTGATATGAAATTGTAGCCATGGTTCATTAAAATTTCTGTGCTGAATAATATCTTCCTCTAAAAATTTCTTTGTGATTTGGCATGCAAATCGCTATAGATCTTGATCTCCCTTGTCTTAGCTGTGCTGTTTGCTACCAGAGACAGTGGTTTTGACATGGTGTGCAGAAGCAGGTAAATGACAATATCCATGGTGTTGTTATTACTTATACTTTTTCATATTCTTGACAAGGCAATAATCTTAGCTTTGCCTGATGAATGTTATATGAAATTCATCATTCAGAAGGTTCAATCAGGAAACAAAAATGTCCTTAAGCGATCAGGCAAAGTTGATTAGGGTTTGATATTCATTTGTACTGAAGGCTTAAGGTTCAAGGTTGTTGAATATTTTTAAGAGTGCGGGTTGGATACTGATTCATTGGAATTAAGATATGAAAATATCAAATATCAGAAGCATAAGCATAATTGAAATTCATGACAAGTCAATAATGTATACTTCAAAAAAGACCACTTGGACAGTAAAACAGTAGTTCTGATTTGATGAGAACATTGAATGAAACAAATATTCATGAATCTCAGCATGATGCAAATATCATCAAAAATGCAAAGAATGTATTAAAAGATTAAAAACTTGTTTAACAGATGAGCAAAAAAAGAAAAATCTAAATTCAGTTCATGTCAAACCTTTGCACACACAATATTTACAAAATTATGATGAGAAAATTCAATATGAATGCAAAAGTTTTATTGAAAGATGAAGATTTATTGAAAGGATTAACAAGAAGAAGACAAAATCTAAATTCAGCACATGTACACTATGTCCCTCTGTCAAAAGATCCTAAAACTGAATGCATTGTAAGTTGGGGTTCCAATCTTTTCACATCTATTTCCAAAACAGATCTTTGAACAATGTCTAGAATATAACTTACTAAATCAACCTTGGTATCATTTCAAAGCAATTGCCCACAATTATAATCTCTGTTTGCTACTCCATAAGCACTCAACTGATTTAGATGTGTAAAATGTTCATTCATGTAATTGCCTTAAAATATCAGTAGTGTTGATGATGTGTGACCTGACAATCTTCTCAGCCTTCCATCCCTCTTCTGTCTCTACTAATATCATTTCTCTCAAAATAACCCTTCTTGCAATCTGCTTGTATCATATCTCTCGAGAGAACAATATCATTCCACCTGGATGGGAGTGTTGAAAAAGGACTTGCTACTCTATAGACCATATTCTCTTCTTGTCATGTAAGTGAACATATGCATTTTCATTAATGGCTAACATGCTGAACGCATTCCTTATGTTTATCATGACACAGAAATGTCAAAAACGAATTTTATCATTTGGAAGAGATTGTGGTTAGTCATACGTAGTACTGCACGATCAACATGATAGAAAATAACAGGAAGAAGGTAAGTCCTTCTTGATGTGCTGTACTTGTTACAAAAACCTTCTGAAGACATAAAATCTGAGAATGAAAATATGAAATTTCTCAAGAATCAAGTCTCTGATTCAATGTGGTTGTAAAGATCATTATCAGTGAAAATAGTTTGAAAAGCACACATGTGTGAGGCTTTAATTGTTTTATTTCATTTGATCAAGAGTACATAATGTTTATGAAAGACAAGATTATGTGATAATATCCGGCAGGTTTTTCTATGTGTTACACATACAGCATCATCATCAAGTACAAAGCAAGAATCAATACTCATGGTGGCATGTATAGCATACTTATGCCCTGTTAGTTACCCAATATTTTGATAAACCTAATTACCTCTTTGCCTAGCTCTATACAAAGTAATTTTCATACTGGTATACACTCAAGCTCCATTTGAAATTTTTGCATGGAATTACCTATTGAGACAAGGTAGGGCAACTTCAAGGCCCAAAAGCAAAAAACTCTATCAGCCTGTAGAGACAAAATTAAGTGGGTACGGTATGGAATCAGTATCAGTACCTGATGGACAGGTTTTCCAGCATTGGTTTTTAATTGTCATTGGAAGTTGAATGTGTTTTTTAGCATACTGGCATCATTTTTATCATATATGTTGATGATGGAAGTTCCTCAGCCCATGTAATGATATCCACTGTGAAGAGTGAGCAATACCTGTCTGGGCCTAGAGGACAATCCCATCCATCAGATAATGCAGGAGTCAAGATGAACAAGCAAGTCAATGGTACTTATAAATTTAACCAATTTACTCCCTTTGAACTATTTTAGCATATGTGGTTATCATAGACTAGTGTACCAAGTAAGTAACAGAAAAATTATCTCTACTACACCTATATGCATTCCTGTCCTCTGTTACTTCCAACATGAACTTCAACAACAGTTATGTTTAAAAGGATAAATTACCTAGCACACCAAAAGGCCTAACACTATGTATCCTACACACCAGCAACCTTCTTCAGAAAATATAAAAGGAACATGGTGAAACAACTATCACTTATTTAAGTACTTATAGTGCACAAATAATTGGAAATCAACTTCAAGCTCAATCCAGAAAAATAGTTTGATTGTTTCTGAAAAGCAGACTTAATACAAATTGACCCCAGCTGACCCAAGTACTGCCAAGTCACAAAGTGTTTGAATCATTTTATATGAGTAACATCCCATTATTTGGGCATCAAAGCTCAAATCCCAAGTTGCTGTTGTTATGATCAGTTGTGCTTACTCTTGATTCCCAGTAATCCTTCTTTGTGGATTCCCATGCCTCCTGTCTCTCTGTACTTTAGTTATGTCAGGTTCAGCATATGAACATATCCTTCTCTTGTCCTTGCCAATATATGATTCAATGCATGCTCTGTGTTGCTCAACATGCTGCTTAGTGCTACACCCACATTCTCATAATTCTAAAATAATAAACATTTACATTACTCAAATATGGGTTTATAAGATATATCTTCTATGGAAGCAGAGTACTTTGTGCAATTTAGTACCCTCTCCAAGACTATATCTCATATTTGTATTCTTCAAGTTTTCAGGGGTCATGAGTTCAGAGCCCTTAGTACTGAGTCACATTTTTCTGTATATTATTTGAAAAGAAGTCTGGATAACATTGAAACTTGTGAAGCTTCCCAATTTACATCATTGTACAAAGCATATCAATACAATATGCTGCCGTAACTTCTGTGAGCATGTCAGAAAAGGACTTGTCAAGATCTTCCCAAATATTCTAAGGAATAGATCATTTATATGCTTACCCAAGATTTCTTTTCTTTGTCATTGCAAGCTCATTTATGGTCAGTAAC
>JACCDI010302501.1_pt1 | contig 11221 bp, 8 predicted proteins | sample 7442791 | NCBI WGS metagenome assembly JACCDI01 (sample SAMN15323434, study PRJNA562643) | freshwater metagenome | isolation source: river surface water | place: USA:Blue River Watershed | collected 2017-08-15
CAAATTCTGACCATGCAGCCCGATGGCGAAATGACGCAGAAAATCCGCTACCGCTTATCGCAAATGAATACTGAAGCGGTAAGCTCACAAGACTTAGCGGTGCCGGAAGAGCAAGCAGCACTTCGTGGTTTGGTCACACAATACGAACAGTTACTGCGAGATTATCCAACTGATTTAAATAACGAATTAATCCGTTATCAATTAGCGCGCAGTTACGATTTACTGGGCGGCCAAGATCAAACCTTAGATCAGTTAAATCGGTTGATTAGCGATTATCCTGATTCTAATTTTTCTGGCGAAGTCTGGTTTCGCAAAGCAGATATTCATTACAGTCGCGGCCAATACGAGCAAGCACTTGCGGCTTACCAACAAGTCCTGACGAAAAAAGTTCCGCAGTTACATCAACATGCCAATTACATGGCAGGTTGGTCGTTATTTAAAATGGCCGAATATGCCAAAGCGGATGCGATGTTTTTACAGGCTCTGGATTTAATAGATCCTAAGATGGCGCAAGCCAATGAAACTGCTGATCCGCAGCAACAACGTTTACGCGATGAATTAACTCAAATCCTCAGCGTTTCATTGAGTTACCAGCAACAGTCGGCAAGTTTATTGACCTTGCTTGAGCAGACGCCGTACCGACAAGGTGATGCTTCGCAGCGACCATTGGCAGTGCAAGCAAGTTTGTACCAAGCGCTGGCGGATTTTTTAGCGCAGAAAAAGCTCGAAGCTGCGAGCCTAGATACCTATCGCACTTTTATCAAAGCATGGCCGCGCGAAACCCAAGCTGCCGATTTCCAGTTAGTGTTGATAGCTCGTCTGTTAAGTACTGCGCAAGCGGAGCAAGCATTAGCTGAGCAGCGGTTTTTTATCGACCACTTTGGCCCAGCGAGCGAATATTGGCAAAATGGTCGACCAGCACAACGGGCTTTGGTGAGTGCGCCATTATTGGAATACCTGAATTACTTTGCTCGTCAACAGTATAGCGACGGCTTAAAGAGCCAAGCGCCGATGCGTAGTCAAGCATTTGCTAAGGCCGTTCCAGATTTTCAAGCAATGCTAACCGTCCTTGCGGATCCGGCGACCACAGCCGAAGGCTATGCTTCCTTAGATATTCAATATTTGTTGGCAGAGGCTTTGGCTGAATCTGGCCAACGCGATGCTGCGCTGGCGGCATACGAACCTTTAGGCTATCCGACAGATAACAAAACTAGTAGCTTGTTCAAACCGCAAGATGCGGCATATCGAGCTTTGTTATTGCAAGCAAAAGTGCCGAGCGAGCCGGGCGCAGCCGTGCAGCAGACTGCTTTATGGCAAGCACAAAGCCGCTTTGTCAAAGAACATCCGCAACATCCATTTGCGATGCAAGTCGCACTGCAGCAATTGCAGCAGTTATACGACGCTAAGGATTATCCGGGCGGCTTGCAACAAGCTCGGTTGATGATCGAATGGCCGCTGACAGTTACCGGCAAAGATCAGTTGGCATGGCAGCAACAAGCTTGGTTTATTCAGAGCCAAATCCAATTGGCTCAAGAAGATTACGGCAATGCCGAGCAAAGCTTGACTACGTTATTGTCGATGCCGCTGATTGCCAGCATCGATAAAGACGGTTTGAAAAATCAGTTGGCTTCGTCAATTTACCAACAGGCACAACAACCGGCACAAGACAAAAAAGCCCAACAACAACATCTGCAACGCTTGTTGGCTCAGCCTAATTCGGCTTACCACGAAGCTGCTGCCTACCAACAACTTGAGTTGATGGAAGGCGCGGAAGCTGAACTTATGATGGGTCAGTTTTTGGCGAAATATCCTAAGTCTGAACGTCGCCAAGCGGTGCAGGCCAAACTGATTGATGGCTACGAGAAAAGTGGCAATTTCCATGCGGCAGCGGCGATGTTAGAAACGCTGGCGCAAGAAACCACCGACCCTAATGCTCGGCGCGAGGCGCGTTGGAGTGCAGCGCAGTTGTATCAGCGTTCAGGACAAAATGGGGCAGCGATTAAAGCTTACCAAGCTTACTTAAAAGCATTCAGTCAACCACACGACGTAGCGCAAGAAGCGCGTTACCAGTTGCTGTTGTTACAACCAACGCCAGCCAGTATCAAAGCCCGGACTCAGCTGCAAGAAGAGATTGTCAAAGCTGAACGTGCGGCTTTTAGCACTGTGCAGACCGATCGCAGTAAATTTATTACCGCCCAAGCATTATTAGCGCTGGGTAATGCGCAAAGTGATGCCTTTAAAGTGGTGCGTTTGAGTCACCCATTGAAGAAAAGCTTGAACTTAAAGCGGCAACGGATGAAACAGGCGATTGCTTATTACGAGCAAAGTATGACGTATGGCATCGCGCCGATTTTAAGCCAAGCCCAATATCAAATTGCTGAGTTATATAGAATTTTGGCAAAAGACTTACTGACATCCGAACGGCCGCAAGGCTTGGATGAACTCTCGCTCGAGCAATATAACTTGTTGTTGGAAGAGCAGGCTTATCCATTTGAGGAGCAGGCGATTGGCATTTACCAGAAGAATACGAGCTTGGTCAAACAAGATATTTATGATGAATACGTGCGCCAGAGTTATGCGCGTTTGGCGGAGTTGATGCCAGCACGTTATCAAAAATTAGAGTCATATCAGGAGGCTGCTAACGATGCGACAAAACCGTAATAGCAGCTCTCGCCAAACAGCTTGTCGCTTAGCGCTGGTCTTGGCGTCAACGCTGACGATCTTGGCTGGCTGTGCTAGCAAGCCTGAAGACGCCAAAGTTGAAACGACAGCTGAGCAAGCAGCGAAAGCTGATACCGTGGCAACGCCAGCGGCTCCCGTGTTAGCAGCGCTCAATGCGTCTCAGCAACAAGCTTATAGCAATGCGCTCGCAGCGCAAATGGCCAAACAATGGCCGCAGGCACTGAGTAGTTGGCAGCAATTGGCTGCACAATTGCCAAATTACCCAGGTGTTTTGTACAACTTGGCCTTGGTACAATTACAGCTTAATCAAGCAGATGACGCGCAAAAAACGGTGCAACAGCTGCTAACGATTTATCCAACTGCGGTCGAAGCCTTGAACTTAAGCGGTGCTATCGCTAGAAGCCAAGGTCAATTTCGCCAAGCAGAAAGACAGTATTTAGCCGCAATCGCCGTGAAGGCTGATCATGCGAATGCCCATAAAAACTTAGCGTTTTTATACGATTTGTATTTGGACAATCCAGCCAAAGCTCGCGAGCATTATGAGCGCTATCAAGCGCTTACCAATGACGAACAAGCCAAAGCTTGGTTAGGTTTGTTACCGGCAAAGGAGGCTAATCCATGAAAGTTAGCAGATTTATCGCCCTGATATTAGCAGCAAGTCTGCCGCTGACAATCGCAGGCGGGGCTTTTGCCCAGCAAACTGCTGAACCAGTAGCGAGTGCAGCAAATAAAACTAGTTCTGCCGCGAAAAGTAGCAACACTGAAGTCGCCGAGACTGTGGTGATTGAATCAACTATTACCGGTAACCAAGAACAGCCAAAAACCATTTATGTGTTGCCATGGCAAGACAGTGTCGCGCGCATCAAAATGCCTGCGGCCGAGCGACCGAAAACAGATAGCGCAACTAAGCCTTTGGATCGTGAACAATTTTTGCGGTTTATTCAGGCTCAACCACTGCTGGCGCCAAAAGAAAACGTGCCAGGTGCCAATGCTGGTCAGGCGCAATCGGCTGTGGCTGTCGAAGACCAAGGCGCAAATAATCAATAATTTAATATTTGAAAACTTAACAATTAATCACCCAACAAGCAGTACACAAGAGGGACTTAGAGATGGATTTATTTAACGGCATGGTGCAGTTTTTACAGGACGGTGGCTTTTTTATGGCACCAATTGGACTGCTATTTATCGTCGGTTTTGTCATTGCGTTAGAACGCTGGTTATTTTTGCGTGGCATCGATTCAAGCAATCGCCGTGCGCTGCAAGATATCACCCACGCTATTAGCGTTGCTGACACCGCAAAAATTCAACAAGCAGCAAAGCATCAAGAAGCACCAGTGCTTGCCATGCTAAGCCAAGGTATCGGTCGGATGGCTGGTGTGCATCGTCGTGATGACCTGGAATATGCCATGGAAGAAGTCATTTTAGAATACAGCCTGCGTTTACAAAAACGCACCCCAATGCTGGCGACTTTGGCAAATATCGCAACTTTATTAGGTCTACTTGGGACTATCATGGGCTTAATCACCGCATTCGCGGCAGTGGCCAATGCTGATCCAGCAGAAAAAGCGAGCTTACTGTCGTCAAGTATTTCTGTGGCAATGAACACGACCGCACTTGGTTTAATGACCGCTATTCCACTGGTATTTGTGCATTCATTATTGCAAGGCCGTACTGCCGGCATCATCGACACCATGGAAATGGCAGGGATGAAACTGATGAACGCATTAGCCCAAAAACAAAGTGGTGGCCGGGATGATCAGAAAGCGTAATCGCGAGCAAGCGGACGCCGAGCTGGACATCACGTCATTTATGAATTTGATGATTGTGCTAGTACCAGTACTGCTGCTCAGTCTCGTGTTTAACCAAATGCGCATTTTGCAGGTGCAGTTACCGCTCCTTAGCAGCGGTGCTTTAGCCAAAGAGCAAGAATTGCCGCAAAAGTTGGAGCTTGAAGTCCACGCCGACAAGTTGGTGGTGAACTATCCGGCTGGACAACCGCTGCGTGAAATTCCGCCAACGGCTGACGGCAAACGCGACTTCAAAGCACTCGCGTTGTTCTTGCAAGATCTGAAACTGACGTTTCAACAGAAGCAAATTGTAAAACAGGACATCACTTTGTTGTTGGCTGATAACACAGATTATCAGACTATGGTGACGACGATGGATACAGTACGTTCGTTTAAAACAGTCGTCGCCGCCTCGGTGGTGGACGCTGAGTTATTCCCGAAAATTTCATTTGCTGATTTACCGAAAGCTCCAGCGACTACCGCGCCAGGAGTACAACCATGAAGCAGTCGTTTCGCGCCAAACGGATGGTGAAGCAAAATAAACGACTGGCTCAGGCGAGCAAGTTAAACCTAGTGGCGTTGATGGATATCTTCACCATTTTGGTGTTCTTCTTGATGGTGAATCAGTCAGAGGTCAAGGTTTTACAAAGCGATACGCAATTAGCGTTACCGCATTCAGTGGCAGAGCAATTACCTGCTGAGACTGCTGTACTGACGGTGCATCCTGATCGGGTGTCTTTGCAAGGCAAACAAATTTGGCAAGGTGATTTAACTGCAGATGCTGCTCTGTGGGCGCCAGCGCTGGAGCGGGAACTTGCTGCGCAATTGGAAGCGCTGGCGGTGCAAAGTGGGCCACTACCAGAACCGATGAAAGAAACCGGACGCAGCATTACGGTACTTGGCGATGCCGCAGTACCTTATGCGCTGTTGAAGCGACTTTTAGCGGTTTGTGCCTCAACTGAATATCGTAATGTGTCTTTGGCCGTTGAACTGCAAGCCGGCGAGAAAACGGCAGTGCCGGAGACTGCGCCATGACCACTGCAGCATTAAATCCAAATTCTGGAAACTGGTTGGCCGGACAGGAAGACAGTCGTTATTACTTGCTGCAGGCCTTTGGTCTATTGGTGTTTGTGCTGTTAGTTGTGGCTATTCCGCAGCTGACAGTACCAAAACCAGCAGTACTGCCACCACCGCCGCCGCCACCATTAACTCAGTTAGTGTTGCCGGAGCGGGAAATTCCGCCGCCGCCGGAAATTAAGAAAGAAGAACCAAAGCCAGAGCCGAAGCCTGAGGAAAAACCAAAGGAAAAGCCGAAGGAAAAACCAGTTGAAGCGAGCAAGGATCCGGTAAAACCGCCACCAACAGTCGATGATGCGCGGGAAAAAGCGGAAAAAAGCGGCCTGCTGGCGTTAAAAGATGATTTGGCTGATTTACGTCAAGCCTTTGACGTAGACGATACCCAAGTGTCGGTGAAAAACGAGGATGTGCCGGAACAAGCGGCGAACTTAGACCGTAAGGTTATCGGGCAAACGGGCAGTCAGCAATTTGCAGCCAAAGATGCCGCAGCTGTGAGTAACGATATTGGCCGTGTCGCTTTATCTGAACAAGGCGCAACCAATGTTAAAGCAACGCAATTAAAAGGTTTAGCTGATAAAGATACTGTGGAGCGGAATCGCCAAGCAGAAGCGAAGAATTCAGCGAAATCCGGCAAAGGCACTTCAGGACGTTCGGAAGCTCAGATCCGACAAATTCTGGAAGCCAACAAAAGCAGTTTGTATACGCTGTATAACCGCGCACTTCGGCAAAATCCGTTATTACGCGGCAAGGTAGTGTTTGAATTATTGATCACTCCGCAAGGAACGGTCAGTGCAGTAAAAATTGTGCAGTCAGAACTTGGTGATGCCAAATTAGAACGTCAATTGCAACTTCGTTTGCAAAGCGTGCAGTTTGGACCAGCCAATGTGAGTTTGACGCGCTCGCAATGGACTATTGAATTCCTGCCGGGTTAACGGCAGGTTTTTAGATAACAGCAGTGATGTATCGCTGGAGGTGGAACCGTGAAAAAAGTCAGTCAGAGCATCGTGTTACTTAGCGCCGTTGCGCTCAGTTTTGCGGTGAACGCCGGCCCGTTAGAACAGGCCAAACGCATGCATGACCGCTTGGCTGGGGTACCAGCTGACGCTGCAACCTTAGATCAAATGTCGCAATTGATTGCCGCAGGTAATGCAGTTGCGGCTGCCGATTTAGCGATGCAGCATCCGGATTTCTATCGAACGACCTTGAAGTTGTTTGCCTCACCAGCGACCAACCGCGATCTTGACGTGTTTGAGCCGTTAAACGATTACACCGCGACGGTGATTGGTTTAGTGCGGGATGACGTCGATTTTCGTCAGATATTACAAACCAACGTCTTGTATGTTGGCGCGGACGGGCTTGGCTTGCCGCCTTATCAGACCAATAACAACGAGCATTATCTGGCACTCGAGCGTCAAGCTGTCGATTTGAAAACGCATTTAGTTGCGCGGCCCCAAAGTGCTTTAACCGGTATTCCGGATGCGGCAACTGCAGGGGTAATGACTAGTCGTGCTGGCGCCAAAGCGTTCTTTTACCTCGGCACCAACCGCGCCATGCTGCGCTTTACCTTGATGAGTCAGCTTTGCACTGATTTAGAGCCGCTAAAAGATATTAGCCGGCCAGTGGATCGCATCCGCCAAGACGTCAGTCGCAGCCCAGGTGGTGACAGCCGGATCTTCAACAACCGCTGTGTCGGTTGCCATGCCGGTATGGACCCATTAGCCCAAGCCTTTGCTTATTACGATTACAAGTTTACCGATGCCGACGGCAGTAATGGCGAAGTGTTTTATCAAGCAACAGGCACCACGTCGACCGGTAGTCGCGTACAGCCGAAATACCATTTTAATGCGGGCTCATTCCCTTATGGCTTCCAAACACCAGATGATCAGTGGGAGAACTACTGGCGGCAGGGACCAAACGAGGCATTAGGTTGGGATCCAGCATTGCCAGGCAAAGGTCAAGGCGCGAAAAGCCTCGGCCAAGAGTTAGCAAGCAGCACTGCCTTTGCGCAGTGTCAGGTGAAAAAGACCTTTAAAACCGTCTGTTTGCGTGACCCAGAGTCAGCGGCCGATGTGTTGCAGGTGAATCAACTGACCAGCCATTTCCGTGCTGGTGGCTACAAACTGAAACAGGTGTTTGCCGAGACGGCCGCCTATTGTATGGGGAACTAATGATGAAGTACTTACTCCCTAGCTTCTTGCTGCTTGGCCTAATGGGCTGTGGTGGCGCTGATGTTGAAACGCAGGCTCCGCCAACAGTTCCGCCAGTAGTTGGCGATTACTCTGGTCCAGCACCACAAACTGCCGATATTCAGCAATATAAAACAACCTTTTGGGATAATGTGTCGCCAACTAACCGTTGTGGCAATTGCCACGTACAGGAGAAAACGGCGCCAGCATTTGCCCGCAACGATGACGTTAATTTGGCCTATGCGGCAACTTTGCCGTTGGTGAATTTGGCTGATCCGGCGAGCTCGAAAATTGTACTGAAAGTTGGCGGTGGTCATAACTGCTGGCTGGCCAGTGCCGCGGCTTGTGCCGATACCATGACTCAGTGGATCAGACTTTGGGCGAACAGCACCGAATCCACCAGTTCTAAAATCACTTTAATCGCACCAATTACTCGTGATGTTGGTTCTAGTAAGTCATTGCCGGACAATTCGTCGCTGTTTGCCACTCATGTTTATCCAATTGTGACTGAATATTGTGCTGGTTGTCATACGCCAACTTCAGTGCAAGCACAGTCGCCATTTTTTGCCCATTCGAACGTGGACACTGCTTATGATGCAGCGAAGCCGCTGATTAACTTAGATAATGTTGAGTTGTCACGCTTTGTCGCCCGTCTAGGTAACGAGTTCCACAACTGCTGGTCAAACTGTACGCAAAACGCGCAAGAAATGCGGGCAGCGATCCAACAAATTGCCAACGCAGTGCCTGCTTCTACCGTCGATGCTAGCTTAGTGCCTTCTAAAGCGCTGCGTTTGCCAGACGGTTTAGTTGCATCCAGCGGTGGTCGTTTCGAACGCAATCAAATTGCCTTTTACCAATTCAAAACCGGTGAAGGTGCGATAGCCTACGATACCTCGGGTATTGAGCCTGCAGCAAATATGACCTTGCAAGGCGATATCAGCTGGATCACCGGTTGGGGCATTCAAATCAACAGCGGCCGTGCGCAAGCAACCACGACTACCAGCAAGAAACTGTCGCAGCTCATTAACGCCACTGGCGAAATGACCGTCGAAGCTTGGGTTATTCCTGCGAACGTTTCGCAAGAAGGCCCGGCAGCTATTATTAGCTATGCTGGCAGTAACATCAGCCGTAACTTCACGCTGGGCCAAACGCTCTACAACTATGATTTCTTGTTACGTAGCCAAGCGACCGGTTTTAATGGCGAACCTGCACTCAGTACCCCTGATGCTGCGGAATTGCTGCAAGCAACTTTGCAACATGTGGTCGTCACGCAAGATTTAACCAATGGCCGGCGTATTTACGTCAACGGCGCAGATAGCGGTGTGCGCGCAGCGCCAAGTCCGCTGGTGAACTGGGATGATACCTTTGCGCTGATGGTGGGTAACGAAGCCAATGGTAATCGGCAGTGGCAAGGTGCAGTGCGCTTATTGGCTATCCACAATAAAGCGCTGACGCTAGCGCAAATCAAGCAAAACTATGATGTCGGTGTTGGCCAGAAATTCTTCCTACTTTTTGGGGTAGGGCACTTGGTGAATCTGCCGCAAACCTATGTGATGTTTGAAGTTTCGCAGTTTGATAACTTCTCATACTTATTTAACCAGCCGCGTTTAGTGAATTTGGACGGTAAGCCACTGCCAGCAAGTTTGACGATTGAAGGTATGGCGCTTGGTTTAAATGGTAAAGAAGTGACAACCGGCCAGTCTTGGCTCAAACAACAATTTGTTGTGCCGTCGGCAACGGATTTAAAAGAGCCGGTGATGCTGTCGAGCCAAGGCACAATCATTGCTGCTGAAAATGGCACCGCGAATGATGAGTTCTTCTTGTCCTTCGGCCGGATTGGCGAGTTTACTCATGTTCGTGTTGAAGCCAGTTATCCAGAGCAACAAGTACTTGCCGAGTCGTCACAATCTGCCGATGTTGGCCTACGTACCTTCGCGAAAGTTCATGCCAGTATGAGCCAACTGACGGGTGTACCACAGCAACAAACTAAAGTTGCTGGTGTGTATCAAACCATCATTCGCCAGCTGCCATCTGACGCGAGTATCGATACCTTTATTTCTGCACAGCAAATGGCGGTGACGCAACTGGGCATAGCTTATTGTGATGCCGCGATTGAAGATGCCACTATTCGCAACCAATGGTTCGGCAGCTTTAGTTTCACTGGTGCGCCTTCGGTGGTGTATGCCCCAGCAGGACGCGCGAGCTTTATCGATCTGTTATTGGATCGATTACAGCCGCGGTCGCCGCAAAATAGCGCGCCGCGCGCAGACACTGAAACTGAAGTGAGTGCGTTAATTGACAGACTCAGTGCTTGTGGTGCTTCTTGTAGCAGCGACCGCAGCAAAACTATCGCTAAAGCGGCTTGTACTTCGGTATTGGCGAGCGCAGATCTGCTGGTGCAGTAAAGGAGAATTGCGATGAGAACTAAAAAAGCATTACACCCAGATGCACCTTTATATTTCCCTGATCACCGCAAACCGGTATCACGTCGGGACTTTTTAGGCTTAGGCATGGGAGTCGGTGGCGCAATTCTGACTGGCGGCTCGGTGCTTGGTATGTTTGCCAATCCAACCAAGGCTTATGCCGATCTATCGTCAGATCTGCAAGCGTTAAAGCAACAATGTGGTATTGCTGTGCAAGGCGCCGGTAAAATCCCGTTTATCTGCTTTGACTTAGCAGGCGGCGCCAATATTGCCGGTTCAAACGTGTTAGTTGGCGGTGGCGGTGGACAACTCGACTTCTTGTCGACGCAAGGTTACAGCAAGCTTGGACTGCCGGCCGATATGGTGCCTGGTGCGACCAATGCTGCCGATCCGGTCAATGGTTTTATCAATTCTGAGCTTGGCTTACGTTTTCACAGCGATTCGGCCATGTTACGCGGAATTTTAGAGAAAACAGCGACCACTACCAGAGCGGGCACTAGCGGTACTGTAGTACCCAGCCAGTCGGAAAATGACACCGGCAATAACCCACATAACCCGATGTATGCTATCGCGAAATCGGGTGCTGATGGCTCGTTATTAACCTTGGTTGGTTCGCGCAGCTCAGACTCTGGCGCGAACTCGATGACGCCGCCGGAATTCTATAATCCAGAATTACGTCCGACTAAAATCGATCGGCCAACGGATGTTACGGGTTTAGTTGACGTCGGTGATTTGTTTGGTTTGCTCAATCAAAGCGATGCCGTCGCGGTGATGGAATCCATTCAGCGCATCAGCGACAAAAAGATGGGGCAATTAAATACCCACATTAGTCGCAACGACGTGATTCAAGATTTAGTGCGTTGTGGTTACGTAAAAAGTGCTGATTTAGCCGACCGTTTTGGTAATCCTGCCACCTTAAACCCGTTGGCGGATCCCGATATCGTTGGCGCTGCCGGTATTTTCAGTACGGCTGAATTCAACAGTGATGGCGAATTTCAAAAAACTGCCTCCATTATGAAGTTGGTGGTGAATGGCTTTGCTGCTGCCGGCACTGTCACCATGGGCG
>JACCDI010210827.1_pt1 | contig 11219 bp, 8 predicted proteins | sample 7442791 | NCBI WGS metagenome assembly JACCDI01 (sample SAMN15323434, study PRJNA562643) | freshwater metagenome | isolation source: river surface water | place: USA:Blue River Watershed | collected 2017-08-15
AAGAAAAGATACTTGCAGCTAAAAGAGCAGGTATGAAAGAAATAATTCTTTGCTGGCAAAATGAAAAAGATGTCAATGAAATTGATCAAAACTTCATCAAAGGGGTTCAATTTCATTATGTAAAAACTATGCAGCAAGTTTTAGACCTAGCATTGGTTTAAACAAATAATGTAGCTTTGTTATATGAGCAATAAAAGACAAAGAGCTATTTTAATACGACTATTTGTATTTAGTTGTCTTTTTGTTGCCATTCAAACTGCTCCAGCTTTCGGACAATCCATTGGAGGCAACACTGTATTTAATTTTATTAATTTATCTCCTTCTGCAAAAACGACTGCATTAGGTGGTATGAATATTAGTCAATTAGAAGGCGACTTAGGAATGTCAGTAAATCAGCCTGCTTTCTTAAATAAAGAAATGGATCGCCAACTACATTTAAGTATAAAACCATATTTAGCTTCGATTAATCAATATAATTTTAATGGGGCTAATTATATAAGAACTGCCAATACAACTATAGGGTGGGGAGTACAATATATGGATTATGGCACTATACCTATGACGGATATTGCTGGTAATGAATTAGGTAGTTTTAGGCCCAATGAATATTCATTTCAACTAAGCGCAGCCACTACCTATAAGACCAATTTTCAAGTTGGAGCTACTTTAAAATATATACAATCAAAGTACGGGATCTATCATTCAAATGCCCTCGCTACTGATGTTGGAATCATATATACCCCCTATTCTGGTTTAACTCAATGGGCATTGCTGGTTAATAACGTTGGTGTTCAAATTACCCCATTTAACAAAAAAGAAAATTTGCCATTTAACATCACCGCTGGATTCTCAAAAAGATTAGCTAGTGCTCCTTTTCAATTTTCATTGACAGCGCAAAGATTGACTAAATGGGATATTACTTACAATGATACTCTTTATAATAATATAGAAGGAGTCAATGCTGCTTCCAAAAATCAGAATCTATTTAATCACTTAATTTTTGGCACTGAAATTTATCTAGGTTCTGCTGTAAGTATACAAATGGGTTATAATTTTTTAAGAAGATATGATTTAAATCTTCAAAATCAAAAAAATAGCTTGAATGGTTTTAGTGCAGGCTGTTCATTTTTAATTAACAATTTACAAGTACAATACGCAAGTGCATTTTTTCAAAATAATTTGAATCATCACTTTACTATACTATATCAATTGAATAAAAAACCTTAACCCTTTTTCTTTGGTAAAATAGCTTTTGGTTTTTGAGCTTCTTTATTCGCGTTTGGTTTCTTTGTATTAGTAGGTGTATTAGATGTGGGCTGAGGAACATTACTATTATTAGTATTGGTTTGATCAGGCAATATGTAGTCTGATTCAGCCTTGATATCATCTGTTTCCAAAGGGATATCTGTTGCAATGGTATCTTGACCAACAAAATTTACATTTAAATCACCCATACCTGCAGGTTTTACAAAGCTTGCATTTGGATCTAAATTACAAGCTGGATCATTGGCCACTTTTGCCATAAAGTAAGCCCAAATGGGTAATGCACCATGAGCTCCTTGTCCAAAATAATTATCAGTAAATCGAATATAGCGATCATCTGCACCTACCCAGGCTCCGGCTAATATCTGAGGAGTATATCCCATGAACCATAGGTCACTATTATCATTTGTTGTACCCGTTTTACCTGCAATAGATTGTGCATTAATACCAAAAGAATACATGCTTCTTCCTGTCCCTTTTGAAATAACTCCTTGCATCATATTTACAACTGAGTAAGCGGTTACTTCATTGATTACTTTTCTTCTTTGAGGGGAGAAGCTCTCTAAAACATTACCATTCTTATCTTCGATACGATTGATGAAAAAAGGTTGTGCATTATATCCACCACCTGGGAACATAGTATATGCTTGAACCATTTCAAATAAAGAAATTTCAGCAGAACCTAAGGCAATACTTGGATAAGCTGGAATTTCAGTTTGAATATTACATTTTTTCAAATAGTCCACAAACTCTTTCGCTGCTTCATTACCCTTAGGATTTATTTGTTTCATAATAAATCCAGAAGCGCAGTTTCTTGACTCTGCTAATGCCTGACCCATTGGCATAGATAAACCGGTACATGATTTAGGAGTATTGGGTACCATGCCATAACCATCAAAGCTTTGTTGTTGGTCTTGAACTATACTAAAAGGAGTAAATCCTGCTTTTTCGATAGCTAATGAGTATAATAAAGGCTTCATTGTAGAACCAACCTGTCTCTTGGTGTTTTGATTCACATGGTCAAATTTGAATGTTTTAAAATCAACACCACCCACCCAAGCTTTTACCTCTCCTGTAAATGGATCCACAGCTAAGAAGCCGGTTTGTAATATTTGTTTGTGGTACTTTAAAGAATCCAAAGGGGACATTGTGGTGTCAATAAACCTATTTTTGTTATAAGCGAAAATGCGCATGTTTATTGGTTCGTCAAAAGACTTACGAATCTCTCTTTCATCTATATCTTCTGCCTTCATCTTCTTCCAACGATCAGTCTGTTTAATAGCCAACTCCAATAAATTATTAAAGTCTTTCCAGATCGTTCCATTTTTTATATTATTCTGTTGATTAAATGCCTTTTGTAAATAAGACATATGCCTTGCAACTGCTTCTTCGGCATAGTATTGCATTCTTGGATTAATAGTTGTATAAATTTTTAATCCATCTCTATATAAATTGTAATTATCACCGTTATTCTTTTTATGTTCTTTACACCATTTTTTCATAAACTCACCCAAATTCATTCTAAAATAGGGGCCAAGTCCATTATTTTCATCTAGCTTTTTAAAATTAGTTACAACAGGCATTGCTTTTAGCTGTTCTGCTTGCTCTTCTGATATATACTTTTGCGAAGCCATTCTGTTTAATACAAGATTTCTTCTTTCTAGAGCTAATTTTGGATTTCTGTTAGGGTTGTATTTGGTTGGAGCATTAATCATTCCAATTAATAATGCTGCTTCTTCAATATTTAATCTGTCTGGTTCTTTTTGAAAGAAAGATCTAGATGCATTACTTACACCAAATAAGTTTTCACTAAATGGGACCGTATTTAAATATAATGTAAGAATTTCTTGTTTAGTGAAATTGCGCTCTAATTTGATTGCAATAATACTTTCTTTAATTTTTTGTATAACACGCAGTAATTTATTTTTTGTACTCCAATTGTCCGTAAATAAATTCTTTGCAGTCTGCATGGTAATGGTAGATGCGCCACCTTGGCTTCCCAAGAAGGCAACGGCTCTTAATAACCCTTCTCCATCTACACCATAGTGGTCGTAAAATCTTTTGTCTTCAGTGGCTACCAAAGCTTGAATCAAATAAGGGCTAAGGTCTCGATATTTTACACTGATGCGATCTTCTAAATAAAATTTACCCATAGGGGTTCCATCTTGAGCATAAACTTGACTTGCTAAAGATGCTGTTGGATTTTCAATATCATCTAAATCTGGCATGTCTCCAATCCATCCAAAATTGAGTAATAAAAGGAAAAGCGCAAACACGGCACCTGTAATGAAATACCATTTCCAGAATTTCCTAGTTCTTCCAGTATTTTGATCAATCTTTTGGTTCACGAAATTTCTTTTTTATTGATAAATATTTTTTAACATGAAGTCTTTATATAACAGTAGGTCTTCATAGTTGTTAATTTGCAATATGTTAGACTTCCCAAAAATAAATATTTCATATTGTTTTGTTGGTATAAAGGATATTATTTCTGATTTTAACCTTGGTTTTATTTTCTGAGTATATTTTATGCTTTCTCTTTGAGTATCAAATGGACCTACCCATAGGACATATGTGTCTTGATCAAACTGCACATAGGTAACGTCTAATTGTAATTTTTTAAATTCATCCTCATTCAAATTATCCATTGCTGTTTGAGCTTCTTTTACAAAAACTTCTTTACTACCCTTGATGACCAGAGCCATATAATGCTCTTCTGTACTGTCATTTGTAAAAATAATCTTTGGCTTGACAATAGCTTCTTTTATATTGGTTTCTTTATTTTTTAAAGTATCGGTAATTGTATTCGGCAAAGTTGTTTTATTTGCTGCTGTTAATTGTTTTTCAGTGTTTATTGATACAGTTTCTACATTTGTAATAATACTGCTTTCTGGTAAAGTATTGGTTAATTGACTTAGATAGGTTTCTGTTTTCTTTCTATTCTTAATTTCTGAAATAATATTTTTTGCTTTCTCTCTAATTGATTCATTTTGATTCAGTAATATGATAGAATCTAATAAAACAATCGCTATACTATCTTGTCTTTGTTGCGCATACATTTTTACCCTGATAAACTGATATGGTGTATTCCATTTGGTTTTATATACACTCTGACTGATTTTCGCATGGAATTGTCTTAAGCTATCCCATTTTCCAATTTTAGATAGAAAATAAGCATTTTTATAATCATCAATTGCAATAGTGTTAATAGCTTTTTTATTTTTAGCTTCTTTTTGCTTAGTTACATAGAAGCCATTTGGAAATTTTTTAATTACATTTTCTATAATGATATCTGATTTATTTTTTTGATCATCATGAATGTATTGGCTAGCTAGATCTAGTAATGCCCTTTCGGTAATGATTGGGTCTATGTCCCTTTCGATAATTTTTTGATAAATTGGCAATGCTTTGTCAAAATCATTTAATTCTAATAAGAATAATTGTGCATTCTTTATCGCTGCCTCATTCCATTTTTTCAATGAGTTTTCAAGATCTTGATTATCTTTTATAGGTAAAATACTACTAGAGATTCCATTATTTTCTTTTTTGGAAGTATCTTTTATAACAGTTGAAATATTATTATTATTTGTTAAAACAGCAGTGTTGGCATAAGCTATATTTCCACTCGTTTTTCTTCTCCAATGATCCACATTGGGTCTTTCACCCCATTTTTGAATAAAAATTTGCTTTCCGTTATTAACAGTAGTTTTATTTTGAAAATAAAAATCATTTATTGGAGCCCTGTTGATTAAACTATTTTCAATAATTGGGTTATTGTAAAGTTTTGAATTTTCTTTTTTAAAGTCATTTGAAAACAATTGATTTGTTTCTTTTTCTTTTATTTCAAGTCTTTGTAGCCACTGTTTGAAAATGATTTCTTTTACCTCTTCGGCTTGTCTGAATATATACAACAAACTATCTTGAATTTGCATTTCTAAGTTAGTTTGACTAATTGGCAACATCCATTTTTTTCTTTTATTGATGAGCTCAAAATTTGGGTTGGTTTTTAAAACACCAGTTAGGCTATCATATGCAATTTTAGAAATGGCGTAGTTCCCAATTTTATATTGAATATTTCCAAGTAATTCAAAAGCTTTTTGTCGCTGATCTATACTATTGCTGTTTTTTCGGATCGATTGAAGTAGCCATTCACTCGCTTGTAATGGATCTTTATTCTGAATTGCTATTTTAGCCATTTCAAAATAAATGATATCTGCGTATGGTATATATTTATCTTTTTTAGTAAGTTTTTCTAATTTCTCTGTAAGCTCTTTCCAATCTGCATTGCCTTTTTCCAATTCGTATTGGATCATATTTATTTTTGCATAAACGCCAAGAATTGGGTTGACAGCCAATTGACTTGCTTTTTGATACCATGGATAAGCAGTACCTCTCATATCTGCTTTGTCATATAGTTGTGCAATTAGAAAAAACCATCTTGCTTTAGCACTTGCATCTGAAACATTTGGGATTGCTTTTACTAAATTTTTTGCAGCATTTTCATAGGATTCACTCAGGTAATACCCATAAGCAATTTGTTCATATAAAAAAGGGTACAATCTTTTAGGGAAATAGGCATCTGACTTTAATAATTCAAGTAAACTTAGTCCTTCGTTAATTTGATTTGTTTCAAAATAATTTCTAGCCTGCCATATCATGCTTTCGTTTCTTACATTCTCATTTTCCCAAATTCTATTCGTTTCGGCAGTTGCAATACTGAACTTTCCTTTTGTATTTCTAATATTACTTCCTATTGGAAGATCAGCGCCATTATCTTTTTCATCAAATGAGTAATTAATGAATTGTAAAATGCTCCCTGCAGTGTCAAAATTTTTATGAAACAAATAAGCTTTAGCCATTAATAAATAAGCGTCATCCACCCAATTATTTCTTAGATCATGTAAAACAATATTTGCATTACATCTGTAAATAATTGAATCTATACTATATTTTGCAATATCATTTAAATCATAGTCATAAAAACTGAGCAATTTTGTATAGTCATCTTGAAATTGACTTCTAGCTTTTAAAATGATATCATTGAGCTCTTCTTGACCATTGAAATAATAATTAAATTGAGATACAGTGTTTTGATAAGCTCTTCTACCTAATGTGTATTTTTTGTTTAAAAGCCTTTCATAGGGTAGAGGTTTTTCAATTTCTTTAGGTATGGTATTATTGACTGTATTATTTAATTTAGATTTTACTGAGTCTGCTTTGTTAAAAATAAATTTGTTTATTTTTTTCTGATTAGAGTCTAATAATGCGTTAACTTTTTTTACAATTTTTGAATTATTGATATCCAAGATAGACCTGCTGGTATCCTGTCCAAAAACACTAATTTGAATCCCAATTAAACCAATTAGGATAAATACAAAGCGACTTGCTTTAAATGGTGCGATTTTGAGTGCTTTATTCATGGATGTAAGACAACTTAAAAATACAGTTAATTTGCTTTATTTACAGTAGAAACGCGCATTTTTTACATTATTGTTTTATCTTTAACTAGCATTTATCCATATGGCAAAATTTGACATCAATAATACCTTTAAAAGGCGAAGTAACACCTATAGATTGGTGATTACGAATGATGACACTTATGATGAAATTTTGGCATTAAGATTGTCAAGAAAATCTGTTTATTTAACATTTAGTATCAGCTTTATTTTATTGGTGGGATTAACCATTGCTTTGATTGCATTTACGCCCTTGAAATATTATATACCAGGGTATGGAACCAAAGAAAGTAGAACTGCTTTACAATTACTTAAGATCAGAACTGATTCATTAGAGCAATCTATTCATTACAAAGAGCAATATTTAGAAGGATTGAAAAAAGTACTTTCTGAAGGTAATTCTAATCAATTAGATACAATACCATTACAATTGCCAGAAGGACAGCCATCATATGACTAAACTCCCGTCTAATTTTCAATGGACAAAATTTGCAGGTATTGCAAGTCAATGGGCAATAGCCTTGATGGCTTTGATGTATTTTGGTAGATATATTGACGGGAAATATCTTGGAGCTGGTTCAAAACCAATGTTTATATGGATCTTACCTTTTTTATTTATTATACTTTCTTTATATAGAATCATTAGGGATACAAAAACAAAATAAGATGATGTTTGATAAAAAGTTCTTGCCTGTTGCAGCATTATTTATGTTGATGAATGCAGTTGGCTTGTATTGTATTTATTATTTTCCGTTAGAGGGCATTAAGATTCCTTTTATTTTAGTAGTGAATTTGATGTTGTTTGTTTTATCCGTTTTTAGTTTTAGAAGAATTCAAAAAATGGATGTACAAAAACCTAATTTAATGGTACAATCCGTGATGATGGGAACCATTATTAAAATGATGGTCTTTGCGGTTGCAGCGTTGGTATATGCAAAACAACAAAAAGGACCAGTGGGATTAACCAGTTTATTCATCTCTATGGGTTTGTATTTGGTGTATACTTATTTAGAAATTCAATGGTCATTAAAGAAGCAGTAAAGTATTGTGGCTAAAATTGAACATCCATTGGAGGCATTAAGACAATTCTTACCAGAAGGGGCTTTTGAGCCTGTGGTTCAATTAATACATCATTACAAAGTACATCTTACCGTTACAAAAGCTCGAAAATCAGTTTTGGGAGATTATAGGCATCCTTTTATGGGAGCTAATCATAAGATTTCGGTTAATGGGAATCTTAATCCTTACGAATTTCTTATAACCTTATTACATGAATTAGCGCATTTGCTTTGTTATGAGCAATATAAAAACAAGGTAGAAGCACATGGGCAAGAATGGAAATCCATTTATGGAAATTTATTATTGCAGTTTATTCAAATGGATTTATTCCCTGCTGATATTAAGAAATGTTTATTAAAGACCATCAAGAATCCTGCAGCTACTGCAAATGGAGAAACACAGTTATTGCTGGTTTTAAGAAAGTATAATGCTCATCATAAAGAAGGCTTTCAACTAGTAGCTAATATTGAAGAAGGTGCTTTGTTTGAAGCGATGAAGGGAAAGGTGTTTAGAAGAGGGAAGAAGCGAAGAATTAGAATTGAGTGTGTAGAGCTATCTACAGGTCATGTGTATTCTTTTAGTGCATTAACAGAAGTGAAACTTATTACCCATTATTAGATCGTTTTTTTGTATCCATTTCATCCTAAAAAATCATAAGAGAGTTTTTATAGCCATTATTTTCTTAGAAAATCGCATATGAAAAGAAAAATAAATGCCCCTTTTTAGGGGCATTTATAAAAATCATGAGAGGATAATTTGAAGCCCGACAAATTTAAATGTAGGGCTGAAAAATTATCAAGCAACTGCTTTCTTAACTAAGTCAGCCGCTTCGCTTAATTGAATAGCTGATTGTACTTTCAATCCGCTTTCATCTATTAATTTCTTCGCTTCAACTGCGTTAGTGCCTTGTAATCTTACAATGATTGGAATATTGATATTGCCTAATTTGTTGAATGCTTCAATTACACCTGCAGCAACACGGTCACAACGAACAATACCGCCAAAGATGTTAATTAAAATAGCTTTTACATTAGGATCTTTCATGATAATTCTAAATCCAGCTTCAACTGTTTGTGCATTAGCAGTACCACCTACATCTAAGAAGTTTGCTGGCTCACCACCACTTAACTTAATCATGTCCATTGTAGCCATTGCCAAACCAGCACCGTTTACCATACAACCTACATTACCATCTAATTTCACAAAGTTTAAGTTAAACTCACCTGCTTCCACTTCAGTAGGGTCTTCTTCTGTAACATCTCTCATTGCAGCGATATCAGGATGACGCATTAAAGCGTTATCATCCAAACTCATCTTACAATCAACTGCGATGATTTTGTCATCTGCTGTTTTGAAAAGAGGGTTGATCTCTAACATAGCACAGTCTAAACCAACATATGCATTGTATAAATTAGTTACAAATTTCACGCAGTTCTTCATTGCTTCACCACTTAAACCTAAGTTGAAAGCAATCTTTCTTGCTTGGAAACCTTGTAAGCCACCACCTGGGTGAACCCACTCTTTGAATATTTTTTCTGGAGTGTTGTGTGCTACTTCTTCGATATCCATTCCACCTTCTGTGCTATACATCACAACATTCATTCCTTTTGCACGATCTAATAAAATTGATAAGTAAAATTCTTTAGTTGGTTGAGGACCTTCGTAATATACATCCTGAGCAACTAAGATTTTACTAACCAATTTACCAGCAGGACCTGTTTGGATAGTTACCAAAGTACCACCTAATATGTTTTTTGCAAATGTTTCGATGTCAGCTGCAGATTTACCCACTGCAACACCTCTTTGCTCTGTTCCTTCAATTTTACCTTTACCACGGCCACCCGCATGAATTTGTGCCTTCACCACTGCGAACTTGTTATTGGTCTCATTGGCAATTTTATGGTAGGCTGCTACTGCGGCATCCACTGTTTCCACTGCTACGCCCTCTTGAACTGGGACATTGTACTTTTTAAGTAATTCTTTAGCTTGATATTCATGCAGATTCATAAAAAATAAATTTTGGCGAAGATACTAGTTTAAAGGCATAAATTAGCTTCAGATTAGGACTAAAATTAAATTTTGTTGTTTAAACATTGATTTCTATATTTGTAACCTTAAACTTATTAAAAAGTATGAAAAAAGTATTATTCTCTTTGACATTGATGGTGGCTTCCATCTCTTTATTTTCTTTCACTAACAAAGAAATTAAAAAGCAAGGACCAACTTACACAGTTGACGCTAAAAAAAGTAAGGTAAACTGGACAGGTTCTAAAACATCTGATTTCCATACAGGTTATTTCCCTGTTAAATCTGGTTCTTTACAAGTAGTAGGAGGTAAATTAACTGGCGGAAGCTTTGTAATTGACATTGCTGGTAACAAAGTTACAGATGAAGCTGGTGACAGATTACAAGGTCATTTAGCATCTGCTGATTTCTTTGATGCTTCTAAATTTGGTGAAGCAAATTTTACAATCACTGCAATTAAATACATCACTAACGATAAAGTAACTATTACTGGTGATTTAACTTTAAAAGGAACTAAAGCTTCTGTGACTTTCCCTGCAACAATTAGAAGTGCAGATAGAACAGAAAAAGAAAAAGGTTTCTTTGCTGAAGCTTTCTTCCCATTAGATAGAACTGTATTTGGTGTAAGCTATGGCGTTGGAATGATTGATTCTGATGTTCAGCTTGCAGTGCATATCTATGCTTCTAAGTAATTATATTGAAGATTAGGGATTAAACCCTTCTTCAAAAACTGAGTATGGCCGAAAGGCAAAAAAGAACCCCTAATTTTTGTTAGGGGTTCTTTTTTTATACGAAGGTTTTGAATTCTTCAGAAATAATTAATGAAGAATTCAAAAAATTTATATTGAAAAAAATGCCCCTACAATAAAATAGGGGCATTTTTGTTCCTTGCGGACACATAAATTTTTTGAAGGGCTTGCAGACCCCAACCTCCCTACACTCCGTAGCGCTCTTTTAAAATATGTAAATGATGTAGGGCGTGTCCGAAAATGATAAAGCCTAATGCATTTACTGAAATAGGGTGGCCGCTAGCAGTTCCCATGGCTTTAATTTGCTCTTCTGTAAAAGAGGCAAACAATAAATTAGTTGATTGTCTTACCACTCTCCATTCTGTTAACATGTCTTTCCAATTTCTATGAGCAGCAGTGGCATTTTTTGCATACTCGTTTTCGTCAAATCCTAATAAAGCTGCTGGCTCATTTCTTGAAATAGCCAAAGCTCTATAGGCGAAAATTCTTTCGGTATCAATTACATGCTGAAACATTTGTTTGATTGTCCATTTATCTTCAGCATAGGCAAAATTGGTTCTCTCAGCAGGAATGGCTGCCCATGATTCTGTGATTCTATCATGGTATTGTTGAACTAAAATAGAATAATCTTTTCCGCTAGTATAGTTAATATAAGTTTGATAAAAAC